>Ga0163150_10008845_pt1 | contig 11322 bp, 8 predicted proteins | sample OliLakLV19P2IB_FD_148628 | JGI IMG/M metagenome (GOLD analysis project Ga0163150, IMG submission 148628) | Freshwater microbial mat bacterial communities from Lake Vanda, McMurdo Dry Valleys, Antarctica - Oligotrophic Lake LV.19.P2.IB | ecosystem: Environmental > Aquatic > Freshwater > Lake >...
TACGGCGTATCCTGTCCGCATGGATGTATTGGAGGTTTCATGAAGATTATTCTGGCAAAACCCCGCGGATTCTGCGCGGGCGTCGAGCGCGCCATCAAATGTGTCGAACAGTCACTTGAGCGGTATGGCGCGCCGGTATACGTGTTGAACGACATTGTGCATAACGCGCACGTCGTGAACGAACTCAAGAACAAGGGCGCGGTGTTTGTGAAAACGATGGACGAGGTGCCGCCTGGCTCGCACCTGTTGTTCAGCGCGCACGGCGTTGGCCCCGAGCGTTATGCGCACGCCGAAAAATATCAGATGGAAGTAATCGATGCGACTTGTCCGCTCGTGGAAAAAGTACACAACGAGGCGCGCCGGTTTGCGGCCCGTGATTTCACCATCGTCCTCATCGGAGAAGTGGGTCACGATGAAACCGTGGGTACAATGGGATGGGCGCCGGAGAACATCCGGCTCGTATTTTCGCAAGACGACGTCGATAAATTGGAAATCATCAACCCCGACAAAGTGTCGTACATTACACAGACGACATTGAGCGTCGAGGACTGCGATCGCGTCATTATGGCGTTGAAAAAGAAGTTCCCAAAAATTCAGGGCCCGCCGAAATCAGACATTTGTTACGCAACGACGAATCGGCAGGCCGCGGTAAACGCCCTGTCGTCGCAGGTTGACATGGTGCTCGTTGTCGGCGATCGGGAAAGCGCGAATTCCAATCGCCTCGCCGAGATTTGTCATGCCAAAGGTCAAAACGCCTATCTCATCAGCTCCGCGGAAATGATTGATCCGGCATGGCTTGACGGCGTCGAATCGGTTTTATTGACGGCGGGCGCCTCGGCGCCGGAAACGCTGGTCCAGGGCGTTATCGATTTTTTTGCGGCGCGTGGTCCGGTCGAAGTAGTCGAGTCTGAAGTGATGATGGAAAACGTACACTTCAAGTTGCCGAACGAACTCGCCGTAGCCCAGTAACGGTTTCATTTAAATGGCACGCGCCGTGTAGTTCGTCAAGGCTTCGAGGAGACTAACTAGAAGCCATCAAACGGCCGGTTATAGCGGCCAAACGTGCGTGCGCTGTCTTCCGTCATCGGGAAATTAGCGCCCGGATACTTCTCGTACTGAACGTGGCCATCCAGATATAGAATGTTCGCGCCGCCTGGCACATGCGCAAAATCGATTGAGGCCGTGGTGATGTGGTCCCACAGAACCGGAACGGTGCTCGAAGCCGCGGAGGTTCGTGTCGGGTCGTTGATATCGGTAATCAGGAAACGCTCGATACCCATCTTCAGCCGGCGAATGGTGTCTCCACCACCGGCCTGCGTTCCGGCATAGGCGGCGGAAACCTCGAAGTCTTCATCGCTTGCTTCGCCAAACGTCGCCACGTTCTCGGCGGCGAGTTCGCCCCACGGCGTATTGACGTATTCGCCTTCTTCATGACGCCCGCCGGGACCAGAGCCCATCGTGTCAACCAGTGGCCCTAGAATGTTGATGTCTTCGAGCAGCAGGAAGCCCGTGTAATCGTAGGGTTCTTTCCCGATCTCGCAGGGTTCGACCTGGCCATTGTCGTTGCCCTTGTCGTGGTCGTATCGGGCAACGGGGCTTGCCTGCGCAGACCATGACGGGCACCAGATCACGTTATAGTCGTCGAGGTAGTCGGGGATGACAGACTCGCCGCGAAAAATCATCTCGGCGCCGAGTGTGCCATTGCACTTCCACGTTTGGCGTGGCGGCAGTTTGTCTTTGGATTCGCTCGCATACATGTGCATCACGAGTCCGATTTGTTTCAGATTGTTCTGGCAGCTTGCACGGCGGGCGGCCTCGCGAGCGCGGGCCAGTGCCGGGAGCAAAATCGCGGCCAAGATACCAATAATGGCGATGACAACCAAAAGTTCGATAAGCGTGAATCCAAATCGGTTTTTCATAAGTCCCTCTCTGCCAACACTATAAAACGGCAAGCCTCAACACTGTTTAGGAAGCTGGTTCTTCTGTTCTGTATGCAGAATAAAGGCTAGCGTACCATATCTTTGGGTCGCGGTCAATATCTTTCGCGCCAAAGGGCACACCGGCGCTTGCATTACTTCCCAAATATTCCCAGGGGAATCCCAACCCTTTTAGAAAGCGTTTCCAAGGTGATAGATAAAATTATCAATCCTTGCTTGTACGAGGAGTAAACATGACGTATTGGCAATAGTTTCGCGCGGAGGACGTCCGGACCTGGCTGCGCCAGTGTTGCCGGCGGTGCAGGCGGCAACACTGCTTATCGTTGGCGGTGAAGACCACGACGTCCTTCCGGTAAATCAGCAAGCCTTCGATCTGATTCGGACTTCCAAAAAACGTTCAATCATTCCTGGCGCCACCCATTTATTCGAAGAGCCCGGAAAGCTTGAAGAAGCCGCGGAACTTGCGAGCGATTGGTTTCTAAAATATCCCGGTGGCGAAACCTGAATGCGGTCCGCCGCCGATTGTCCACAACGTTTATAGGATGCTGGTATGCCCAAACCTGCGCGTTATTTTGAGACGGACATTAACTCGAAGGGCGTATTAACCGAGTGGGTGCGGGAAATTTCCCTGCCTCTAAACAGTGAGGCGGACCTTGACCCGTTGTTTGAACAGATTGGCGACGCACGGTTCGTGTTGCTGGGGGAAGCTTCGCACGGGACTGCCGAATTTTATGCGTGGCGCGCGGCGATCAGCCGCCGGCTGATTGCCGAGAAAGGGTTCTCATTTATTGCGGTCGAAGGCGATTGGCCGGATTGCTACCGCGTGAACCGGTATGTTGCGGGCCACGACGAATACGGGGAGACGGCCCGCGAAGTGCTCGAGACGTTCCAGCGTTGGCCCACGTGGATGTGGGCGAATCATGAAGTTGCCGCGATGGCCGAGTGGATGCGGCAGCACAATCGCGGTGTTCCGGAGGATCGGAAGGCAGGTTTCTATGGGCTGGACGTGTACAGCTTGTGGGAATCGCTGCACTCGATTCTCGGGTATCTCGAACGCGTTGATGGTTCACTGCGCGACGCGGCGTGGCGCGCGTTCCGTTGTTTTGAACCCTATTCGGAAGACGTACACGAATATGCGCGGGCAACGCGGTTCGTGCCGGAATCGTGTGAGGACGAGGTCATCGAACTGTTAAAGACGTTGCGGAGCGATTCACTCAGCTATCTCGCCGAGGGCAGGGACACCTATTTCGCCGCGCAGCAGAACGCTGTCGTGCTCAAAAATGCGGAAGCATACTATCGCGCGATGGTCCGCGGTGGTCCGGGTTCCTGGAATATTCGCAATCGTCACATGATGGAAACGCTCGATCGTCTCATAACGCACCACGGGATGGCATCGAAGGCCATTGTGTGGGCGCACAATACCCATATTGGAGACGCCCGATTCACGGACATGCTGGAAGGCGGCGAGGTGAATATCGGGCAGTTGGTCCGCGAGCGCCGTGCGGATGATGGTGTCGTGTTGGTTGGTTTCGCGTCTCACCGCGGCGCCGTGATCGCGGGCCCGAAGTGGGAGGCGCCAATGGAACGGATGCAGGTGCCGCCCGGCAGAAGTGGAAGCTGGGAACATGTGCTCCACGAGGCGGGCGCGGAAAACAAACTGGTCGTGTTCGGTAAGAATTATCCACCGGCCGAGGCGCTGGTCGCGCGCGGTCACCGGGCGATTGGCGTGGTTTACAACCCCGAATTCGAGTGGCTGGGCAACTACGTGCCCTCGATCTTGCCGCGGCGATACGATGCATTGCTGTATTTCGACATGACCGAGGCGCTGCACCCGCTGCACGAAGTGCAATGGCGCGCAGAACGCCACGTTGCCGAAACGTACCCGCTGGCATCTAAGTGAAAGAGAGAATTGACGTGCTTTTTCATGACCGCATTCACGGCGGGCGCATCCTCGCCCGCGAACTTCGCGGATACGCGGACCGCGACGATGTTTTGGTGCTCGGGTTACCCGCGGCGGCGTGCCCGTTGCATATGAAGTCGCACGCGAACTGGATGCGCCGCTGGATGTTTTTCTCGTGCGCAAGCTGGGCGTGCCGGGGCAGGAAGAGTTGGCGTTTGGAGCGATTGCCAGCGGAGGCGTGCGCGTGTTGAATGGGCATGTCACGCAACTTTTGGAGCTGGACGCGTCCCAGATCGAGGCCGTCGCCCTCAAGGAACGGCGTGAACTGGAGCGGCGTGAGTGCGCCTACCGGGGAACCCGATCCGCGATTTCTCCGGAAGGAAAAACGGTAATTCTTGTGGACGATGGATTGGCGACGGGTTCGAGCATGCGGGCGGCGGTCACGTCGCTTCGCAAGATGCACCCTGCCAGAATCGTTGCGGCCGCGCCGGTGGGCGCGCCGGGAACATGCGCGGAACTGGAGCAAGATGTGGATGAAATCGTATGCGCGAAGACGCCGGACCCGTTTTACGCTGTTGGTTGGTGGTACGAAGATTTTTCGCAAACAACAGACACCGAAGTTCACATGCTGTTGGATCGCGCCGCGAGCGGAAACGAAAAATCGGCACACCATATTCCGCAATGATTCCGATTGTTTAAGGTTGCGCGGCTCAACGGATTTTGCCCCTGGTAAGAGTTTTCCCAGAGCCAACGCGAGCATCTCCGTATCCCGCCGATACGCACCGTCTTACCCTCGCGCGCGGACGCAACCGCTGGAATGTGCTTGACGGTTGGATGCTCCAAACTTACAATATGGTGCGGCTATCGAGAAGCGGTATGGTGCTGAAATAATTTTTGGGGCTAACTTTTCGCGGGGAGCCTCGTTCAATGGCACAACTCACGGTTCTTGGAGTGCGCGAGCGGGTTTGGGCGCTCGACGATGTCGCAACACTTCCTTCCACCCTCGTCCGGATACTATCCGTCGTCCAAGATGAATCGGCAACCGCTTTGGATTTGGCGGACGTGGTCGCTTCGGACCAGGCACTAACCCTTAAGATTCTCGGCACGGTGAACTCCAGTTATTACGGTCTTCACCGGCAGATTCGAACAATTCCCGACGCCGTAGTGATCCTTGGGTTTGACGAGGTCGAGCGTGTCGCGCTAGCGATTTCGGTAATCAATATGTTTGGGCGCGATCCGTCCAATGCGCGCGCGTTGCACATGCTCTGGCGGCACAGTCTAGCGTGCTCCGTCGTCGCGGGGTTCTTCGAGGCACGGCTGCACACGCGTAAACCGCAAATCGCGGGCGCGCACGTTGCCGGATTGCTGCACGATATTGGCAAGGCGATCATCATTCAGCAGTTCCCCGGCGCGGTGGCTGCGATCAACCGCTTAATCGAGGATGAAGGGTTCTCGCACACGGACGCGGAACGGGAGGAACTCGATGGGTACACGCACTGCGATATCGGCGCGTGGCTTGCCGGGCGCTGGGGCCTTCCACCCGCAATCGTCGAGAGCATCGAAATGCACCATGCGCCAAGCGCGCTTCCGCAGGCGCATCTCCTCACACATGCCGCGCACGTCGCCGATTGTTTGTGCAACCGCGCCGGCATTCGCTCAATGAACGCTAACGCCACGTGCGACTTCGAGCCTTCCAGCGGAATTGCGTTGGACCTGGACGAATCTGTTATCGCATCGGCGGAAGTGAAACTTCAAAAACAACGCGGCCTGATAGGCGCAATGGCCGCCGGCGGCGCGTGTTAGGGTTTGAGTAAGTTCCAATCGTGGTGAAGTCTGCGCGTTTCCTGTCGCTACCGCACGAAGGCGATTGGTCAAGCCCCGAAAAAAGAGCTTTTTTGCGCGTAATTTGATGTCTGGCAAGTCCCTTCGCCCTTCAATACAAGCCTTTTGACTCCAACCGCGGACGCATACTATACTTTCCGTTTACTGCGAAGCCCGGATTGGGGCTTTGGACGGCGCCCGCGCTGTAGCGGTTGAGGCGCGAGTGGCGCATATCAAGGGAGAGTCCTGTGAAGCGAACCTATCAACCATCGAAATTGAAGCGGAAGCGTAACCACGGCTTTTTGAAGCGAATGGCTACGGCTACGGGCCGTGCCGTGATTAAGCGGCGCCGTGCGAAGGGCCGGAAGCGTTTGTCCGCGTAACTGGAGGATGTCGAGCTGTTGTGCCGGGCCTACAGGCGTTTCCAAGGCATGAGCGTCTCACGCGCAAGCGGGATTTCACCGCGGTCTTCGAGCAAGGCCGCAAGAGCGTGGGGCCGTCTTTCGTCTGTTATGTGCTTTGGCGGGAAGGTCAGGGCCGGAAGTTTGGATTCGCTGTTTCGCGCAGAGTAGGCAATGCCGTGGTCCGCAACCGCGTGAAGCGGTATTTGCGGGAGTTTTACCGGAGGCGCCGCGCCCAGATCTGCGAAGACACCCATGTGGTGGTCGTGGCGCGGCCGTACGCGGCGAAGCTGGGGTATGCACAGTGCGCACAGGCGATGCAGCGTCTTCTCAAGGAAATCGAGGTGGCCAGTGGGTAGGGTACTGATCGCGTTTATTCGCGGGTACCAGTTTGTTTTATCGCCCTTCCTCGGCCAGAACTGCCGGTTTGCCCCGACCTGTTCCCATTACGCCGTCCAGGCGATTCAGAAGTACGGTGCGGTCCGCGGCGTATGGTACGCCGTTTGCCGTATTGCGCGCTGCCACCCGTTTAATGCGGGCGGCTACGACCCCGTACCCTGAGCCGTCTCTCGCGCAACAGCTCTCTCGCACGGGACAAGTGTGTCCCGGCGGCGGAGAGGTGAGTGTACGACGACGATCAACAAGAGAAAGATGCCGCGCGCAACCAACTCATCGTCTTTGTGATGTTTGTGTTGATGTTTGTCGTGTGGATGCAATATTCCGGTTTCGGCCAACCACGGCCCGCTCCAGACCCGGCGGTCGAAACTGTCACGACGACCCCGCAGAACGCGGTGTCGCGCGGTGTCGCGCTCGAACCCGCCGTAGCGCCCGCTTCCCCGCCAGGCGCCGAACCGGTGGCAATTGCCCAATCGGCTTCCGGCTGGCCTTATTTGCCGCCTATACCAGAAGACGCATCGGCTGCCGATGAAATAACGATCAAAAAAGACGACATGGAACTCGTGTTTACCCGGATTGGCGGACGGCTCAAGCGGGCAAGCCTGATGGTCGGGGAACACGGTGCGGACCGCGTGCAGTTGGTGCCGGAAACGGTGCTTGCTGACACGGAAGCGGTTTATCCATTTGGACTGCGGTTTTCAAGTGAAGCGCTACATGACGAACTGGATCGCCGCCGGTTCGAGGTTGAATCGCAGACCGGCGCATCGGTTGTATTCGCCCTATCTCTGCCGAACGCTTTTGCTGTGCGCAAAACGTTTGCATTTTCTGAGGCGCCCCACGTCATCCGCGCGACTGTCGAGTATAAGAACCTTGAGCCGGCGGCGCGCGTCCTTGGTCGCGACCAGGACCCGGCGTTTGCCTTTACGTGGGGGCCCAATGTCAATTCGCAGGACCATGGAAAGGGCGTGCAGCAGGCTCTGGTCTGGCGCAGCGAAAACGACACGCAAATCCTTGGCACAGCCAACATGGAGCCTGAAGACGAAAGCCTGTACTTTACCAAGCGATTCCTGAACGTGAACTGGCTGGCCTTGCGCAGCGCGTATTTCATTGTCGCCATGAAACCACAGGACGGTTTGGGTACGGGCATGGCGATTGGGAATCCGCTGGAGTTCCGATTCGGGCTGGCCGCGCCGAGGGCCGAGGTCGCGCCGGGTGAAACGCTGACGCAATCGTTTGACGTGTACATTGGCCCGAGCCATTTGGACAACTTGCAGGAGGCGTGGCCTACGCTTGCAACGGGGCTGCAGTTTTTCGAGTGGCCGGACTTTTTCGATTGGTTCGCGAAGCTCCTGCTCCAAATGCTGAACTGGTTCTACGGCATCATTCCCAATTATGGGATCGCGATTATCCTGCTCACGATTGTCGTCCGCGTCGTCATGTTTCCGCTCACGCTCAAGCAGATGCGCACCATGAAGCGCATGACGATGCTTGCGCCGGAAATGGAAAAGCTCAAGGAGCAGTACGCAAGCGATCCGCAGGAATTGCAGCGCAAGACCATGGAGATGTATCGGGAATACGGCATGAACCCCGTCGCGGGCTGTTTGCCGATGTTGGTTCAGATGCCGATCTTCATCGCGCTATACCGCATGCTTTGGAGTGCATACGAGCTGCGCGGCGCGCCATTTACCTTGTGGATCACTGACCTCTCGGAGCCGGACCGGCTCCTGCACATTCCGGCGCTGAGCCAGTTACCTTGGATATTTCATCACCTCGAATATGTCAACGTGCTTCCGTTGCTGAGCGCGCTTGCCATGATGATCAGCGTCAAGTTCACGCCCATGTCAGCGCCGATGCAAAATCAGCAACAGAAAATCATGATGACCCTGATGCCCGTGGTGTTCAGTGTGTTCTGCTATTCCCTGGCGTCCGGTTTGAACCTCTATATCCTGACCAGCACCCTGCTCGGCATTGCGCAGAGCTATGTCCTTCACTTTCAGGATGTCGGAAAGCCTGAAAAGAAAGTCCCGAAAAAGAAGCAGCATTTCTATACAGCGGCAATTCAGAAAAAGAAACAGAATGAGCGCGACCAAAAGGAGCGCAAGCGTAAAGAGCGCAAACTGACCGAGGACGAACCGAAGCAGCGGTAAGTCTTTCGCTGCGTCTCCATTACCAGGAGACTCCGGCACAACCGCTTGGGGAAGCGGCAACCGGTGGCGTTAAGCGTCCAGCGGCATGCGCACGACAAGGAGACGAGGAACATGAGATCGATTGATGTAAGCGCGAAGTCGCGCGAACTCGCCATTACGAACGCTTTGGCCCAGCTTGGCGTGGACCGGGATGAAGTCTATGTCGAGATTCTTGATGAGGGCAGCAAAGGTCTGTTCGGACTCGGCGCGCGGCCGGTCAAGCTGAGGGTATCCACCGAAGTGCCGGGGCCCGAGCCGGTTTCATCGCGGCCTGCGCCGGCGCGCCGCCAGGAACCTGATCAACAACCCCAGCGCCAGCAGCGCCCGCAACCGCAGCGCCAGGATTCGCAGCGTCCACCTCAGCAGCGGCAACAGCAGCCATCACGGCAACAACAGCCGCAGCGGGGTCAGCAACCGCAACGGCCCGCGCAAGCGCCTCGCCGGGAGCACGCGCCACGTCCAGCGCCTGCGCCAAGGCCGCCAGCGGCGCCGCGTCCCGCTTCCGCTGGTCCGATAGACGCTGAAGCCGAGGCCCTGCTGCGCGAAGTGTTTCAACGCATGGGCATCGAAGCGACAGTCGCGGGGGAATCGGGAGAGAACGGCGAAGTCATTCTTAAAGTCACTTCGCCAGACTCCGCGATACTGATCGGTCGAAAAGGCCGCAGTCTTGGGGCGATACAGTACCTCATCAACCGGATGGTCAATCGGAATGACGCGGAAGAGGGTGAGCACATCACCATCGACGTCGAAGGCTATCTTGGCCGCCGGCAGGAGGCACTCGAAGACCTGGCGTCGCGCCTCGCCGCCCGTGCCAAGGAATCGGGCCGCCGGCAACGCACGAAACCGATGAGCCCCCAGGAACGCCGCATTATTCATGTTGCGCTGGAAGCCGATTCGGAGGTGCGCACCTTTAGCCTGGGCGACGCGAACGCGCGCTTTGTCGTCGTCGCTCCGAAAGATGAACGTGCCGGCGCGGGTGAAGACCGCCCGCCGCGCGAACGCGGCCGCCGGGGTGGACGTGGCCGCGGGCCCCAGGGTGATCGCGGAGACCGCCCCGCGCGTCCGTTCCAGCAATCGGCGAGCGAATCCGGGATAGGTGAATCCGCCAATCACGTTCCGGCGGACGGGACGTCGGAAGGATCGAACGGCGAACATTCGCAGCGACCCGAAGGTGTTAACGAGGACCGCGGCCGGCGCAGGTCGCGTCGCGGCCGCCGCGGACGTGGCGGCCCGCGTCCTGACGCGGCGCCGCAACCCGATGCCGCGGCCAGTGAGCCGCAGGAGTCCTGACGATACGATTGCCGCGATTTCGACGCCGCCAGGGGAGGGCGGCATTGGAATCGTGCGCCTGAGTGGACCGGATGCCGTTCCCATCACGCATCGCCTATTCGCATCGTCGCGCGGCAAAGACATACGGTCGGCGCAAGGCCGGGTTTTTCATGGAAGCGTTTGCAACGAAACCTTCACGATTGATGAAGTGCTCGTACACGTCATGCGCGCGCCCCGCAGCTATACTGCCGAAGATGTCGTAGAAATCAACTGCCACGGGGGCGCCGGGCCACTTCAAACCGTGTTGGAACTGGTCCTTCAGCATGGTGCTCGACTGGCCGAGCCGGGCGAATTTACCAAACGCGCCTTCCTGAACGGGCGCATCGATCTCGTGCAGGCTGAAGCTGTCATTGACCGCATCCAGGCGCGCACGAGCGCATCGTTGCGCGCGGCATCCGCCGCCGCGGGCGGCGTGTTGTCCAAATCAATCTATGAAGCGCGCGACACCTTGGTCGATGCGTTGGCGCGCATCGAGTCTGCAATCGATTTTCCCGATGACGACCTGCCGGAACTCGTTGATGAAGCGTTGCGCGCGCGGCTTACCGCGGTGCTTTCGCGGTTGCACGAATTGATCGCCACCGCCGAAGCGGGCCGGCTCTATCGCGAAGGCGCGCGGTTGGCAATTGCGGGGCGGCCCAATGTTGGTAAATCGAGTTTGTTCAATGCGTTGCTCCGTGATGCGCGCGCGATTGTTACGGCAGTCCCCGGCACGACGCGTGACCGGCTCGAAGAAACCCTTACTATCAGCGGAGTGCCCGTGCGCATCAGCGATACGGCCGGACTACGGGATACCGGCGATGAAGTCGAGCGGATCGGCATCGAGCGCGCGCGGGACGCAGTGAAGGACGCGGATGTCGTGCTACTTGTTTTGGACGCGACGGCGATAGACGAGAGTGAAGTCGCTTCCCTCGCGACGGAAATTCTCGCGTTCGGCAGGCCTACTATCGCGGCATTGAACAAGATCGATCTGGTTTCGACGGCAGAACCTCCGTCTTGGCTTGTGCGGAGGCTGAACGCAGCCGGCATGATAGAGCGAAGTGGCCTGCATGCTATTTGTCCGGTTTCGGCAAAGACGGGTGAAGGATTGCAGGAGTTGGAAGACGCCATGACGCGCGTACTGCTCGGTGATACTCCTATCGCGCCTGATCAGGGATTGATCACGCGCGTTCACCAGCGGGATAGCGCGCGTCGCGCCGCGCTTGCTCTCGAACGGCTTCTCGCGAATTACAACGCGTCGCCGGAATTTCTTAGCATTGATCTGCGAGACAGTCTGGACGCTTTGGGCGAAATCACGGGCGATACCACTTCCGAGGACTTGCTGGCCCGGATATTTTCCAGTTTCTGCATTGGAA
>Ga0163150_10008846_pt1 | contig 11321 bp, 3 predicted proteins | sample OliLakLV19P2IB_FD_148628 | JGI IMG/M metagenome (GOLD analysis project Ga0163150, IMG submission 148628) | Freshwater microbial mat bacterial communities from Lake Vanda, McMurdo Dry Valleys, Antarctica - Oligotrophic Lake LV.19.P2.IB | ecosystem: Environmental > Aquatic > Freshwater > Lake >...
CTGGGGCGGCGCACAAAATGACGTCGCTTTCGATCTGGCGCTGAACTCCGCAAACGGCAATCTGGCGGTCGGTGGAACCTTCAACTCGACGGTCGATTTCGATCCCGGCGCAGGCGCGGTCAATCGGACCTCGGCCGGTGGAACGGACATGTACCTGAATGTCCTGAGCAGTACCGGCACTTATGTGAACGTGAGCACCTGGGGATCCACGGGGTCGGAAGCCATTAGCGGAGTCGCGACCGGGACCGATGGGCGTCTGCATACGGTCGGGACGTTCGCGAATGCGCTCGACTTCAATCCTGGCGCGGGCACGAGCACGATCAGTCCGCGCGGGGTCACCGACAGCTTCACCATGCGATTGGCGGCTGACGCGACGTACTAAACCATTCACCCCCTGAGCCCCATCGCCCTGGGGGATGTAGGGGCGGCCCTTGTGGCCGCCCTTTCGCATGACGCCCGAACGTCCGCGTGCTTCGACGGGCGACCACAAGGGTCGCCCCTACACGTCCCCATATTCCAACAGGCCCACGCGATGCCCCCCGAAGCCGCCGAGCTTGTCTCGGCGTCGTGCGGCGCGCCTGAAACCTGGCGAGACGCCGAGACAAGCTCGGCGGCTTCGGGGAGACGCGGCAGGATTGCGAGCCGGTGCTGATTTTGATGCGGCTGCCGATATTAGGAGAGGTGGATTACTCACGCGTATGGCCGCTGCGGACCCTCCGACCTCGAGCGCTCTGGCTGGCGCTCTGTATGTTCGTGCTTGCTGTCGGCTGTCAGTCGGATGGACCCGCGCTGCCGTCCCCAGGACAAATGACCGGTGATCCGCTCCCGATCGATGGCAATCCCGATGGTGTGCGTGAGCTGAGCGCACTGATGACAGGCGATTTGAGTTTGAACGGGCTGACGGTCACCGATCCGGGCTATTCCGATTCCCCGACCAGCGTCACCCAACCCGCGACCATCGGTCAACTCGCGCGCGTCCGTCTGCGGGCGAACGCATCAAATGGCTCCACTACCCAGCCGATCTACTCCGATGTCCGCGGGACCGGCGGCGCGTATTCCTCGATGAGCATTACGTCCAACAACACCAATCAGTACAAGGCGCTCTATGTCATCCGCGACGAAGATCTGTCGGTGCGGGTCCACAATCGCCCGTCCTACTCCGGCACATTGAATAGTCCCGCCGCGTTCGTCAATTACTCCTATGAAACGGGACCGATCGAAGATGGCTCGGAGCCGAACGATGACGAAAACACATCGACTGTCTCCGATCGGACGCTCGCGGCAGCGCTCAGCGTCGAAGTCACCGCGACCCGTTCGTTTTATGAATTCTCCGCCAGCGTGAAAGATGAGGAAGACTGGTACTCCACCACGTTGACCGCCGGACGTACCTATCGCTATCGACTGGCCAGTTTCAATCCGCGCTACGGCACCTGGGGCTACACCCTGAAGCTCTACGACGCCGCAGGCATCAAGATCGGATCCACCACCACGATCCCGACCGGCAACGCCGCCGGCAATCTGACAACTCCCGCGATTCCCGCAACCGGCACCTACTACATGCAGGTCGTGGGGATTCCTGTCACCCGGACCTTTAGTTCCAATCTCTACTACTCGCAGTACTCGGTCACGATCTGCGAAGTGGCGATCGCCGCTGAGCCGGAGTTCACGCTGGGTGGCGGGGCGACCGAATTCTGCGCGGGGAACTCCGGGACCTGGACCGTGAATGTCCTGCCAGCTCCGGCGTCCTACAGCTGGACCTTCGGCGCCGGCTGCATACCCGCATCATCGACGCTGCCGAATCCGACCGTCACCCTCCAATCGAGCGGCATCTTCACCGGCACACTGGTCGTCACCAGCGGGTGCGGCGCCACGGATACGACCACGTTTTCATACTCCACCGGCTGCAACTGGACCCGTACGATGGGGAGTTCGCTCGGCATCAACGGCGGCGCACCGATGACATCGGGCAGCAAGATCCTGGTCGATGGCAGCAACCTCGCGCATGTGGTCGGCACCTATGCGGGCCAGGATGTCGAATTCACGGCGCAGGAAAATATCGGGACCCGGGTGCTGCTGACACCCGATGGAGCGCGTCCACAGGGCGTGTTCTATCTGATCCTCAATGCGAACGGCACCGTCGCCAGAGCACAGCGATTAATCGATGGCAACGCCATCCCCCGGGACCTGGCGCTCACGAGCACCGGCGAGTTGCGGGTCGTCGGATCGTTCTCGGGGAACGGCCTCGATTTCGATCCCGGCATCGACGCGTACCTGCTGAGTTCGCCGGGAACCACCGATGCGTTTTGTCAGGCCATCGATGCGACAGGCAACCTGCAATGGGCGGTGCGGTGGGGCGGGACCAGTTATGAGCATGCGCGCAGTCTGTTGTTAACAGCTGGCGATGGTCTGGAGATCGCCGGTGATTATCAGAGTCCGACAGTCGATTTCGATCCCGGCGCTGGATCGCAGGTCCGCGCGATCGTCGGTAACTCCGATGGCTTCTGGCTCAGTCTCCTGTCGACCGGCGCGTTCAGCCAGATCGTGACCTTTGGCGGACCCGACATCGAGAGTGCGACCGACCTCGTGAGGGACAGCAGTGACAATCGCTATGTCGTCGGACGTTTTCGCGGCACCGCCGACTTTAATCCCAGCGGAGTAACCACACGCGTCAGCGCAGGCGGCGATGATGCGTTTTGCGCGAAGTACTCCAGCACCGGGGCATTGCTGTGGGCGACCTCCTGGGGCTCCACCGGTCCCGACACCGCTGAATGCGCGGTTCGTGCGAATGCCGATGATCTGCTTATCGCAGGTGCATTCCGCGGGACGGTCGATTTCGATCCCGGCGCCGCGGTCGCCTCGCGGACCAGTTTCTCGCCTGCGAATGTCGACACGTATGCGCTCAGCCTGGGTGGTGCGAGCGGCACGTACCAGTGGGCGTCGACCTGGGGCGGAGGCCTCGATGATCGTCCCGTGGAGATTGTCCTCAACCCAACGAATAATCGTGTCGTGGTCTACGGCACCTTTCAGCAGACAGTCGATTTCGATCCCGGTGCGGGGACTGCATCCGTGCTCTCCACCGGATCCACCGATGTGTTCATCAACATCCTCACCAGCGGCGGCGGCTACGTGACCAGCAGCACCATCGGGTCCGCCGGCAGCGATTACCCCTATGGCATCGCCAGCGGCATCGATGGCCGTCTGCAAACCTGCGGGGCATTCCGGACCTCCATGGACTTCAAGCCCGGCTCCGGCACCGCGACCATCACCCCCCGCGGCACCCAGGATGCCTATGTCCAGCGATTGAGCGATCTCGGCCTCTATTAGCACGACTAGTCGGGTTGCCGGAATCCGCATTTCATGCGACTCTTGGAGTGCACACGGCACTTAAGCCGATCTCTCGCTCACCTCCGCCCTTTCCTTTGCTAAAGCTGGCGGACTCGCTCTGGAGGACTCATGCGCCATTACCTGATTCCGGGTTTGGCAGCGCTTGCTGCGCTGCACCTCGGCTGCGGCGGATCGACCCCATCCGCGCCATCGACTTCGGCGAACCCGGCGGAAATGTCGCCGCAGGTTGCCGCTGCACTCGCGTCGCACTCGCTGCTCGAAACGACAGTCGGTCGCTTCACAATCGCGATTGATCCGACCGCGCTCACGGCGACCGCGACCCCCATCGCGATGCGGACTGCGGTCGCGAACGACGATCTCTACGATCTTTCGATCGCGAATTTCACGCAGCGCGACACGATCGCCGTGCGTGCAGTCGAGCGGACCGCCACGACGCTCGATATCACGTACGACATCACCCATCCGTTCGCGGCGCCGACGAATCTCGCGGGGCCGGCGACCGCGGCGAATCGCGCCGATCTCGGGGTCGCGGGTCGCCTGATGTTCCTGTTCGATGTCCCGTCGGCGACGGGTAATACGTATTTGACGGGGATTGCGGATGCGGTCGCGAATACGAGCACGGTCGCGAACGCCGATGGCTTTTTCAAGCCAGGCGGACTCCTTCCCGGACTGACGCAGGTCGCGGATACCTTCCCGTACTTGTCGCTGGTCGATGAAAGCGGCGCTGATGGCTCCCGCAACGGCATCTCCAACGGCGGATCGCCGACGGGGAATTACAACGTCGCCGATGGCGGCTGGCAGCAGACCAACATCGGCTTCGACAACAACGGCTGGACCGGCTTCGGAGTACTGCATCAGGGCCAGTCCTCGCGGCGTACGCTCTCGATCAACCTCAGCGCATTGAGCGGTCCGATTTCGATCGAGACCGTGATCCTCGCCAAGTACAACGATCCTCGACAGGGAGCGAACGCCGCGACGAAACGCGCCAATCGCCTGCCGAAGAATCCGCCGGATCCGTCGCAATTCGCGTATCGCATGCCCCACGGCGCGATCGATGTCGAGTCGACGGCCTATTACGGCGAGTCCGGCGGCTTTATCCCGAACTCGATCTCCGCCTCGACGCTGAACTTCGGCGTCGTCGACTGGGATGCCCGCGCGGCCGAAACCACCGAAGCCGATCTGGCGGTGGATCCCCTGGTGGGCAACGTCGCGGTCGGCGAGAGCGGCGCGCCGACGCTTTACGTGAACATTCCTGCAGTGCATGGAACAGCTTTCGAGACCCTCGACCCGGCCACTGATTTGTCCGATGACGATTCCGCGTTCGGCGGCGATGCGGCCCTCGATCTCGGGGTCCCCGGCGACCGGCTGTACTACTCCAAGACCATCACCAACAGCGGTATTGGGCAGGTGTCCGGACCCGCGACCGGCATGGTCTTTGCCGACGATGTCGAGAACAGCATCGACACCTCCGCGTGGCACTTCAGTCTCGCGCCGGATCTCACCCCCGCCACGGCGCCGCCGGAGAATGGCAACTATCAGGCGTTCACGGTCACCCTCGCCCCCTTGAGTGCGCCGCCAACTGCGACGTACATCGTGACGACTCCCAATGTTGTTACGGGAAACACCGCCTCGATTGCTGTGAACGGCATCGCTGATCCTGAATCGGATCCGGTGCAGATTCTGGTCGACTGGGATGACAACGGCACCTACTCCCTCGCGACAACCGTCAATGCGCCGTACCCCGGGTCGGTCCCCCTCACCTCGCCGATCAACTACACCTATGTCGCGCCCGATCCCGACACCCGCGACTTGCCAGTCCGCATCAGTGATGGCGGAAGCAATGTCGATCTGTTGCCTACCCAGACATTCGATGTCCTCGCCACCGCGCCGCTCTGTGGGGCGGCCATGGTGGGCGCGAATCGCGGCGCCTGGGGTACAACCAGCGTCGTGACCTCCTGGATAACTGTATTCGGGACCGCGAACACGCGAGCGGGAAACGACTTCGGAGCCTTCCATTCCGCCACGCTCAACGAGTTCATCGCGATGCGGTACACCACCACCGGGGCGGTGTTCGACCTCTATCGCCTCTCACCTACTCCAGTGGTGACCGCGACTCGCATCTCCAACACTGGCGCCTTCTTCTCCGGCAAGATCGCCCACCAGATCGAGGCAGACAGCACCAATCGCGTATTGGTCGCGACAAAGGGCCCGAGCTCCAGCGATGGCGACCCCACGGAGATCTACGGCGCGTCCAGCTCCAGCAACGCTCAGGTGGGCATCCACTGGTTTGACTACGATGGAGTCACCCCGGCTACGGTCATCAACACCATCAGCACGGGGACGAATCGGGTGGTCGCGCTAACGCTGGATCAGAACGACAATCTCTACTACGTCGATACCACCAACATCCTGCACAAGCTCAACAAGGCAACCGCCTACTCCGAGGTCGTGAGTGCGCCGTTCCCCCTCGACCTCAAGGCTGCGCCGTACAACATTGTTCCGCCCACGTTGCGGGTGCAGGATCTCATGATCAACTTCCATAACCAGGCGTTTTTCATTCTGACCACGTCGCCCACCGCATCCGGACAGGACCCCCGGCTGTTCCGGGTGGAATGCGATGGCGCGCTGTATGTCAGCACCGGCAGCACGAATCCGGTGCAGTTCCCGGGCTACGACTCTAACGCGGGTCATGACCTGTACATCGATCAGTGGACGACTGGCGGGACACTGACGAACGAAGCCGATGTCCAGATCGTGGTCGCAAATGCGGTCCTCAGCGTGCCGGCCGACGGTCCGGGTTTCCGGGTCTTCAACAGCGATCTGGTGAACACCGCGACTTGGGATGACACGGTGGCGGATAGCTTCGGCAAGATCGCCATCGTGAACAACGTCATGCTGGGCAAGCAGAACTACTTCGGTCCGACCAACTTCCAGATGAACTTCACGCCTCCGGCGGGTTGGCAGTAGCTAACGCGCAAAGGCGAGAAGAAAACACCGCCCCCGGAGCGATCCGGGGGCTCTTGTTTGATATATGGGGGGGTGACCACGGTTGGTCGCGATGGCATACGTTTTGTACTATTCATGCTATGCGACCCCAACCCGTCATTTTGACCGCCATGCTCGGACTTCTGCTCGCTGGATGCCAGGGGCCTGCGCCGACGTCGCCTCCCGAAGACCTCGCAGCGCTGCCTGATGATGCGCCGTCTGGATTTGACGAGTCGCTTCCGCCGTTGCCGGAGGACGCCGTCGATGAAGGCCTGCGCGGACTCACGGCGGTCCTGAACGGCGACCTGGATCTGAAGGGCTCGGTCACGGCGCCGGTGGGTTATGTCGATTCGCCCGCCAGCGTGACGCAACCCGCGACCACCGGTCAAATCGCCCTCGTGCGTTTGCGCGCGACCGCGTCGGATGCGATCACGACCCACAGGATCTACTCCGATCTGCGTGGACCGGGCGGCGCGTACTCGTCCATGCTCTTTTTCACCAACAACACCAGCGAGTACAAGGCGCTCTATGTGCTCCGTAATGAGGATCTGTCGATGCGGGTCCACAACCGGCCGAGTTTTGCCGGGTCGCTCAATGCTCCCGCGGTCGATGTGAATTACACCTTTGAGACGCGGCCCATCGAGGACAGCTCGGAGCCCAATGACGACGAAAACTACGCCACGGACACGGATCGGACCATGGCGAAATCGCTCAGCCTCGGCGTCACCGCGACTCGCTCATTCTACGAGTACGGCAGCAGCGCGAAGGATAAGGAGGACTGGTTCAAAACGACTCTGACCGCCGGTCAGCAGTATCGCTACCGCCTCCAGAGTTTCAATCCACGCTACGGCACCTGGGGGTACACGCTCCGGCTACTCAACGCCGCGGGCGCACAGATCGGGAGCACGACGACGATTCCGACCGGCCACGCCGCGGGCAATCTCGCGACGCCGGCGATTCCGAGTACCGGCACCTACTACCTGCAGATTGTCGGCAATCCAGCTACGAAATCCCATAACTCGAATGTGTTCTACTCCGGCTACACCATCAACGCATGCCAGCAGGCTGTCTCCAGCGTGCCGGTGTACACGCCATCGAGCGGCATTGATCGATGCGTCGGATCGACCGGTCAGTGGAGTACGACCGTGAGTCCGGCGCCGAGTTCCTATTCCTGGAACTTCGGCGGCGGATGCACCCCCAACACCTCGACTGCGGCGAGTCCGAGCGTGACGCTGTCGCTGCGCGGGACCTTTACGGGCACGCTGATCACGACCACCACCTGCGGTGCCGCCTACACGCGTACGTTCACCTATAGCAACGGCTGCAATTGGGCACGCACGATCGGGACGCCCACGGCGCGCAATGCCACACCGCCGTTCGCCTCCATGACCGATATCGTGGTCGACAATCAGAATCGTGCGCATATTGTCGGCACGATGACCGGCACCGACATGCAGTTCACGGCGCAGGAGCCCATTGGCACCCGGGTGCTGCTGACTCCGAGCGTCACGAATGCCGCAGTCTACGTCGTGCTGAACCCCGATGGCAGCGTCAACAAGGCGATGAAGCTGATCGAAGCAAGTGCCAGTCCTCGCGGCATCGCGCTCACCAGCGATCAGGATGTGCGTATTGTCGGGTCCTTCATCGGCACCGGTATCGATTTCGATCCCGGTCCCGCCTCGCTGCCGTTCAATAGCCCTGGCTTCACGAACGCCTATTGCCAGGCGATCAGTTCCGCGGGGACCCTCCAGTGGGCGGTGCAGTGGGGCAGCATCGGCGCCGACACCGCGACCGGCATCGCCGTCGGTGCTGGCGATGGACTCCACATCGTGGGGCAGTTCACGAACACCGCCGATTTCGATCCGGGCGCAGGGACCGTGAACAAAGTGAGCGACGGTGAGACCGACGGCTACTGGCTGGGACTCACCGATGCCGGGACCCACTCCGGCGTCGTGACCATCGGGGGGACCCTGGCGGATGACGTGATCGATGTGGTCCTGGATAGCTCCACCGGTGTCTACCTGGTCGGGAGTTATCGCGGGACGGCGGACTTTAATCCGATCGGGACCACGACCAGAACAAGCGCGGGATCCGCCGATGCGTTTGTCGCGAAGTACAACACGAGCGGTGTGCTGAGTTGGGTCAGCGCGTGGGGGTCGACAGGCGCCGACTACGGTCTGGCGCTGGCGTTGATGGCAGATGGCGATCCGGTCGTCGCTGGCGGCTTCCAGGGGACTGTCGATTTCGATCCCGGCGCCGGGTCGACCACGCGTACGAGCATGTCATCGAGCCTGGACTGCTATGCAGCCAGCTACGGTCGCGCCGGCGGTGCGTTCCAGTGGGCGAGCAGCTGGGGAGGCTCGCAGGAAGACTTTGTGCAGGACATCGCCGTGGTCCCGGGAGACGATCGCATCGCGGTATTGGGGACGTTCCGTACGACGGTCGATTTCGATCCGGGTGCGGGGATTGTCTCGCGCACCGCAGTCGGCCTGGACGACATGTTTCTCGCGGTCTTCAACGACGGTGGCACCTACCACCAGACAAGTACCTGGGGCACCAGTGAAGACGAAGCTCCCCAGGCAGTCGCGGCAGGTCCAACCCGCCTGATGCCGGTCGGCTTCTTTGGGAAGGCCCTGGATTTCAATCCTGGGGCGGGGGCAACGACGATCACGCCGCGTGGCGACGTTGATGGCTTCGTCATGCGTCTCAACGCCGACGCGACGTACTAGCTGGTAGTCGACGGCACACGTCCTCTCTCCCCCTCTGTTCGTACGCAAACCAAGAAGGGGCGTTTGCTTTTGAGGGTGCACGTGCGTAGATTGCGGTTATGACTGCTGCGGCTCATGCTGAATCGCTGCTCGCGCACCTGAATCCGGTGCAGCGCGAGGTCGTGAGCGCGACTGATGAGGCGCTGCTGGTCATCGCGGGTGCGGGAACCGGCAAGACGCGCGTACTGACCCATCGCATCGCGCATCTGGCAAAAGTGCTCAAAGTCGATCCGTATGGAATATTGGCAGCCACATTCACAAACAAAGCTGCAACTGAAATGCATGAACGAATCATCCAGCTATCCTCACCCGAATCAAAGAAGATGACTGTTGGCACTTTTCACCGTATCTGCACCCGTTTGCTTCGTGCATTTCCAAGTTTCCACAACTACGGCAACAACTTCGCGATTTACGACACCGATGAGCAGATGGCAGTCCTGAAGCAGGCGATGAAGGCCGCCGAGGTCGATCCGAAAGTCTGGCAGCCGCGCGCGTTGCTCAGCAAGATTTCCGCGGCCAAGAGCGCCGGGATGAATCTCGAAGCCTGGCAGGCGGACATCGAAAGCCGCGCGCATGACTGGATGGAGGATGTGGTCGCGAAAGTCTTCCCCCTGTATCAGCAGACGCTGCGTCACAATCGCGCCTTCGATTTCGACGACCTCATCCTCGAGGGCACCCGGCTGGTCCGCGATGAGAAGGCAGTCCACGACCGGCTGCGTCAGCAATATCGCTATGTGTTCGTCGATGAGTTCCAGGACATCAACCAGGCGCAGTGGGACCTCATCAAGGCGCTCGCCGGTACGCCCGATGAGACGCCCCATGCGCATCTGTTCGCGGTCGGCGATGACGACCAGTCGATCTATGGGTTCCGCGGCGCGCACGCGGGATTTCTCGATGACTTCCAGGAGACCTATCATCCGCGCGTGATTTTGTTGGAGGACAACTACCGCTCGACCGAGCCGATATTGCGCGTCGCCAACGCGATCATCGCGAAGAAAGATTGGGGACCGATCAAGACCCTGCGCGCGGTGGGCGGCGATGGGCCCAAGCCGATGGCGTGGCTCCTCACCAGCGATACCGAAGAAGCGATGACCATCGGTGAGCAGATCGAAACGATCATCCGCTCCGGCCCCCTGAGTTATCGCGACTGCGCGGTGCTCTATCGCCAGAACGCGCAATCGCGGACCCTGGAAGAAGTCTTCTCCAGGCTCGGAGTCCCGCACCAGGTCATCGGCGGACAGCGTTTTTACTCGCGCGCGGAAATCAAGGATGTCGTGTCGTGGCTGCGGCTCCTCAACAACGACCGCGACCTAGCCGCACTCGAGCGCGCGGTACAGGCGCCTCCGCGGGGGATCGGGCAGAAGACCCTGGAGCAACTGGCGCGTCTGCTAAAAGAACGCGACATGGGGCTGCTGGGCATCGTCGACGATTTCATGGTGCTGAATGAGTTTACGCCCCGCGCGAAAATGGCGATCGGCGGATTGATCGAGCTGCTGGTCCGCCTCAAGTCGGTGGCCGATCGCGGGGAGCTGCGTCCGTTGCTGGAAGCGGTACTCGAAGAGACCGGCTATGAACTCGCGCTGAAGAACAGCAAATCGATCGAGGATCTGGCGCGACTCGACAACCTCGATGAACTTCGCGGCGCGCTCGCCGACTGGGCGGAGGCCTACCCCAATCAGGGACTCAACGAGTGGCTGGCCGAGCAGGCGCTGGTCGCCGATGTCGATAAGTACAACCCCGAGGCGGATTCAGTCACGCTCATGACGCTCCACGCCGCGAAGGGACTCGAATTCGAAATCGTATTTCTGCCGGGGATGGAGGAGGGCATCCTGCCGCACTTCCGTTCGATGGAAGAAGGCACCGATGCGGAGGAGATGCGCCTCGCCTATGTCGGCTGCACCCGCGCGAAGCAACAGCTCTTTTTATCTGCGGCGCAGGTCCGGCGTTTTCAGGGCGACCTGCGTCAACAGCTCCCGTCGCGCTTTTTGCGCTCGCTGACGCCCGATCATCTCGCGGGCGATGAGCGGCATCTGATGCTCCTCACCAGCGAATTGTCGGGTGGCGGCTGGTCGCAGGAGTCAGGCACCCATTGGCGACGTGGCGTGCAGGCGCAGATGGCCGCGGACGACAGCTACGGACGGCGTCCCAGCTGGGGCGCTCGTGAGGCCCAGCGCGAGCCCTGGGAGATCGCGGATCCGCTGCCCGGCGAGGAGACATCGCGAC
>Ga0163150_10008847_pt1 | contig 11319 bp, 11 predicted proteins | sample OliLakLV19P2IB_FD_148628 | JGI IMG/M metagenome (GOLD analysis project Ga0163150, IMG submission 148628) | Freshwater microbial mat bacterial communities from Lake Vanda, McMurdo Dry Valleys, Antarctica - Oligotrophic Lake LV.19.P2.IB | ecosystem: Environmental > Aquatic > Freshwater > Lake >...
AAGCCGGAGGTCGCCTGAAGGAAGTTGTGAAAAACCTGTGGACATCGGGTGAATGTTTCTTCAAAAAACCCTTGACAGACCACCTCAGATGTCTGGGCTACCTTCCGGCGCCCTTACAGGGCTCTCAGGATGAAGCAGCGGCCTCCTTGCCGCTGCACTTCTTAAAAAACGTCCAATTTCCAGAAGCGGCAGCAAGCTGCCGCAGTCCAAAGCGCCGCGCCACGACCGATGAAAGTTTGGGGGGCGCGCGTGTCCGCTGACACCCGCGCGGCAATCTTCTTCAGTGATCAGACCTTCCGGGTCGCCGCTGGGAAAGCGCCTCCCACATTCGCCAGCCATTTTTGTGGGAGTTCGCGGCTCCTGGGCGAGTAATTCCCACATTTGATTGATCGCATTCATCGGAGGAGTGGTCATGCAAGAGATCGTCGTTCAGAAATACGGTGGCAGTTCCGTTGCCGATATCCCAAAGCTCGAAAGAGTCGCCGATCGTGTGACCGCAACCGCGAAGCAGGGCAAGAAGGTTTGTGTGGTGGTCTCGGCGATGGGTCGCACTACCGACGATTTGTTTCGGCTGGCGCATCAGATTACCGACTCGCCGCCACGGCGGGAGTTGGACATGCTGCTCTCGACAGGTGAGCGCATCACTATGGCGCTGTTGGCCATGGCCATCCAGAAACGCGGGCTGGAAGCTATCTCATTTACCGGTTCACAGTCGGGCATTATCACGAACGACCGCCACTCCGGAGCTCGCATTATTGAGGTGCGCCCCATTCGAATCCAAGACGAACTGGAACGCAACAAGGTGGTCATCGTGGCTGGCTTTCAAGGGATGTCCTATCGTCGCGAGATCACGACCTTGGGCCGAGGGGGATCCGATACGACGGCTGTTGCCTTGGCCGCCGCGCTGGGTGCCAGCTGCGAGATTTGCTCCGATGTGGACGGAGTGTACACGGCCGATCCGCGGGTGGTTCCTGAAGCGCATCGCCTGGATTCGATTTCCTATGAAGAGATGCAGGAGCTTGCGGAGCATGGCGCAAAGGTCTTGAACGCCCAGGCCGTGGAATGGGCCAGGAGATCCGGAATTCATATTTTCGCCCGCGCTACTCATGCTGAGGGCGGAGGAACTCGCGTCGGAGCCCAAGGCAGCGGTCGGGAAGCCTGTGGCGTCACTACCGCGACCGGTCTGGTGAGGCTGCACCTGAACACCAAGGCCGTGCAGTTGGGCGCAGTCCTGGCTGAGGCCGATGTGCCGCTTTGGCGGCTGTCTGAGGACGGAACGGGTGCGGTGGCGCTGTTTGCGATTGATGACTTGCCAGATTGGGTAGAGCTGAGGCGGTCTCTGCAGGACCGATTTGGCGCGCAACTTGAAATCACAGAGAATCTGGCGGCTGTGTCGGTTGTTGGAACAGCGATCGGAACGGCGAAACTTTCTGCAAGAGCCCTGGGAGAAGCGGCGCGAGTGGGTGCGCAGATTCTTGGAATCGACACTTCTTCGCTTCGAATCACGCTGCTTGTCAACCCACAAGACGCAGCCAAGCTGGCCCGCTCACTCCACGCAATTTTTCTTGCCGGCTCGTGAAAACACCGGGCCCGGCGTGCGCCATCCCTTGCGCGCCAGCTCAGCCTACAGGTTGCCTGCGGGAATCAAAAGTCTCTGAGGGATCGAAGCTCACGGTATTCCAAGTGACTTGAGCAAGCGCTTGGCGAGCAGTGGTGCTTCGTCGTCGTGCTTCAAATAACAGAAGACATCGACGGTTTGGCGGCGAATCCACTTTGCCCACTCCTCTAATTCCGCGTCGGAATACTCGCCTTTGCGCAGTCGCACGTAGACAAATGGCGCCGTCACTTCTCTAGGCGCTTCTGCTCCATCACCCTCTTCTTGCTCGACGACCGCCAGTGCGCTCTGGTGCTTCCGGAGCAATTGGTACAGATCGTCACAGAACCATGAGGCATGCCGGAACTCGAACGAGAGCCGGGCTTGAGACGAGAATTTTTTGAGAAACTCCTCCAGCGTTACGAGATCCTTTCGAAGGAATGGCGGCAGTTGGACCAGCAGTGTTGCCAGCTTTTCTTTCAGCACCGCCGCACCATTGAGGAAGCGCTCCATCTCCGAATCAACAGCCTTCAGTTTCTTTCGGTGCGTAATTATCTGGCTGACCTTGAGCGTGAACTGGAAATCCGCGGGCACTTCGTCATGCCAGTTTCGAACCAGCGCAGGCGTTGGGATGCGATAGAACGTGTTATTAATTTCGGTTGTGGGGAAGTGTTGTGCATAGATAGTAGGAGAGGAATTTCTTTGGTGAAAGGTCTGGCGGATAGATTTTCCCACGCCATTCCGTGTAGCTAAAACCTGAGGTGCCAACAAGGATGCGCGGGGTGTGGGTACATTCCGATTGGGGTGTGTTCGAGGCTCGGGATGTCATGACTGATTTCTCTGAGTGAAGTATACACCGAGCTGATGCAGCGCAATGGCACGAGAAGAGGGCCAGCGTTCATCAGAGTAGAGAGGGACGAATCGAGGGCATCGGTCAGACTTTCACGCTGGTGACTGCCGCCTTCAGTGCGATGCAAGTCTTTGTGGATCTATACAATCCTGCCGTAGGTTTTTCTTGACAAAAAAATAACCATCAAGTATTTTCTGCACTTTGCGATTTTGGGCGGTTGTGCCCACTGATGAGGTTGAGTCATGCCGACGTATTTCCCCAAGGGTAGTGAGGTCAGCCGCCGGTGGTATGTGATCGATGCGCAGGACCAGGTGCTGGGTCGCTTGGCTTCACATGTGGCTAATTTGCTGGCAGGCAAGCTCAAGCCGACGTGGGTTCCCTTCATGGATATGGGCGACCACGTCATTATTATCAATGCAGAGAAAGTAAAACTGACCGGAAAAAAGCTCGAGCAGAAGATGTATTACCGCTACAGCGGATTTCCGGGCGGCATGAAGTCCGTTTCGGCACAGGACTTGAAAGCGAAGCGGCCTGACCGGATGATTGAGATCGCGATTAAGGGAATGCTGCCCAAGAACAAGATAGGCAGGGCGATGGCCTCGAAGCTCAAGGTCTATTCAGGCGGAACCCATCCCCACAGTGCCCAGCAGCCCGAAGTTTCAGTGATTGGTTGATTTTTGTTTGGAGGATGATGCGTGGTAGCCCCAGTTCAATATTATGGAACAGGCCGGAGAAAGTCCTCGACAGCTCGCGTTCTTTTGCGGCCCGGAAAAGGGCAGGTTGTGGTGAACCGGCGCGCGTTCGAAGGATATTTCAAGAACGAGACGCTTCGGATGATCATCAAGCAGCCCTTCTTGTTAACCGAAACTTCAGATAAGTTCGATGTTCTGGTGACGGTAGATGGGGGCGGGCCTTCCGGGCAAGCCGGAGCGGTGCGACTTGGGATTTCGCGAGCTTTGCTCGAATACAACACCGAACTGCGAAAGAAACTCAAGAAGGGTGGTTTCTTGACCCGGGATTCAAGAATCAAAGAGCGTAAGAAGTATGGTCAAAAGGGAGCCCGCAAGCGCTTCCAGTTCTCCAAGCGGTAATGCCTGTTTGATCAGATGTAGCGTTCGATCTATTTCTGAACATTGAGATTGTTGTTGCGCGGGAGGTTGGCTTGGCATCTGTTTCGATGAAAGAATTGCTGGAGGCTGGTGTTCACTTTGGCCACCAGACCAAGCGTTGGAATCCGAAGATGAAAGAGTATATTTTCGGCGAGCGCAACGGAATCTATATCATTGATTTGCAGAAGACTTTGCGGATGTTTAAGGAAGCAACTCGCTTTGTCGCGGATTTAGCGGCTCAGGGCGGCACCGTTCTTTTTGTTGGCACCAAGCGGCAGGCCCAAGAGGCAATCCTCGAAGAATCAAAGCGGTGTGACATGTTTTACGTCAACCAGCGATGGTTGGGCGGCCTGCTCACCAACTTCGTTACCATCCAGAAGTCCATTCAGCGGCTGCGTGAGCTGGACGAAATGTCCACTGACGGCCGCTATGAATTGTTTTCGAAGAAAGAGGTTGCGCGGCTGGAGCGGGAGAGAAAGGGTCTGGAAAAGAATCTGTCCGGTATCAAAAACATGAAGCGATTGCCGCAGGCGATATTCGTGATTGATTCCAAGAAGGAAGAGATCGCGGTTAAAGAGGCCAATCGGCTGGGCATTCCGGTGATCGCCGTCGTGGACACGAATTGCGATCCGGACGATATTGATTGCGTCATTCCGGGTAATGATGATGCGTTGCGGGCAATCAAGCTATTTGTTTCAAAGATTGCGGATGCTGTGATCGAAGGGGCCGCTGCTCTGAAGGACAAGGCTTCTGAGGGAGAAGCGAAGTCTGAAGACTCACTTTCGGGGCCGGGTTCTGAGAAGGCCGACTTGAAGGGAAATGGCTCGGATGAGAGTTCCGCTGTCGTTGAGGGTGTAAAGGCTGGTGGCGATTCGGGAGCCAGTGAGGGGCGCACGTTCACAAAGGGACGCGCTTCACGGTCCGATTTGGGAAGCCAGCCAGTGGCTTCAAGTTAGTCCCACGAGTTCTGCTTCGATTTACCTGCATCATCTCCAAACTCAAATCGTACTGAGCGTGCTGGGGTGCGGTCGGTCACCCACCTAGTTCCTGGGTGCGTTCAAGGGACTTGTCTTCCTCGGGCGTGGTTGGCACCGGTCGTGTCTACGATGGTGAACTGAATACCGAACAGGGAGTTTCTTGCTTATGGAAATCTCGGCAGATTTGGTCAAGAAGTTACGAGAAGCGACCGGCGCCGGAATGATGGAGTGCAAAACGGCACTGCAGGAAGCGGCTGGTGATTTCGAGAAAGCGATTGTGATTCTAAGAAAAAAGGGTGCGGCCTCAGCCGGGAAGAAAGCCGATCGCATCACGAGCGAGGGAGTCGTCTATTCCTATTTGCACCCGGGTGGCAGGGTCGGCGTTTTGGTCGAACTGAATTGCGAGACGGACTTTGTGGCCAAGACAGAAGGATTTCTGGATCTGGCCAAAGACCTGGCGATGCACATCGCAGCGATGGAGCCACGGTATGTTCGGCGTGAAGAGGTGCCCGAAGATGTCCTGAGCCAGGAAAAAGAGATCTATCGAGCCAAGGCACAGGCTACTGGCAAGCCAGCCAGCGTGATCGAAAAGATTGTTGAGGGGCAGCTAAACAAATTCTATTCCGAGGCCTGTGCCTACGATCAGCCGTTCGTGAAGGATGACAAGATGTCGGTCGGCCAGTTGATTACGGAAAAGGTCACTCAGATGAAGGAAAATATCAGCTTGCGGCGGTTCTCACGATTCAAAGTGGGAGAGGGGTTGCAGAAGCGCGGTGGCGATTTCGCAGCGGAGGTAGCTGCGCAACTGAAATAACGTCTTAACTAGTTTCTGTCGCGAAACTCGGCAGTAACGTTCCCCTCCTTGGATAAGGATGGGAAGCCATGGCCACCGGCCACGGCGGGGGTGGTTCGAAAGATCGTGGAAAAGCCAAATCAGTAGTGGGATCGCAGCGACTCGCACCACCCCAGTGGCGCTGCGCGCCACATCCCCTCCTCAGCCGAGGATGGGAGTTTTTCTGCAATCTTCTAGTTTCGCGACAGAAACTAATTATGTCCTCGCTTGCCTACAAGAGAATCCTGCTGAAGCTCAGTGGTGAAGCCCTCATGGGGACTCAGGGCTTTGGTGTAGATCCACAGATGGCAGTCAAAGTAGCCGAGGAACTTAAGGACGTACACAGTCTCGGTGTGGAAATGGCCATCGTTATCGGTGGCGGAAACATCTTTCGTGGCTTGAAGGCGACAGCGCAAGGGATGGACCGTGTATCCGGTGATCTAATGGGGATGCTGGCCACGGTCATCAACGCGATAGCATTGCAGGATGCGTTGGAGAAAATCGGCGTTTTTACCCGGGTGGTTTCTGCCATTGAGATGCGCGAAGTGGCCGAACCGTTCATCCGGCGTCGCGCACTGCGGCACCTGGAAAAAAAACGAGTGGTCATATTTGCCGCAGGAACCGGCAATCCGTACTTTTCCACGGACACCGCCGCGGCGCTCAGAGCCATGGAGATCAAGGCCGAGGTCATCCTGAAAGCAACCAAGGTAGACGGCATCTACGATGCCGATCCGGTCAAGGTGAAGTCCGCAACGATGTACACGGAAATCAAGTACATCGACGTGCTGCGGCAAGGGCTTCGAGTGATGGATACAACCGCGATCTCTCTTTGCATGGACAACAGTCTTCCGATTATTGTCTTTAACCTGCTGCAGTCCGGTAACATCCAGCGGGTTGTGACAGGCGAGAAGATTGGCACGATTGTGAGGGTTTGATCCTTATGATCAAAGATGTCATACAAGAAACAAAAGCCCGAATGGATAAGGCCGTTGAAGACCTTCGGCGAGAGCTTTCCGGAGTACGATCGGGCCGAGCGTCGCTTTCGCTGCTCGATCACATCACGGTGGAATACTACGGCGCGCCCACACCGTTGAACCAGGTTGCCACACTGTCGGTTCCCGAACCCACTTTGATTACGGCCCAGCCGTGGGATATCTCGGTGCTGCCCGCCATCGAAAAGGCGATTCGATCCTCCGACCTGGGACTGAACCCTGGTAACGACGGCAAGTTGATTCGGATCCCAATTCCTCCGCTTACGGAAGAGCGCCGCAAGCAACTGGCGAAACACGTTGGTAAGGTGCTGGAGGAACATCGCACGGCGATTCGCAACATTCGTCGTGATGAGAATGAAGTCATCAAGAAGATGTTGAAGGACAAGCAAGTTTCCGAAGACGAGGAGCGCAAGGCGCTGGATGAAGTTCAGAAGCTGACGGGCCAGTACACAGCGAAAGTTGAAGAACTGGCCAAGCACAAGGAAGAGGAAATCCTGACCGTTTAGCAGTCAGCACGCTGGTTTGGTCCGGTGCGACGGGGCCTCAGTGAGCCGGACAAGATTTGGCGCTGAGTGATCTGGGGATGGTTTCAGTCCGCAATCCCTTCTAGATTCGAGTTTTCAATTGACACTCGATTGGCCGCTTTGCTAGAGTTGCGGGGTTTTTCGCCTTGTCGAGTTTTTTCCGGAGTGATTGAGTCTTAACTGTGTCGTTTTGAGGAGATTGAGTCTTGCCCACGTTTAACCAGCTGGTTCGGATGGGTCGCAGCAAACCCAAGTACAAAACGAGTAGTCCTGCGCTTCAAAGTTGTCCGCAAAAACGCGGTGTGTGTGTGCGTGTCTATACCTCGACGCCGAAGAAGCCGAACTCGGCTCTGCGCAAAGTGGCGCGTGTGCGACTGACGAATGGCATCGAAGTCACCACGTATATTCCAGGTATCGGGCACAATCTGCAGGAGCACTCCATTGTCCTCATTCGTGGTGGGCGTGTGAAGGACCTGCCTGGGGTTCGTTATCACGTCGTGCGTGGAACGCTGGATTCGGTTGGCGTTCAGAACCGCAAGAAAAGCCGCTCCAAGTACGGAGCCAAGCGACCCAAGTAAATCAATTCCCTGAATGGTCACAGCTTGAATCGTCCGTGAATGCCTGCGGAGAAACGCAGCGTTCGTGAGAGGAATCTTTTATGCCAAGAAAAGGAAATGTTCCGAAACGTGAAGTGCTGCCAGATCCGATTTACAACAGCACGCTCGTGTCGAAGTTTGTTAACTGCGTCATGTCGGAGGGCAAGAAGAGCACGGCGGAGCACATCTTTTACGATGCGATGAAGATCATTCAAGAGAAGACCAGCGATGACCCCTTGAAGGTTTTCAAGAAGGCGGTCGACAACGTCAAGCCCGTGTTGGAAGTCAAGACGCGGCGCGTTGGTGGCGCAAACTATCAAGTTCCGATCGAGGTAAACCCCAATCGCCGGACGTCGTTGAGCATTCGCTGGCTGGTTGGGTACTCGCGAGACCGCAAGGAAAGATCGATGGAGGAAAGGCTCGCGGCTGAGCTTCTGGATGCGGCCAACAATCGCGGGACCGCAGTCAAGAAGCGCGAAGACGTTCACAAGATGGCCGAGGCCAACAAGGCATTCGCGCATTATCGCTGGTAGGTGGAGCAGGCAGCAGCAAACACAGGATTGTTTTTTCGTTTATGGCGCGTCAGGTTTCGCTCAAAAATACACGCAACATTGGAATCATGGCTCACATTGATGCCGGCAAGACCACGGCAACCGAGCGGATCCTGTTCTACACCGGCATCACGCACAAGATCGGCGAGGTGCATGACGGCACGGCCACCATGGACTGGATGGCGCAGGAACAAGAGCGTGGCATTACGATCACCTCGGCGGCGACAACGTGTTTCTGGAAGGACCTCCGCATCAACATCATCGATACACCCGGCCACGTGGACTTCACTGCCGAAGTCGAACGCAGCCTGCGTGTTTTGGATGGAGCCATTTGCCTGCTCGGTTCCGTTGAAGGTGTGGAGCCACAGACCGAAACGGTTTGGCGCCAGGGCGACAAGTACAAGGTGCCGCGAATCGTCTTTGTGAACAAGATGGACCGAGTGGGTGCGGATTATTTCCGCTGCATTGACATGATCAAGAGCCGGCTGAAGGCGAACGCCGTGCCGGTGCAGATTCCCATCGGAAAAGAGGACACGTTTGCCGGTGTCATAGATCTGATGAACATGCAGGGGATCTTCTACCGGGACGAGACTCTTGGGGCGGACTACGAGGTTAGCGACATTCCCGCGGAGCTAGCCGAGGAGGCCCGAGTTTGCCGGGAGAAGATGGTTGAAGCCATCTGTGAAAACGATGAGGGTTTGACCGAGAAATATCTGAACGGCGAATCGATTTCCGTTCAGGAATTGAAAGAGAGCTTGAGGCATTCGACGCTGAGGCAGGCTCTCACGCCCGTTTTCTGCGGCTCCGCGTTTAAGAACAAGGGGCTGCAACCTTTGCTGGACGGGGTTGTTGATTATCTGCCTTCGCCGGTGGACTTGCCTCCCGTTGTCGGGACCACCCAGGAGGGTTCTCAAGAAGTGACACGCAAGCCCGACGACAGCGAACCTTTCGCCGGCTTGGTCTTTAAGATCATGACCGATCCCTTTGTCGGCCAGCTCGCTTTCTTCCGCGTTTACTCCGGCATGCTGAGCGCTGGTTCTTACGTGTTTAACTCCACGAAAGACGCTCGTGAGCGCGTGAGCCGTTTGCTGAAGATGCATGCAAACAAGCGGGAAGAGATCAAGGATGTTTATGCGGGCGACATTGCTGCCGCAGTGGGGTTGAAGAATGTAAGTACGGGCGACACGATTTGTCTCGAAGACGCCCCGGTCATTCTCGAGGCGATTGATTTCCCGGTGCCCGTGATCTCCGTAGCGATTGAGCCAAAGACCAAAAGCGACCAGGAGAAGTTGTCGATGGCGCTGGGTAAGCTGGCTCAGGAGGATCCCACGTTCAGGGTTGCCACGGATCAGGATACCGGCCAGACCATTATTTCCGGGATGGGCGAACTGCATCTCGAGATCCTGGTGGATCGTATGTTCCGCGAGTTCGGCGTGGGTGCCAATGTGGGCAAGCCGCAAGTGGCTTATCGGGAGACCATCCGCAAGAAGGCCGAAGCGGAAGGCAAGTTCATCCGTCAAACGGGCGGTCGCGGCCAGTACGGACACGTGAAAATCATCGTCGAGCCGAACGAGCCTGGAAAGGGATTCGAATTCATTAACAAAATTGTCGGTGGATCGGTTCCCAAGGAATACATTGCGCCCGTCGAGAAGGGTATTACCGAAGCGCTGGAGACGGGCGTTCTGGCTGGATTCGAGGTCCAAGACATCAAGGTCACTTTGTACGATGGCTCCTATCACGACGTGGACTCTTCCGAAATGGCCTTCAAGATTGCCGGCTCTATGGCCTTCAAAGAAGGGTGTCGCAAGGCGAGTCCCGTGCTGCTCGAGCCCATCATGAAAGTGGAAGTCGTGGTCCCGGAAGAATTCATGGGTCCCGTGGTTGGCGACCTCAATTCACGTCGTGGACGCATTGAAACCTCGGAACAGCGCGCGGGTTCTCAGGTCGTGACGGCCCTGGTGCCGCTGTCTGAGATGTTTGGATATTCCACCGACTTGCGGTCGAAGACCCAGGGACGAGCGACGTATTCCATGCATTTTTTTCACTACGAGCAGCCTCCCAAGCTGGTGAGCGAAGAAATTATTGCCAAGGTTCAAGGCAAGTCTTAACGGGTTTAGAGTTCCACCCCCAGGCGGCATGCTAAAGCATGAACTCTGAGCTTTAGAAAGGAAGAGACAGCGATGGCGAAGGAGAAATTTGACCGCAGCAAGCCCCACGTCAACATCGGGACGATAGGGCACATAGATCACGGGAAGACGACGCTGACGGCGGCGATCACGAAGGTCTTGGCGAAGAACAACCCGAAGGTGCAGTTTCGGAGCTTCGATTCGATTGACAACGCGCCGGAAGAGCGGGAGCGAGGGATCACGATCGCCACGGCGCACGTGGAATACGAGACGAAGAACCGGCACTACGCGCACGTGGACTGTCCGGGGCATGCCGACTACATCAAGAACATGATCACGGGAGCGGCGCAGATGGATGGGGCGATCCTGGTGGTGGCGGCGACTGACGGGCCGATGCCGCAGACGCGGGAGCACATCTTGCTGGCGCGGCAGGTGGGGGTGCCCTACATCGTGGTGGCGATGAACAAGGTCGATGCGGTGGACGATCCGGAACTGCTGGACTTGGTGGAGTTGGAAGTGCGGGAACTGCTGAAGACCTACAAGTTTCCGGGAGACGAGATTCCGGTGGTGCGGGTGAGCGCGCTGGGAGCGATCAACGGGGAAGCGAAGTGGGAGCAGGCGCTGCTGGAGTTGATGGAGCAGGTGGACAAGTACATTCCGGTGCCACCGCGGGAGATTGACAAGCCGTTTCTGATGCCGGTGGAAGACATTTTCTCGATATCAGGACGCGGGACGGTGGTGACGGGCCGAGTGGAGCGGGGGAAGGTGAAGGTGGGGGAAGAGATCGAGATCGTGGGGATCCGGCCGACGGTGAAGAAAGTGGTGACGGGCGTGGAGATGTTCAAGAAGCTGTTGGACGAGGGAGTGGCAGGAGACAACGTGGGATTGTTGTTGAGAGGGGTGGAGAAGGACGACGTGGAGCGGGGCCAGGTGATAGCGAAGACGGGATCGATACCGCCGCACACGAAGTTCAAGGCGGAGACCTACATCTTGACGAAGGAAGAGGGGGGGCGGCACACGCCGTTTTTCAAGGGCTACCGGCCGCAGTTTTACTTCCGGACGACGGACGTGACGGGAGTGGCGACGCTGCCGTCGGGGACCGAGATGGTGATGCCGGGAGACAACGTGGCGCTGGAGATCGAGTTGATCGCGCCGATCGCGACGGAGA
>Ga0163150_10008849_pt1 | contig 11318 bp, 13 predicted proteins | sample OliLakLV19P2IB_FD_148628 | JGI IMG/M metagenome (GOLD analysis project Ga0163150, IMG submission 148628) | Freshwater microbial mat bacterial communities from Lake Vanda, McMurdo Dry Valleys, Antarctica - Oligotrophic Lake LV.19.P2.IB | ecosystem: Environmental > Aquatic > Freshwater > Lake >...
TGTCGCCGAGTGCGTCGAGGTCGGCGGACTTGATCGTGACGCTGGGTTCGAGACGGATGTTGGCGGGACTGTCGCCTTGGGGAAAGAAGCGCCAGCCGGCTGCTTCGAGCAGCTTGTTGATCTTGATCCGGGCTGTGGCTTCCTTCTCGGACACTCAGGCTCCTCGTTCAGCGGTGATGGTGGTCAAGCGGCATCACACTGCAATAACCTGCGAAGGCCTGAGGCCGTCTGCGTGGACTTCGTCAGGTTCATTGCATTGTTAGGCGGTCGTGAGCTCAACTCGGACCCCATGAGAGGCGTGCTCGTCGATGAAGCGAATGAGTGCGGGCAGGTAGTCCTCGAGGGGGTCCACGGCTCCTCCAATTCGATAGCACCACGAGTCCGCATCGGGGTGATCCCAGCGCTCTACGAAGTTGGCGGCAGCTGCCTCGCTGAGTTCGTAGGGTGCGCAGCTCCGAAAGACCTCGATGTCGGCCGAGATAACGCTGGCATCACATTCGTCGCAAACTGCCTGATGCCGAGCTTCGATGTAGGTTCCTTTCGCTAGCGACTCCTTTAGCCGAGCTTCCACGGAATCCCAGAGAGCGTCAGCGGCCTGACCAACGCCCGCCTCCTTCTCCATTTCGACCATTTCAGGGTTGCTGCCGGCGAGATCAAGGCCGAAGCGGTGGCCGGCATGCTCTTGCAGCCACTCCGCGAGCGAGTCCAAGTCGAAACGAGCGAGCCCCACCGCCTCAAGGGCCTCGTACAAGTACACGAAGCTGGGTGAGCCGCCATCGCCGGAGACCTCGCAGGACTGCAGGGACTCACTCGCTGGCAACCCGAGGTAGCCGTAGTCGCCAACCAGAGGCCCATGCCTTCGGCATGTCAAACAGGCAACGCCAGATGTCTGGCTCATCTCTCCTCCTTCATAGATCCGCCTAACACTGCAATAACCTGCGAAGGCCCCTGGCCGCTTGCGAGGATTTCGTCAGGTTCATTGCATTGTTCGCCGGCACGCCGATGTTGCCTCAGAGATCCCTGGGCACGAGGCCTGTGGTCTTGGCGATCTTCGCGAGCATGCGCCCTCCGATCTCATCAGAGTCATGAAACGCAAACGTGACGTTGGCCCAGGCCGGTCGGGCCAGGGTCCGATGGGAACCCTCTTGGCGCTTCACGACCCAGCCGATTCGAAGCAAGGCCGCAAGCACGCGCGAGGCGCGGGAACTTGGCCAGATGCTCACGCGGCGTGGAAGGTGATGTCGCCGAGTTCGGGCCCAGCTTCGCCATGCTCAAGCTGATCCGCCACGACCCGGAGAGCCAGAGCCTTCACCTTGGCCTGTGCCTCCAGCTGAGAGGCACCATATGCGAGGACGCCCGGAAGTTCGGGTACTTCGGCGATCCACCGACCATCTTCCTCTCGATCAAACTCGACCTTGAATCTCATTGCTCGACTCTCCGGTCCTAGTGTAGCGCCGTAGCGGTCGATCCCGCCTTGCCCGGTGAACACCGAGATCACCCCAGGGTTGCGCCGCCTTGCCATCGCAGACCTCGTCAGGTGCATCTCGTTGTTGAACTCAGCCGCTGCGCGGCGGCCCCGTGCGCGCGGCGCTTCCGGTCTCACAACTTCCTCCCGGTCGCACCGGACCATCCCGCGACCATGGAGGAAGACATGACGCAAGAAATTACCACGCTCTCCCGGCGCTATGCCGACTACTGCTCGTGGAGGGCCGTTCGGAACGAACGATCAAGAGCTATCAGTATGTCCTTGAGGGCTTTTCGAGGTTTCTCGGTGATCGCCCGCTGGTTGAGGCCACGGCCGAGGACATCCTCGCGTACCAGGTGGACGTGGCCGCACGCGGCCTCTCGGACTCGTGCGTTCGAGTCGCGACGTACGCGCTGCGCGGCTTTTTTTACAAGATCCTCCGCCGCGACGATTGGAACCACGCGCGGCTGCCGAAGCCGCGAAAGCCCTACCGATTGCCCGAGATCCTCAGCCAGGAAGAGGTCCTCGCCATCATCGAGGCCGCGCCCAGTCCGAAGTATGCCGCCGCCTTCATGCTCTGCTACGGAGCAGGCCTGCGCACGGAGGAAGTGATCCACCTCGAGCCGCGTCACATCGATTCGGATCGCATGGTGATTCGCATCGAAAGGGGTAAGGGCGACAAGGATCGTCTGGTCCTGCTCCCAAAGCTCCTCCTCCTGGTTCTCCGCGAGTGCTGGAAGAAGTATCGCCCACAGAAATACCTGATCGAAGGCAAGCGTCCCGGTCAGCCGATCGCGGCGACCAGCATTCAGCGCGCATTCCGCGCGGCCTGCAAGAAGGCCGGCATCCTGAAGCCGGTGACTCCGCGTTCGTTCCGTCATGCCTTCGCGACTCATCTCGTCGAAAGCGGGACGAGGTTGCAGGTGGTTCAGGCCCTGCTCGGACATCAGAGCCTCAATACCACCACCATCTACGTCCGCCTGGCCAAGAACTGGCTCGGTGAAGTGAAGAGTCCTCTTGACACCCTGAAACCGCAACCGCCCGCGCACTGACCGTGACCTGCGGCGAACGCAAGGCGCTCGGCGTTGCCGACGTGCTGCGCGATCACGTGGCCTCCCTGAATCTCTCACCGGAGCAGGGCAAGGTCGCGGCTCACATCATGGCCTGCCGCACCCCTCGCCTCGGCGGACACATCGCCGTGTGCGACCGGTGCGGCGGGCCACACTACGCCTACAACTCCTGCCGGGACCGCCACTGTCCGCGATGTGGCGGCCTCGACCAGGCGATCTGGGCGGAGGCTCAGCAACAGCATCTGCTTCCGCTCAGTTATTTCCACCTGGTCTTCACCATTCCCAAGTCCCTTCGCCCGTTCTTCTTGCGGGAGGGGAGAGTGCACGCGCTTGAAGCCCTCTTCGCCGCTTCATCGGAGGCGATCCTCGATGTCGCGGAGAGGGATGGTCTACGCCTGGGCGTACTCGCCGTCCTCCACACCTGGAACCAACAGCTCGACCCGCATCCTCACACTCACTGTCTCGTCCCCGGCGGCGGATTCAAAGAGGACGGCACTTTCGTGGTCATGCCGCGTTTCCTGTACTCGTACAAGCGCCTCCGTTACGTCTTCAAGATCAAGCTTCTCCAGAAACTGCGCGCGCTCGTGAAGCAGGATGTCCTCACCATCGGTGGCGCGTCCGCGAATGAGCTTCTCAAGGACGCCGACTCGCGCGAATGGAACATGAAGGTGAAACGGGCGCTCGCTGGCCCTGACGCGGTCATCAAGTACTTCGCGCGCTATACCCGAAGGATCGCCATCTCCGATCCGCGGATCGTTGCCTACGACGGCAAGACCGTGACGTTCAACTATCGCGACCGGCAGGATGGGAACCGCGTGAAGCCCGCGAAGCTCGAAGGTCCGAAGTTCTGTCAGCGCTTTCTGAATCACGTCCTCCCCTCAGGCTTCGTGCGCATCCGCCGCTACGGCACCTTGAGCAACCGTGCGCGGAAACCGATGCTTGAGAAAGCACGTGAGGCGCTCAAGGCCGAGGCCCCTCCGCCACCGCTAAAGGAATCCCGTTCAGCCGCGTGCTTGAGAATCTTTGGGAAGGATCCCACGCGCTGCACCAGGTGTCCCGAGGGCCGGCTCGTCGTGATTGCGCGTTGGAGCCCGACGCGATTGCCCCTTGAAGCCATCCTCGGCCATCTGTTACCGAGGGCGCCGTGAAGGATCGGCATGTGACTCCGTCAGGTCGGGCAGTTCCTGCCGCCGATCTCACACCCGAGGTGTGCCTCCAGATCGCGCGAAAGGAGATACTCGAAGTCAACGTCTCAATCCGTGCCTTGATTGCCCTCACGGCTAACAGATATGGCCGCCGCAAACGGCTTGGTGGGGGTGTTGATGGCCTCAGAGCCGCTTCCGTGGCCTCACCACCCCACAGCATCCGCGTTCCAATGCACCTATCCCGCGTGCCCCGCGGCTGAGTCCAACTCGGAGCTTCCGCAGCCGGCTGATCCCGTGGGCGGAGCCTCAGCCGGTCACGGCCGCGGAAGCCCCGCTGTTAGTTCTCCGGCGTCTTCTCAGGGGTATCACGGGGCAAGCAGCGTGCGCAGCTCCGCCACCAATCGGTCCGGCGCCTCCATGCTCACAAAGTGTCCCACCCCAGGCAGAGGGCGCCACTCGACGTTACAGTGCGCTTGCTCGTGACTCTTCTTGGCCACGCGTTCGCTCAGGAATCTGTCTTTGTCCCCCCAGATGAGCGTGCAGGGAACCGGAATGGGGCGCGCAAACTCCGTCATTAAACGAGTGCGCTCGGACTTGGTGAACTGGTTCCGCACGAACTCGCGATAGAAATTGAGGGGGCCGGTGACGTCACGGTGTGTCCTGAAACTGCCGACCAGTTCGTCGACAAGAGCCGCGTTCATGGCCCCCTTGCTCCCTTCCGCAAGCTTGAGGCCTCGTCGGAGCAACCAACCACCCGCGCCTGTGATCACGGTCTCGGGCAACCACGGGAGCTGGATGAACACGATGTAGCTGCTGCGGATGCGTTGCCAGTCCTGTCCTCGGATGATGGCCTTGAGAAACGTGTGCGGGTGCGGGCAATTGACCACCACCAACTGGCGCAGCGTCTCTCCAAAGCGATGCCCATACATCCACGCCAGTGCGCCGCCCCAATCATGACCCACCAACGTGATTGGTTTGGCCGTGAGCTGTTTGACGACGTCATGAACATCGTCCGTCAACGCCATTATCCCGTACCCGTCCGCGGGTTTGTCGCTCTGTCCGTATCCTCGAAGATCGGGCGCGAGGACGAAGTACTCATCCGCCAACGCTTCCATGATGGACCGCCAGGAGAACCAGCCCTCAGGGAAACCGTGGAGGAACATCACCGCGGGCTTCTTGGGATCTCCCGCCGTGGCTACGTGCAGGCTGATGCCGTTGGCCTGCACCTGACGATGTTCAAATGAACTCACGGACGCTCCCGGGAAAGCGCATATGCCTCTACGGTGTCACCCGCTGCCCTCAACTGCGATGCAGCGACGTCCGGAGAACACCAAGATCAGCTGCAAGCGGCGACTCGATGAAGGCGCGCGCAGCGCGCCACTAGACCGCCGCTTGTCAGCTGCATCTTGTTGTTATGTGGCCGTTTCATCCGAAGAAGCACGCGTGTGGATCAGCGCTGACCTCCGAGACTAGTGTCGCGAGGTCCTTGCTTGATGGCAAAGGGGAGTACGAATGCCACTTAAGGTCGGCGCGCCGCCAGAATAGCCGCCACTCCTCGGCTGTGCGAACAAACCGCAGCTTGGCGACGCCCCCTTCCGTAAAGCCCGGTCCTCTCCATTTCCGCCGCCGCTCGAAGACAGTGACGTCGTGCCCCTCTACCCGGTACTCAAGACTAACCTCGTCCTTCAGCTCCGGGCGGTTCCGCCGAGCGCAGAGCGCCCCGACGGTCTTCTGGATCCGAGCCAGCTCGATCTCGCTAAACGCCATCGCTGATCCGGACTCTAGGCCCACATAACACCGAGATCAGCAGCGAGGGCCGCGGCACCGCAGCCATCGCGGACCTCGTCTGCTGCATCTCGTTGTTAGGCGGCTCTAGGCAGGCTTTCTCTTGTCCGCCGCTCAAGCGATGGGTGCTCACTTGCACTTGCGGAGGCCAGCTTCGATAAGCGCGGTGGTAACCTGAACTCCGAGCACGTCTCGCCCGACGTGCAGCGGCCGCCCTCTTGCGTCACGCCAAGGCGTGCCACTAGCAGCGCTCTTCTCCACCAGATCCGTAGCCTGGCCGTTCAGGGCATAGGACCCTTCTGAAGACTCAAGCCAGACAATCTTGCGGGGGCCTTCCTGTCTGCACCGCGCGTCCTTCTCGCTGACGCTGAAGGTAGATGCAGAGGAGCTGGAAAGCGTGCTTACCTTGTCGCGAACCGGCGCAAGATCAAAGCTGGGGAACGCCTTCTCGTTCTTACTGTTCCAGTAGTGTTTCTCAAGCTTCAGTCGGCTCCGCGACTTCATTGCCTCCAGGGCGGTGCGAGCTGCCTCACCTTCTGCTGAGATCTGGCTGTCGTTGGCCAAGGCAAACCCATGGAATTGCGCTCCATCGACCGAGACTGACTCCGGCTTTCCGACCTTACCCCAGAAGAGAAGCCCGTCGTTACGCACATAGTCGGAGCCCTCGTAGGAGAAATAGGTCGGCGGCTTGAGAACCATGACCTCCTCAAATTTCCGGCGGCTTACGAGGGCGGTGAACACGACCTTGTCGTTGTACAGCTCCAGCAACACGAGCTCTTCCGGTTTCTGGGCCCGGTAGACGAGGGAGAGTGCGGCTCCAGCCGACCTCTGTACTTGGTACGTCTCGGCGGCTTGCTCGGTTGGTACGGCGGCATTCCCGGGCCGTTCCGGATCTGGTGGTGAGCCACAACCGAACAGCAAGGTGGACACGCACACCATCCCCGTAACCCGCGTTCCGATCATGTGTGTCCCCTCCGAGGCACGCATCTTCACATGTCCGCCTAACACTGCGTTAAGCGGCGAGCAGGCAACGAAAAGGCTCTGCTCGTCCGCTTCAACGCATTGTTATGCCGCGCGTAATTCAAGGTGTGGGGCTCCGCTTCCGAATGGCAGGAATCATGTTGAGCAACATCGCAACGATCGCGTCTTTGTACCACGTCCTTGCATCGCCTACGTCTGCTATTTCCTGATCGGTTACGGTCAGATCGCTCACGTGTTTTGGGTGCATGAGCCGATTTCTTATCACGATGCTTTTCTTGAAAGATGCCCATCCGCGATCGTCGTACCGGGCCGCCGCGGCGACTCCCGTCACCTTAGACGACAAGGAGAGAGCGAACCGCACGTTGTCGGCTATCCGCAGAAAGGAAGGAGAGACTCTCACCGAGCCGTCTTCTTTCAACGAATAGCCCACCTCCACGAGCATCGCCGCCTCGCCGGCGGTGAATCGAACGCCGAATAGATCTGCATACTCCGTGAGGATCGCCTTAAGGCCCGCCAGCGTGCCCTCCACATAGGCAAAAAGTGCGCGGACATAGGCTCGCCGATGCCTGTCCGAGCCGTGGTCCGGAACGGCTACGTCCATGTCGGCGACCAGAATGGCTGCTAGTTCGATTACCTCGTGGGTCTTGGAAAGTACGGACTCGACGCTCACGGGTGCCGCGCATCCGAATCGTCGGCATAACACCCGGCTTCACCTGCAGGGCGCGCCTCAACGACTGGCCTCCGACGAGACGCGAAGGCCACACCTCCGCGCCCTGTCTGGTGCAAGCCGTTGTTCTGCGATGCCCTGGTTTGGGGGACTGGTGCCACACCCTCACCATACCTTGTTGCGACTCTGGATCCGGATGCCATGCCCACGCACACCAGCGCTCGTTGGTGCGACCGCGCGCAGGCCGAGGACGAACCCTTGGCCTGGGCTGACAACCCCTTCGTGCTGTCAAGGCCAAACGCACCCGACGAGGGTCCTTGGCTTCGCCCGCCCGCACTACGAAGAGGCCGGCTTTGCCTGGGCTGATGACCGCACCGCCCGCCCCTCGATCATGCCGCCCTTGCTCTTCTCACAGGAATGCCGCTTATTCCTATCCAAGCGCTCTATGAAACGAAGCCGTTCCCAGCCACATTCGTAGAACACTTAGTATGCGGAACCGTATAAATCGATAAGTCGGGCGAAGTTCTTCGGCCCACGTGGTCCCTCCTTGAGTCAACTTCTAGTGCCAGGTTCAATTACACCCCGTTTCGTCCCTTTGAGTCAAACCGCGCCCCGGTTCCTTGCTGCGTATTTCGATAAGGGCTGTGAGGGAAGGCCTTCGAGTGGACTATGGACGCCGCGGCCGCCCCGATTCAACACGTGGGTGTAGATCATTGTGGTTGAGATGTCGGCGTGCCCGAGGAGTTCTTGAATCGTGCGCAGGTCGTAGCCGCTCTCGAGAAGGTGGGTTGCGAAAGAGTGGCGCAGCGTGTGGCAGCTCGCTGCCTTGGCGATGCCCGATCGACGGACGGCATCTTTGAAGGCCCGCTGAACCACGGTTTCGTGAACGTGGTGGCGCAGCCGAAGGGCGCATTCCGGGTCGAGGTAGGTTCGAGCCGCCGGGAAGACCCATTGCCACGCCCATTCCTGGCGGACGTTTGGGTACTTGCGCGCCAGGCGGTGGGGCAGGCCCACCGAGATGCGATTCCTGACGTCGTTGTTGTAGAGCCGCTCGACTTCGATCAGGTGCGTGACCAGCGGAATTTCGAGGCTCGGCGGCAGCATGGTGCGCCGGTCCTTCTGGCCTTTGCCTCGGCGGACGATGATCTCCTTGCGGTCGAGATCGACATCTTTGATGCGGAGTTGCAGCGTCTCGAGCAGCCGCAGGCCAGCACCGTACATAAGCGCCGCCGCGAGCGCGGGAGGGCCGAACATCTGGCCGAGGATGGCGGCCACCTCCTCCCGCGATAGGACCACCGGGATGCGTTCGGGCAGCTTTGCACGGGGTGTGCCCTGCATTCCGCTGAGCTCGCGGCCGAGCACGCTCCGGTAGAGGAAGAGGATCGCGCTGAACGCCTGGTTCTGCGTGGAAGCCGAGACGCGCAGCCGCGTGGCCAGGGCTTCGAGGAATCTCGTGATCTCGGGTTCGGCCATCGTGTCGGGATGGCGTTTTCCGCTGAAGACGATGAAGCGGCGTATCCAGAAGACATAGGCCTTTTCGGTGCGCGGTGAGTAGTGGCGCGACCGGATGACCTCGCGTACGCGGTCGAGCAGGCGGGGCTTGGCCGAAACGACTTCCGCTCGGTTGTCGGGCATGAAATCTCCCACAGTTGAAATGGGAGAGGCGTCGAGCGTAACCGCAGCCCGGTCTGGTTCGGGTCCAGGGCCCGGTGGGAAATTCCTCCGGAGGGCTAACCCTTGAGGTCGGCGTACGCCCTGCCGGGATCCGCCGTGGTCGACTGGGGCAGTGTCGTATCCCTCCAGCCCGGTTCCCGCCCGTTGCCGTCGAAGCCGGCGCGCTGTTCGAGGAGGTCTTTGTATCCCGCCATTTCCATGATGCCCACCGCCCCCACGGATCGGCCGCCGCTCTTGCAGCCGACCACGATCTTCGCGTCCTTCGGGAAGGCCTTGACGACCTCCTCCATGAAGCTCGTGTTGGGCGACATGCCGGACCGGCCCGCGTGCATCAGGGGAATATTGTAGGCACCCTTGGGGTGGCCGCCCTCGAACTCGGGCACGGACCTCACGTCCAGGTACAAGTAGCCCTCTTCCATCTTCGCGGCGGCCTCTTCGGGGGAGACTCTCTTCATGGAGGAGACCTTACCGCACCGCCGCGTCCAGAAGCGCGGAAAGGGCCTCGTCGAAGATGTCCGGGTCGCAGAGCAGGCTGACCACCAGGTAACAGCCGGACTCGAAGTCGAAGAAGTGGCCGGGATGGACGAGGACTCCAGCCTCCAGGGCGAGCAGCGCTCGTTCCTCATCCGAGCGTGTGGCCGGGCACTGGATGAGCGCCGTCCATCCGCCCTCGGTGGGGAGCAGAGTGAGCTCGGGCCGGGCGGGGAGGGCGGCTCTGAGGGCTTGCCGATTGCGGGCGAGCCGCGCCTTGATGGGAGCCTGCAACGCGGCTTTTTCCTCGAGGATCGCGGGAAGCGCCAGCTGGCTCGGGGTGGCCACCGAGAGGTAGGTGTCGGCGATGAACTCGAGTCGCCTGAGCGCCTCGTCGCGAAGGGCGCCTGGCCCGGAAACCGCGATCCATCCCACCTTCAGCTGGGGAAGCGCGCATGACTTCGAGAGGCCGCCGAGCGCGAAGCTCAAAGCGGGGGAGTCGAGGGCGAATGAGGCATGGCGGGTGGCTCCGTCTCCGCCCAGAGCGAAGTCCGCGAACACTTCGTCGGCGATGATCGCCACGCCGCGTGAGGCGCACAGCCCGGCTATGGCCGCGGCCTCGTCGCGTTTCAGGAATGATCCCGTCGGATTGTTGGGATGCACCACCACCACGGCGCGGGTCCGGTCCGTGATGAGCGGACGCAGCGAATCGATGCTCAGGTGCCACTCGTGGTCAAAGCTCAGCGGATACCGGCGCACCCTCACGCTGTCGAGATCCGCGAGGTAGCCGAAGAGGGGATACGACGGCGTCGGCACGAGGACTTCATCGCCGGCATCCGTCAGCAGCTTGAAAAGAAGGGAGTACGACTCGCTGCTGCTCGCGGTGAGGAGCAGCCGTTCGGGCGCCACCGTGAGCCCGCGAGTCGTGTAGTCGAGGCTCACCGCCTCGCGCGCGGAAACGAGCCCCCGGGGATCCGGCGCGTAGTGAGCGCCCGCGGGGTTGCCGAGAAGGGCCAGAAGCTCAGGCGGCGCCAGGAATCCGGCTCGCGTCGGATTCGATTCGGTGAGGTCGAGAATCCGCGCCCCGGCCGCGCGCATCGCCGCGATTCGCTGTGAGAGCGGGTTCTCCGCGAAGTCAAGGGGCGTCCGCCGCGAGAACATGGGCGAAAGGCTAACCCGTAGAGGCACGCCGCGCGTGCCCGGGCAATTTTGCTCACCGCCGCCCCCTACCGCGCCGATTGGACCTCTCGTCACCCCGGCCTGGAGCCGGGGCCTAGCGCGGAACTCCGTCTCCATCTACTACCGTGCCGATTGGACCTCTCGTCACCCCGGCCTGGAGCCGGGGCCTAGCGCGGAACTCCGTCTCCATCTACTACCGTGCCGATTGGACCTCTCGTCACCCCGGCCTGGAGCCGGGGCCTAGCGCGGAACTCCGTCTCCATCTACTACCGTGCCGATTGGACCTCTCGTCACCCCGGCCTGGAGCCGGGGCCTAGCGCGGAACTCCGTCTCCATCTACTACCGTGCCGATTGGACCTCTCGTCACCCCGGCCTAGAGCCGGGGCCTAGCGCGGAACTCCGTCTCCATCTACTACCGTGCCGATTGGACCTCTCGTCACCCCGGCCTAGAGCCGGGGCCTGGCGCGGAACTCCGTCTCCATCTGCTACCGTGCCGATTGGACCTCTCGTCACCCCGGCCTAGAGCCGGGGCCTAGCGCGGAACTCCGTCTCCATCTGCTACCGCGCCGATTGGACCTCTCGTCACCCCGGCCTAGAGCCGGGGCCTGGCGCGGAACTCCGTCTCCATCTGCTACCGTGCCGATTGGACCTCTCGTCACCCCGGCCTAGAGCCGGGGCCTGGCGCGGAACTCCGTCTCCATCTGCTACCGCGCCGATTGGACCTCTCGTCACCCCGGCCTAGAGCCGGGGCCTAGCGCGGAACTCCGTCTCCATCTGCTACCGCGCCGATTGGACCTCTCGTCACCCCGGCCTAGAGCCGGGGCCTAGCGCGGAACTCCGTCTCCATCTGCTACCGCGCCGATTGGACCTCTCGTCACCCC
>Ga0163150_10008852_pt1 | contig 11315 bp, 13 predicted proteins | sample OliLakLV19P2IB_FD_148628 | JGI IMG/M metagenome (GOLD analysis project Ga0163150, IMG submission 148628) | Freshwater microbial mat bacterial communities from Lake Vanda, McMurdo Dry Valleys, Antarctica - Oligotrophic Lake LV.19.P2.IB | ecosystem: Environmental > Aquatic > Freshwater > Lake >...
ACGTTCCACCGGAACGGGCATCGTCCCGGCAGTTGCCCAAGCGAGAGCGGTCCGGTAGTGGACGCCCTGCTCTTCAGCCCAGGTCGACAGTTTCTTGCGACTCATGCAGGTATGTTACTACTTGAGGGTGCAGTTGTCAACCCCCGGAGACCTACCGGACAGGCACAGGCATGTACTGCGGGGCCGCGACGAGGGGCCGGACGACGACAAGGTCGGAGGAGAGGAACTCGCCGTGGCCGACGAGCGCCCGGCGCTCCTCCATCGCGGTGATGCGCTCCGGGTGCACGATCTGCACCGTCTCGACCACCACGTCGGCGAAGTCGGGGTCCGGCACGACCCGGGCGGCGAGCACCGGCCGGCGGACGACGGCCCGCAGGAAGGCGTAGCGGCTGCGCGGATCGGAGATCGACCGGGCCTTCGCGGCGACCTCCTTGCCGAGGTCGCGGCGCATGTGGACCACGAGCTCCGCGACGTGCTGCTCCTGCTCGGGGCGCACCGGCCGGTTCATTCCGGCCGCGTAGACCCCGTTCAGCTCCCACGAGGAGCCCATCCGGTCGAACACGCAGAGGAGAGCCAGATCGGACGGACCGGCCGCCTGCGTCACGAGCACGAAGGACTTCATGCCGGACTCGAGCGCCGCCGTCCACGCCGGGCAGTCCGACAGGTCGAGGGCCGAGGTCGCGGTCGCGAGTGCCGACGGCGAGAGCAGCTCGGTCGCGACCCAGCCGTCCGTCCAGGTCAGCACCTTCCGGTAGCGGAATGGACCGGAACTGTCGACCGGCACGAACGACAGGCCGATGAGCCCGAGGGCGCCGCCGATGACCGCGAGGGAGAGGGGGTCCATGGGGCTCCTAGCCGAAGACGCGACCGCCCATGCGGCGGTACTGGGGGAGGCCGACCGAGGGGGCGCGGTGGCCGGAGAGGATGTACTCCTCGTGCAGCCACTGCCCGTAGCCCTCGGCGTCGATCGAGACCGCCCCGAACCGGTCGGCGACAGCGAGGCCGAGATCAGACCGAATGTCCGCCTCGCCGACGAGGACGGCTCCGTCGGAGAGGAAGCCGACCACGGCCTCCATGTCGTCGATCACGGAGCGCAGGACGAGCCAGTAGTGCGCGTTCTCCGGGTCGAGGGCGGCGGCGGTGTCATAGATCTGCCGGCACTCGTCGAAGGCCCGGCGAATGTCGGCCCGGCGGCTGCGCATCGCCTGGCGGACGCGCTCGGTCTCGAGGGTGTCGACGGACATCGCGTCGACCAGGATGCGGCTGTTCTGGCGCCACGACGATGCGACGGACCGGGAGAGCTCGGAGATGTGGACCGAGCCGCTGCCGGCGCGCAGCCCGCGGTTGCGGCCGATCCAGGCCGACCAGATCTGAGCGTCGAGCACGTCGATACCGACCCAGGGCCGGACGATGCGGGTGCACAGCAGGAGGAACGGACGACCCACCCGCTGCATCACGAGCGACTCGACGAGGAGCGGCTCCGAACGGACCGCGTCCCGGAACGAGGCCCCCATCAGCACGTCGCCCTGGCCGCAGATGCGCACCCAGAGCTGCTGATCGTCGGTGGGACCCTGCCGGACGGGGCGTCCGGAGGCGGAGAGCCCGGCGACGGCGAGGCTGCCCACGGAGGCATAGATCAGCAAGGTGTCCAACTGGGCTCCTTCCTACTCATGCTAACCTCCAACCATAGCGAGAACACCTTCAGACCGCAGCCGCATCCTCCGCCCCTTCTTCCGGACAATGGTGAACGGTACCGAGAAGTCGCGCCGGTCCATCCTCTCGACCAGCACGGCACCGAGGCCCTCGAGCGCCCGGACGACGAAGATGGCGTCGTCGATCGGGTCGCCGCGACCCTCGGAGATCTTCGCGGACCGCTTCGCCACCTTCTCGAGGAGTGCCCACCCAAGCTTGGCCGACAGAAAGGTGCCGTTTCCCAGGGACTCGATGTGTCCGGAGCAGTATCCTCGGCTCCGCGGATCTAAATCCGCCCGCGGCTCGAACTCCTGCCAGCGCACGCGGAACGACGCGAGGTTCGACTGCGAATCGAAGCGCTCAAGGTGCCCCGCGTCGAGCAGCGACTTCCACCAGCCGCCGATGCGTCTCGCGGTCTCCTGGTCCCGGTACCCGGCCCTGTTATCGATCGTCTGCTCGTACAGCTCCGCAACCTGCTCGACCTTGGACATGAAGACGTGCAGGTTCAGCTGGACGTACGACGAGTCCTGGTCCCTGTCGCGGGACAACTCGTAGCACAGGACCTTGGGCGCATCGTCGGACACGCAGGAGCCTATCCTGGTGGGCCTAGAGGATAGGAGAAGGCATGTGGACTGCGTTACTCGGAGCCATCGCGGCAGCCCTGCTCGGGGGCGACGACCCCCGGTCTGCCCGGAGGAGGAGGTCCGCCCTCGGCCTGTTCGTGGAGGACGGAGATCCGCAGCTCGAGCTCGGGCTGCGGGCCCCGGGGTTCTCCATCTCATCCGACTGGCTGGTCCCGGTGCAGATCTGGGAGGACGGCGGGGGACTGTGGCGGGTGATCGGACAGAAGGGCCTCGACGCCGTCGAGGCCGACCTCCCCGTCGAGAAGGGCAAGAATGGGGAGATCCTGCACTGGAACCGGCGGTCCATCCTGTCCGAGATCGACCCCGCGAACTGGGATCCGACGAACGTCAGCATCGGCAGATCTGACGAGGTGTACGTCTACGTGGAGGGACCGAGGTTCGGGGGCCGGCCCTCCGTCCTCGCCCACGTCAACTTCGAATATGCGGACACGGGGCAGCTGTCCGTCGCGAAGGGGGTGCCGCCGAACGGCTCCCTCGCCCACCTCCGGCTCCTGCAGTTCGCCGCCGAGGCCGGATGGAACACGCACACGGCGTCGAAGATCTGGCCCAAGGTGGCGCTCGTGACCCGGCCGGAGGCGCTCGAGGCCCTGCACCGGGCCGGCTCGTTCCCCCACGCGGAGGTCGAGGCCTACGAGAAAGAGTTGCTCGCGAGCCCCGACTGGGATGTCCGGCAGGTCGGCGTCTGGCTCGGCCGCTGGATGGTCCTCGAAGAATCCTTCTCCCTCGTCCGCAGCCTGGTCGAAGATCGGGACCGGTGGGATTCTGCGCAGCCAGATGACGACGAGATCTTGGACGAGATCCGCGAGTCCAACGAGGAGGCGGCGGAAGAGATCTTGGCGGAGATGTCAGCGGAGCAGGAGGACGGCGTGCACTCGCGGACCTTCGACCACATCCGCAGGTCGAGGATCGAGGAACTGAACTCGGATCTGACTGCCGAATACGTCTCCCTCCTCGAGTCCGCCGACGACGAGGCCTCGGCCGCATCCGACCTCCTCGACGGAAACTTCGTCGAAAAAAACGTCACCCATAAGAAGAGGGCCTGGGATCTGAAACGGGACGGGGACAGCCGGTACGACGAGCCGTTGGCCACCATCGAGCTGACCCAGGATATCGACGGCTCGTTCTTGTACGACCTCGACCGCTTCATGTCTCGGTCGGTCAAGGAGTCCCCCCGGTGCCCGGGCGTGCTCCGGACCCTGTGGGCGGCCGGTTTCGTCGAGACGGCCGAGGAGAGAGCGAAGAGGGCCGGGGCCGTCGCCTGGGAGTTCCCCGGCCTGTACCAGGCGGAGTGGGAACTCTGGGCGCTGATGGGCGTGTACCAGCCGAAGGGGAACGAGCCGACGTTGCTGTTCCTCAAGATCTCGGCCGACCATGGGCTGCTCGAGGAACCCGTCAGACTCGCGTGGGAGAAGCTCCTTCTCGCGTTGCAGGACCCCATCCCTTTCATGGCTGAGCACGGTCTGGTTCGTTAACTAATCGGGTTAGCCTCTCGTATGTAGGCCCGCTCCGCCGTACCTCCCGTCGGATGCCGGCGCGGAGGGATCCGGTGCCCGAGACCGAAGCTGAGTTGGACGGAATACGCCGCGAGCAGCTTCGGCTGCTCACAACGATCGAGACCATGCGCAGGGTCCAGGCCATGTCTCCGGACCAGCCGCCAGGCAGCATGTCCGAGGCGGAGCTGGCCCGCAGGCTCGTCTACGACCTCATCACAACGCTGACCCGCAATGAGGTCGTCCTCCTGACCGCCACCGAGGCCATCGTCGAGCAGACCGAGGTCCAGCGGCGGGTCGCGGACATGCGGGAGGCCGAGCTCAACATGCAGCGTCGGGAGCTGCGGCTCAACGAGCAGAAGAGGGAGAACGAGGTGGCTCGGGACCAGAGGTACTGGAGCGCCCTCTCCCGGGCCGGGAACGCGTTCGGCGCCTGGGCGTGGAATATCATCTCCCACGAGCGGACCGTTTCGGCAATCGTCGGCGGCATCGTCGTCCTCATCGGAATGCTTACCGCCGCGGCCACGTCCGGCTCCCTAGGCGAGAAGGGCTGCGGCCCGTGAGCGACCATCGGGGCGTGGCCGCGGCCCGCAGACCCAGCACGGTCAACGAGATCAGAAAGTTGTGTTTTAGGACACCTTCCGGAAGGGACTGGCATACGGCACTGTTTCAAGTACAATGCTAATGGGAGGTATCAATGCGGGATCCGTACACCGAGGTGAGACGCCGGGTGGCATCCGGAGAGTCCCTCGACCTGTCGCAGGCCCTGGTGCCGGCCGGCCACAAGGAGTTGTCCCACGCGTGCGAGATCGTGACCGGCAGCCGCCGAACGCCGGACGAACCCCGCGAACGACCGCCGCAGAGCGCCGCGAACCGGGCGTAGCGCGACCGCGTCATCCGGGCGACCGAATGCTCGACGCTGGACGCCCGCCACGCGCTGGAGCGCCACGGTGGGCACGAGCCGGCCGCGATCGACTGGCTCCGCCGCAGCGTCGTGCGGATGCGATCTGCGTCGTCTGCCGCGACCGGGCGGGACCGTGAGGCTCCTACACGCCGCAGTGCCTCATACCTCGAGGACGAGGACCGTCTTCTTCGCCCGGGTGAGCGTCGTGTAGACGATCTTCTTCGCCTCGATCGGCTTCTTCCCCGCCAGCCACTTCAGCCAGTTGTCGAGCACGAAGCACACGTTGTCCCACTCCGACCCCTGCGCCTTCCACGGGGTGAGCGCGTAGCCGTAGTCGACGTGGAGGAACTGTTCCGGGTTCCTGACGTGCGCGAGCTTCGCCCGGGCCCGCTTGAAGTCGCCGATCTCGGCCCCGATCGAATCAGCGTGCACGAAGTAGACCTCCCCGTCGGAGTGCACCCGCAGGAGCCTTGAGTCGTTCCCCTCGTCGTCGCAGACGACCGAGACCGCGTCGACCCGGATCGTCTCTCCGTTCATCTTCCCCACCGCCTTGTTGTTGAGGAGCACCACGAGCTGCTCCCCCTTGCAGATGGAGTCCTCCTCGAACCCGAGTTCAATCCGGGCGAGCCGGTTGATGCCGCGGCGGGCGCTGTTCCTGCAGCAGATGACGACCGAGTCCTGTCCGGTCCGCAGGCTCTCGACGATGAACCTGGCCGCGTCGACGGCGGAGCCTCTGGACCGGACGTAGGCGTCACCGATGGACTCCCGGCGCATGCGCTGTCCGAGCCGCACCTCGGTCGCGACGAGCAGGATCGGCGACTCGAGCGCCTGGCGGTGGACCGTCGTGAGTTGAGTCGTCGGGTTCTCGAGGTCCGGCCCCACGTCGGAGGCGACCGCGGGGATCTGCTCGGGGTCCCCGACGAACAGGAGCTGTACCGACGTCCCCGCGGCGAGCAGCAGGTCCTCGTAGATCTTCTTGCCGACCATCGAGGCCTCATCGACCACGAGGAGGCCCCTGCGGCCGTCGAGGAGCTTCTCTCGGCGCCCACCGAACAACGGCTGGCCCTGCGACCCCTCTCGGACCCGGGTGTAGAGGAGGGCGTGGGTCGTGCTCACCGACTCGCCGACGATGTCCGACAGCCGGGAGGCCGCCTTGCCCGTCGGCGCCGCCCAGAAGACGAACCAGCCGTCCTCCCGCAGGCGCTCCGCCAAGATCCGCATGAGCGTCGTCTTGCCGCTCCCGGCCGGGCCGGCGAGGGTCGAGACCTTGGCGCCCGACCGGATGTTCTCGACGAGGGTGGAGAGCCCGTCGTCCTGGTCCTGGGAAGTCTGCATCCCCGAGGCTAACTTGTTGTCACTGACTGTGTCAACGCGGCGGAAGCGGGTCCCGAGGATAGTCTCCGCCATGAGCCTCTTCACCAAGTTCTGTGACCTGTTCAGGAAGCGTCAGGCATTGACCTTGCCCACCCCGGGCATCGACCCAGATCCGGACACCTCCCCCACCGCCGTCCCGATCGAGCGGACCGACCGTCCGACCGACCCCACAGATCCGGAGATCCTCATCCCCGTCGCCAGTCCGTCCGCGCCACCGATCCCCGTGGTCACGGGTCCGACGCCGCCGGCACCTCCTTTCGTCGTCCCGCGGCCACCGGCCGCGGACCTCGACCCCGAGAAGCGACGGATCGTGTGGTCGATCTTGTCCGTGTTCGAGACGGGGCGTCCCGAGGGGGACTACTCGGCGGTCGCGGTCCTCCGGGACGGCGCCGGGTTCTCCTACGGAAAGCACCAAGCGATCGACCGGTCCGACACCCTCGACGCGATCGTGCTGCGGTACCTCGATCTCGGCGGCGGCCGGTACGGAGAGGACCTCCGTCCCTTCCTCGACTACCTCTCCGAAGACGCGTCCACCCGGCTCGACCCGGAGCGGCTGGCGTCGTGGCCGACCGAGGCCCGGGAGCTGATGATCCTCCTCCAGAAGGCTGGGGACGACCCCGTGATGCGGCGGGCGCAGGACGAGATCTTCTCCGAGATGTACTGGGACCCGTGCAGGAAGAAGTGCCTCGCGATGGGACTCGTCCTGCCGCTGTCCTGGGCCGCGACCTACGACACCGCGATCCAGTCTGGCCCGACGGGCATCGACAACATCCGGAAGCGCTTCGCCCAGTCCCCGCCAGCCTCGGGCGGCGACGAGCGCGCCTGGACGCGGGCCTACCTCGAGGCGCGCCAGCTGTGGATCTCAAGGTTCCACAACCCGGAGCACCCGGAGCGCAACGCCACCGTCCAAAGCACCACGTACCGGACCGAGTCGCTGCTCGACCTCTGCGACGCAGGCAACTGGGAGCTGGCCACCCCGGTCCAGATCTCGAGACCGAGGGCGGTGATCGTGTGAGCCGGGACCCGGCCGACGCGCCCGTCGTCCTCTACCGCTGGCCCGACGGGTCGCACGTGCAGGTCGAGTTCCACGGATCTTGGGACGACGCGGCGCAGGCGAACGTGGTCACGAGACTGTTCACGCTCCAGTGCGCCAACGGGGCGGCGGCGACGTTCCGGCTCCTCCCGGCCGCTACGGGTTTCTACCTCGTGGGACCGAGCCCCCTGCTGCCGCCGGCCGCCGAGCCCCACCTCCGGGGGTTCCTGCTCGAGGATGGCGTGCCGAATGGCGAGGTATTCCTCGCCAATAGCGCGATCCTGCGCACCCCGATCTTCGTGCCGGACGACCTGTGGGACCGGCGGCACGAGATCGCGGCGCGCGACCACGTCGAGGGGGCCGGCGGCCTGGTCTCGAGAGAGCCCTTCCTCGGCGTCGTCCGTAGCCTCGTCCTCAGAAGGGTTCTCCTCTCGCCAGATCTGAGGCACAAGGACCTGTGGATCGCGAGGGTCGGGAGGAATCTTATGGTCGCGAACTATCTGCCGTTCGACCAACTCGTCGACGAGGTACTGGCGAAGCACCTAGCCTTCCAGGAGAGTGACCGGGATCGAACGCGGCAGGAACTCGCGCCGAGGGGCGAGTGGGTCCGACCGACGCCCGAAGAAGTGGAGCTCTTCCTGCTGCTCGGCGAACGCCTGCCGTTCCTCTGGGATGCCGAGAATGCGAGGGACTGGTCCAGGGCAGAGCGGTGACCTCATGATCTTGGGCCGCTGACCGGGGACCACCTACGGAATCGGGCCGAGCGGGAACCCAGCCACCGCGGCCGCATCGAGGGCGGTGTCCATCGCGACGAGGTAGGCCGCGATGCGGTCGATGGCGCTCCGGACCTCCGTCGGAGAGGTGTCCCACGGGGTGGCGTCGAGCGTGTTGAACGTCTGGTTGCCCAAGATCTGCCCGAAGACGCCGCCGGCCAGGTTCAACTGGTTCGTGTTGATGCTTCCACCGAGCCCGGCATACGTATCCCCGCCGGAGATGAAGACCTCGGCAGCGCCCAGGCCCCGGACGACCTCCTCGTCGATCGTGACGGACCCAGAGGCGTAGAACCCCATGTTGCAGAACAGGGCGTCGACGGCGAAGACCTCGTAGTTGGCGCCGCCGTCGACGTTGCCGCCGAAGTGGGAGAACGGATCGCAGTGCAGCGCCAGGATAGAGTCGTTCGTGACGCGGATCATCTCGACCGTGCCGGTCGCGGTCCAGTACGCCCTGTACCCGCACCTCATGAGGTAGACGGCCCCGGCCCCGCCCGTGTCGATCGTGAAGAGGGGGACGACGGTGCCGAGGAACACGAGGGTGAGGTACGAGGTCTCCCCGGTCCAGTCCCCCGTGAAGGTCACGCCGTCGGCGATCCCGAGCTTGACGTTGTTCTGCAGGAACTCCTGCCCGACGAGCGAGATCTCCGTCATGTCGTAGGCCGCGGCGGGGCCGACAGGGACGGCGACGACTGGGTCTGCCGGCACGACGTAGATGTCCTTGAGTCCCGGCACCGCCGCTGCCGCCGCGTGGACCGCGGCCCAGGTGGTGTAGACCCCGTTGGCTGGGTCTGCGGGGCCGGCCTCGAGGAGCGTGAAGCTGGCCCGTCCTCCTGCCCCGCCGCCCGAACCGATCGCCGTCCACGCCGTGGCGCCGTCCGTGTTCTGCCACACGCTGCCCGCCGCCGCGTCGTCGAGGAAGAGGGAGCCGCGGCTCGCCCTGACTACCGCGTTCGGATCTCCCGTCCCCGAGTAGATCGAGACGTTCCGGACCGTGACGACGTGCTGGTAGGTGCGCATGGCTGGACCCTCTGAAGCGTTGTGTTTTTATAACCGGGTGAAGGCCTTGCGCTGGTCCACCGGCTTCTTCCGGAGGCGACGCTCCGCGATGGTCGCCCGCTCGTGGGCGTCGTCGTACGACAGACCCTTCCTGCGCATCAGCTCGGACTCGACGCCCTCGTGCTCGACGTAGGGCCCCACGTCGCCCCGGGCCGTGCAGTCGTCGACCCACAGCTCGTCGTTCGGGACGTAGCCGTACCGGCCGGGGTTACCGCCGGCCGCGAAGTCCGGGTCGAGCCGATCTCGGATGACCCGGCCATCCACGAGCACCACCCTGTACCGGCCGCGCCGGCCGATGACCCGCGGCCGGATGTCGCGCCGGAGCTTGTCGTCGGGCAGGTTCCGGGCCGTGTAGTGGTGCGGCCTACGAAGCTCCTTCCCCACGCCGCCGACATCCTTCGACCGACCTCCTCCGGAGCGCTTCTGGCCCGAGGGCAGGTACTGGATCCCGAAGATGGCCGCAAAGATAGCCAGCGCGCCGAGGAGCTCTTCCATGGCCGAGCCTAACCTGGGCCCAGATCCCACCACTTCACGATGGCGACCGTGGCCACGAGGACCAGGAGTACAAGCATGCCGCCGACTTCTTCACGGCTCATGTGGGGAAGCTAGCCCGATGGGTCCAGATCTACTCGATCCCGTCGGCCCGGACCTGGGCCTCGAGCCCTGCCTGGGACATGACGACGTGGTGCGTCACGCGGCGCTCCTCGAGAGCTGGCGGTCCACCTTCAGCACCTCCCGGGCCACGACCTCGGCCATGGTGGCGGGGCAGGCGTTGCCGATCTGGGCGTAGATGGAGCCCTTGTTTCCCCGGAACGGCCAGTCCACCGGGAAGTCCTGCAGGATCGAGCACTCGTCCGGCTCGAGCCGGCGACGACCTACCGCCAGGAAGGCCGCGTCCGAGGCTCGGTCAGGACCTCCGTTGAAGTCGTAGCCGGACGCCTCCGAGGCCCGGGTCCCCTTCTCCTCGGTCGTCGTAACGGTCGGGGAGGGCTGGTCGAGGCGACCGGGCTCCGACGCCGCACGGCCGAGGCCACGCCCGTAGAACAGGTTGCCGTCCTCGTCGCGGAACGAGAACGAGATCGAGGCGTTGCCGCGCGAGCCGATGGCCCGGACCGGCTCGTCGGGCTGCGACACCCGGTGCCACGCGTCCGAGTCCGGGTACTGCAGCTGCCCCGAGTCGGCCGACCTACGCGTGCTCGGACGGTCGCCGGCCGTCGACACCGTCGGCGAGGGACCGTCGGCGGAGACGCAGACGAACGGACCGAGGTTGCCGGCCGCCCCGCCGTTCTGGGCAGCGATCGTGGTGCTCGGACGGTCGGTCAGGGCGGCGTAGACCCGCTGCTCGCCCGGAGACCCCGGGTGCCGACCGCCGCCGATCACAAACCTACCCGGGTCGCGGAGGGCGGGGAGTACCTGGCGCATCGTCCGGTAGGGCCTACAGCCGTCGGCCCCGCTCTTCAGCTCCCGCTCGTACAGCGAGCCGTCCTCGACCGCCCGCCAGTAGGCCCCCGTCGCCTTGGCCCCGTCGAGCGCCGTCGCCGAATGCGTCGGCAGCGGCCACGGGACCTTCGCCGGCCCGCACACCGTTATGAACCGCGACCGGGTCTGGGGCACCCCGTAGTCGGCAGCGTCGAGCACGGTGCCGCGGACGACCGGGAAGAACTCCCGCAGCGACGGCATGATGACCTGGGCGAGGTAGCAGGCCGGGCACTTCGTAGGGTCCCCCGCCCTGTTGCGCCGGGTCGGACACTCCTTCTTGTGAAAGGTGATCCCCTCGACCTGCTCGATGAGGAGCCACCGCGGAGCGGGGCGCAGGCCGAGGGCCCGGAAGAGGTGAGGGTAGCCGTTCCGGCCGTCGTTGACGCCGCCGCGCTTCCCCGCCGTCGACCAGGCCGGGCACGGGGGAGACGCCCACCACAGGGGCACGTCGGGCAGGTCGTAGGGCTTCAGGTACTGGATGTACTCCTCGACGACGTCCTCGAACCCGGCGGCCCGCATCGTGAGGCAGGCGTCCGCGTCGCAGTCAACGTGCTGGATGGTCTCGATACCGGCGCGCCGAAGCCCGATCGCCACCCCGCCCGCCCCGCAGAACAGCTCGAGGGCCCTCACCTACTGCCTCCGGCCCTGGCGGAGGAGCAGCACCTCGAGGAAGACCGTCGCGAGGAGGGCGTCGGTGAGGTCGACCCAGATCGGCGACCCGGCACTCCTCCGCTGGTTGTGCTCCGCCGCCGCGGCGGCGGCCATCCCGCCTCGCTGAAGCCGTCATCGCCTGCCACGAGCACCTCCCGCGGTCATCGGACCGTCATCCAAGTACCCACGTCCGCAACGAGGCGCCGGGCCCACAGTTCC
>Ga0163150_10008856_pt1 | contig 11313 bp, 10 predicted proteins | sample OliLakLV19P2IB_FD_148628 | JGI IMG/M metagenome (GOLD analysis project Ga0163150, IMG submission 148628) | Freshwater microbial mat bacterial communities from Lake Vanda, McMurdo Dry Valleys, Antarctica - Oligotrophic Lake LV.19.P2.IB | ecosystem: Environmental > Aquatic > Freshwater > Lake >...
TTCGAGAACAGCAGCATGAAAAATAACGCGAGCGCAAATACGGACAGCATGCGCGACATGATGATTTCACCGAGACCCATCGTCGTATCGGAGTTGTCCGCGCCAAATTGCTTCAACCACTGGAACGCCCCATAGAACGCGGCGAACGCCGCTATCCACAACAGCACCGCCGACACCGAAACGACGGCGACCTTGAGCTTGGACTCGTGCCGGACCGACGCGACCTGGTTGCGCCCGATGCGTATTTTCGCCCAGAGGATCGCCTTCGCACGCGTCATTCGTTCTCGCCCCGCGTCAGTTCGAGAAACACGTCTTCGAGGGAGCCCGGCGTTCTTGCGAGCGTGAGAATGTCCTTGATCGAGCCAGTGTGCAGCAACACGCCTTGATGAATAATGCCGATACGATCGGCGACGTCCTCGATCAGGCTCAGTGTGTGCGTGGACATGAAGACGGTCAGGCCTTCGCGAGTCTTCTGCTTCAAGTACTCTTTCACGAAACGAATGTTCTTCGGGTCCAACCCAACCCAGGGTTCATCAACGATCACGATCTTGGGGTCGTGCAGGAAGCAGGCGGCGAAAGACAGCTTCTGGCGCATGCCGTGGCTATAATTCTCGATCAGTTGATCGCCGACGTGACGCACTTCAAACAATTCCAGCAACTCTTCGCTTTTTCCGTTCAAGACTTCCTTGGGCAATTGGTAGAGTCCCGCGACAAACCGCATGAATTCCCGCCCCGTTAACTTGTCGTACAAGAAGGGCGTATCGGGTATGTATCCGAGGATGGATTTGGTGGCCACAGGATGTTTCTGAATGTCTATCCCGCCGAGCTCGGCGCGTCCACCGCTGGGTTTCAGCAGCCCCGTCAACATCTTAATGGTTGTAGTTTTGCCAGCCCCATTCGGACCGAGAAAACAAAAGAATTCGCCTTGGTCAATTGACAGGTCGAGTGCGTTTACGGCGAGTTTTCCACCGAAACGCTTGGAAAGTCCGATAGTTTTGATCATGCATCACGCCTCTATTGGCACTATTGTAGTCTGGTCCGGACACCTACACCAGGGACTACCATTCCGGATCGAGCAACGAGGCGACATGTTCGCCATCCACTCCCGGAACCCAAAGTGTTTGACATACCTCGCGCGCGATGTCGCGCAGGTGCCGTGTACGTTTCCGCGCCCAAATGACGCGCCGGTGCTCCGAATCAACAAATCGGCGCACGACATGAAAACCATGTTGTATGAATTCTTCGGAATGTTCGGAGTCGATCTCTGGCGACTTCGGATACCGGGCGACAAGCGCGCCCCCCGGCGCGAGGCAGCCATATGCGAGGTCAAACTCGCCGTCGAACGGCGGCATGCCGATGACCGCGGTATCGAAAGATTCGCGCCACCTGTCCGTCATTTCGGTTCCGGCGTCGTGATACGAGCCACGGCGTTTCGTGAGCACTTCTTCGTTCCGCGCGTATCCGGAAAACGTACGCACCCCCCGGCGCAGCAACCCATGTTTCGATGCAGGAACCGCCATCCCGATATCCAATAACCTTCCAGGTACCTTTGGCAGAAAGTCAAAACGGTCCGATTCGCGGGCGCCAGCGGCGGGAAAACCTGGAAACAGTCCCGCAACCGTATTCAATATCGTGTCCACCCGGTGATCATAGGTGTGCTCGCGATGAACCAGCGACTTTCCCGCCATTGCAATGCGCATGCATTCCGCATCTTGCGTTACAAAGTGGGAGGCCTTGGCCAGCAAATCCTTTTCATCGTCGTACACGATCAAGTGCTCGCCTTCTGTGAAAAGGTCGAATAATCCACTTGTTTGCGAGGTACGGTTCGTGAGCAGCGCACCGCCCATCGCGAGCACTTCAAAAATCCGCATGTTTACGTCATCGACCGCCGAATGGTTGAACACGAGTTTGCATTCGGCGAGCGCGCGCCGCATTGAGTCTCCATAAAGTCCGTCATGTACGATCACGGAATGCCGCGCGCGCAGCGCATCAAGTAAAGCGCGGCGCCGCCAGTGGACTGGCTCCCGGGTCCCGCCAACGAAGCCAATGTCACTGGTTTTCACCATCCGCAAAGGGTTGTGGACTGCCGGTTCGCACGCCAGCGGCAGCCAACTGACGTGCTGGCAACCCGCGGCGCGAAGCAGCGGAACAAAAGCGCGCTGGCCCGCGAACACGATGTCGTAGTGCAGCGCCTCCCGGTAATCCATGTAGCACTGCCACGTATCGACGCTGTAAAAAACGGTGGGGCAGGAGAGATCGTGCGTGCAAGTGAGTAACGGGACGCCACCGCCGGAAACAGTTACCAGAATATCGGGTACCCATCCGGGCGGAAGCACATCGAGAAGGCTGCGAATTTGATCCAGCGGACAATCAATGTGTCCCGGCGCGGGCCAGGATTCCGGCATGCTTCCTATCGGAACAATCGAGGGGACTGGGCCGATGGTGATCACGTTGCCGCGCTTTTGAAACGCGGACACAAGATGCGGCATCCATGCGACGGGCGCGGCTTGCCCGGCTATGCAGATATTCATGGAAATCGCCCCGCATAAAGACCAAGCGCCCTCTGGCTTTCGCCGAGGGCGCTCGAAAAACTTCGCAACGAAATCGAAGAGACGGTCTAGCTCTCTTCGCTGCCCTTCTTCTCGTCTTTCTCTTCCGGCGTCTTCAGAAACGTGTCGCATGCGGTCTTCACCGGCTTCGACGGTAAGCTGAAGGCAGCCTTCGGATCCATTTTGCTCAGGGCCTTGATGTGCTTCATGTCGCGTTCACCTCCTTGGTTTTCGATAGGGCCATTGCGGCAACTTGTTCGTGCTACTTGCCGACGCAACCGCCTCCTACAATGGTAAAAGTACGGCCGGTCTCAAGATAAAAACAGGTTGAGTTGGCCTTTCTCCTCATCCGCTTGACGCACCCACACTTTGGGCGTCGCACGGAGTATACACCAACCATCCTGAAAACTCAATACAATATCTTGTGTTTTCCGGCTACCCCAATCATGCCCCTGGGGGAAAGGCTGCCCGGACCGGGCATCAGACGATACCTTGGTTCAGACCAATTGTTACACTTTGCGTAGTATCGGAATCGCCTACCGGCGCCCAAACTTATTTCGATACTGGGTATGGCAGGCCGTACATGTATTTTTGATCAGGCCAAAGGCCTTGTCCGAAGCAAGCATATCACCCGACCTTATTGCTTTTTCGAGATTTTCGGCCGCAGTCTCGGACTGTTTCATAAACTTGTGATAACCAGGTTTCCTGCCCGTGCTATCTATTCGGACGCTCTCACGAAACAGCTCCATAAGCTGCAGCGCCTCATGGGCAGGCACAATGTCGGGATGGGCAGGCGAAACCTTCCACCCGGCTGCCTTAGCGTTCTCCAACGCATCAAACCGGTGTTCAATCTGGACCATCAACTCAACACCGCCCGGCACGATGGCGACCGCCGGGAATTTATTGTCCGCCGCGTCCAACTCCGCCTTCGACGCCGCAATCATCCGCCGGACGTCGCTGTAAAGGCCACTATAACTTTCTGCCGTGCCCGCGCGTTCTAGAAATTCGATTCCCTCTTCGCCAGACCAGCCGTGCGAACAGACCATGACACTTGCCGTGGCGGCGGGGCTCCGGTGCTTTCCGTGATGACAGTGAATGTATGTTTTCCCCGGCAAATCGCGCACCGCGCGTGACAGCTCGATTGTTCGCGAACGTCCAACCCCGTCGTACCCAATGGGAAGATGCACATACCGCATGCCAAACTGCGCCGCTGCCTCGACATCGGGTTTCGCACCATCAACGCTAATGATCGTCTTTACGCCGGCTGCTGCAAGCGCCTTAAACGCGGCTGTACCTTCGGGTTGCCCGCCGCTCAACAATGTCGCGTTCGCTGCGAATACGTTTACACATCCTTCAATAGGCATCGCCCGCGGATAGTCTTCGGCTTCCCTGGCCTGTCCGGCGGAGCACAACAAAAGCATGATGGCTGCATAGCCAATCCCTATTGAATTCACTTTTGGATTCCTTCCAACCGATGACTATGGTTCAGAATGCAATTGGAGATGTCCCATTAGCAAGTATGCGATCACGGCGAAAGCACGCAGATTTGCGTGCTCAACGCTCAGCCGGTACAGTCTCGCGGATTAGGGGAAACATGCGCATGCCAAAAACGAAACTTCGCGTCGGAGCAATCGGCGTTGGCGCAATCGCCGACGAGATGCACCTTCCAAATTGGCAGGAATTGGAAGCGGAGGGTCGCGTCGAGCTCATGGGGGTTTGCGACATCCGCCCCGACCGTGCCGCGCAAATGGGAGCAAAATACGGCGCGCGCGTAGTCCATACGAATTACAAAAAAATGCTGCGCGACGGCGCATATGACATCATCGACGTGTGTACCCAGAACCGTTTCCATGCCCCGATTACGATCGATGCGCTGAAGGCCGGCGCGCATGTCCTCGTCGAAAAGCCGATGGCGATGAACAGCACGGAATGCCGCGCCATGATCCAGGCCGCGAATGCCGTCAAGCGCCAGCTCATGGTTGCGCAGCACATGCGGTTCGAGGCGGACGCGGAAAAACTCAAAGAAGTAATCAGTGGTGGCGGTATCGGAACCATCTATTCCGCAAATGCGACGTTTCTCCGGCGGCGTGGCATCCCCGGATGGGGGAAATTCCACCTCGCAAAGGAGTCCCTTGGTGGTCCGCTTATCGATCTCGGCGTACACGTACTCGATCTCGCGGTTTGGCTGATGGGTTGTCCAAAACCCATCGCCGCGTCAGGCAAAGTGTATCGGATGTTTGGTGACCGGCCCGACCTGTGCAACGCGGAGTGGGGGGAACCTTATGATCCAAAAGAGTTCGACGTCGAAGACTACGCTTCGGCCTATGTCCGTTTCGAGAAGGACATCACATTGACCCTTGAAGTGTCATGGGCCGCGAATATTGAGGCCGAACGTAGCGGTGTCACAATCCTCGGAGATAAGGCCGGGGTGTCCACATCTCCATTGGGACTCTTCGGATATGAAGGACGCTCCCTCACTACGACACGCTACGACTGGTTGCCCGTTCAGGAAGGCCACCGGATGGAAATTCGCCATTTTGTCGAGTGCATCGAGCGGAACCGGCCTGTGCGTGTGCAACCAGCGGAATCGCTTCGCATCCAACAGATCATCGACGCGATCTACGAATCGAGCCGGAAGAACGCCGAGATTCGCATCAAGTCGGTGTGAAGCCGTCTAGCCAATCCATTGCGACAACAGTTCCCGGAGGTCCGTCGCGGCGCATTCGCGGGAGAGCACTGCGGTAAAACCCGCGCGCTCCATTCTGCGGTGGTCCACGTCGCGATCAGCCAAAAGGATTATCGGCATCCGAGCGGGAATGTCGGGGTCTGCTCGAAGCAAGGTACACGTTTCATATCCGTCATGCATTGCGAGCCCGGGTCCCAGAATCACGATATCTGGAGGCGGTTGCCGCAAGACGTCCTCTAGCACTTCGCCGCCGGTATCGGCAATGGTCACGTCATATCCCTCGGCAGCGATTTCACGCGCAAGGCGCTCTATGGAATCCTGTCGGTCATCGGCAATCAGGATTCGAGACATACATATACTCCATAGCCTATTCGAGAAGGGCGGGTTGATCCTCGCCTAGTCCACAGCGAATTCTACACATTGTTACAACCTTGCGCATGCGGTCTTAAACAATTCCAACGCAAATTGATTTATGACCGAGCGAAACCTAGAATCATCAACGGCCCGTGTGCGGCGCGCGTGGGCATTGAGACCGGAGCCGGGTTTGAATGTGAAACGCACGGGTGTTCCCGCTTCGCCGCGGCGGGTACGGGAGTATTCTTTTACCATGAGCTTACGCCTTGCGTCCCTGATTCTAGTGTTCGCTGCACCTTTCGCGGGGATTGCACAAGACCCGCCGGAAACCGCAACAGCGCCAGACGAGGCTGCCGAGGCAACCGCGGCGCCGGCGGAGATTTCCGTGGAGGAAGAGCCGCAGGGCGATGTCATAACACTCAATAACGGTCATGAATACAGAGGACTACAGGTCATTCGGTCAACTGCCAGCGAAATAATTTTGGAGGTCACCGAAGAGGTCTCTATTAAGGTGCCCCGCCGTCAAATTCGCTCCGTGCAATACGACAATATCAATCCAATCGAAGAACGCGCCAAAGCCAAGCTTGCACAGGAAACCGCGGCCGCCGCGGGCATTACACTGCTTTCCGGTCAAAAAGTCAGCACGGAACTGCAAAAAGTGTTGAACACGGATATTTCGGCTCCGCCAATTGTTGCCGACAAACGGGACCTCGTAGACATCATCGGTGATGTGAACAAGCGCGTCAACAACGTCATCGTTGTGGACAAACCGGTGCTCGATTTACCGATTGAGAACCGGCAATGGACGTTGACCGCGCGCCCTGGCATGACCCTCGCCATGTTATTGCAGGAAGAATTTGTCAAGGCGTTTCCCGATCTCGCCATGCTCATCCGCGACGAAAAATTACTTTTAACATCCAAAACGGTGGCGCTTGAAATCCTCGGGACCGAAGGCGCGCCGCCATCTTCTCCCCCTGCGCAAGCGGCAAACCCGGCCCGGCCCGCCGCTTCCGCGCCAGCGACACCTTAACCGACACGGCTGTTCATGCGCTTTCTTTGCGTCCATACTCAAGCAAGAAAGGTCTGATGCCAGATGAAAATTGGCAACACCCTCGAGGATTACGTCCGCAGCAATGAACCAGTAACCCGTTCAGCCCTTCTCATGCAGGAGAGCGCCAAACGCCTCAAGATTCCCACCGATATCATTCAGGAAATCATCAAACCGCGCGCGGTCCGCATTGAACGGCTCAACGTGCAAATTCTCGGTGTAGTTATCAATATTATTTCCGGGATCGTGCTCCATGATCGCGCTCGCGGTCCATACAAAGGCGGCATTCGCATGGCGCACGATGTAGACCTCTGGGAAACCACTGAGCTGGCCCGCCTGATGACCTTGAAGACTGCGCTCGCGGACATCGAGCTTGGTGGCGGCAAATCCGGAATCAGCGTGGACCTACGCGCGCTGTTCACCCATATGACCAAGGCAAACCGCTTTTCCGGAACCTATCGCGATTTCGAGCGCATCGCCAAGGCTGATATCATGAGCGAGTTCGCGCGAAGTTTCGCTGGCCTCTTCGCCAGCCACAAATATATTCCCGCCCCCGACATGGGAACGGGTGGCGCGGAAATGGTCCGCATATACAACCAAACCCAAGACCCCGCATCCGTAACGGGGAAACCAGACGGCATTGAGGGCTGGTTGCCGGGGCGCGCAGAATCCACGGGATACGGTGTCTACTACGCCGTATTGAAAGACATGGAACACCGGGGTGTCGCGCCCGAAGAATGCACGGTGGCGCTGCAAGGATTCGGCAAGGTAGGTTCATACGCGGCGCGATTCCTGTTCCAGGAAGGCGTGCGCATTCTCGGCATTACCGATATTTCCGGTGGCGCGCACGATCGGGGCGGGCTTGATGTCGACGCGCTGGACGCGCATTGCATCAAAAAGGGTGGCATCGCCGGATTCACAAAAGAGAATCTCACGAATGACGCGCTGTTCAAATTGAAGTGTGACTATCTAATCCCCGCCGCCAGCGGTCATGTCATCGACGAGAAGAACGCGAAATCCATTGGCGCAACCTGCGTCGTAGAAGCCGCGAATATGCCCGTGACTTATGAAGGAATGAGGGCGCTCTCAAACCGGGGAGTCTCAATCCTGCCGGACATCTACGCCAATGCAGGCGGCGTGATCGCGTCCAACCTCGAGTACCGCCAGGCCCTTGGCGGTATGAAATACACCCGCGAGCAAACGCTAGCGGAGATTCGCGCGCGATTCGACGGAACGCTCGCCGCGACGGCCCCGCTACTGAAGAAGGGGCGGTCACTCACGGAAGCAACAACGGACATCGCCCTCCAGCGGGTCTACGAGACCATGCTCAACCGCAGCATGCTGTAATCACCCGTTTGTTGATCCGCGCGCTCATATTCCCTGTATAATAGTGAAGTCAAACGTGTGTGCTGTGTGGGTTGGGCTGCTTGCTGAAAGGAGAATTCCATGGCCATTCAAGCTGTAAAAGGGGCGTCTTCGTTATTGTCGGAGTTCAAGGCGTTCGCGCTCAAGGGCAATGTCGTTGACCTCGCTGTAGCTGTCATCATCGGGGCGGCATTCGGCAAAATCATCGATTCGCTCGTGAAAGACATCATCATGCCGGCGATTAGCCTGGTAATGCCCGCCGACCAATCTTACACCGAATGGGCCTATACCGTGGGCAACAAAGTCATTCCTTACGGCAAATTCCTTGGAGAAGTCGTCAACTTCGTAATCGTAGCCCTGGCCCTTTGGATATTCACTGTAAAGTTCCTCGGCTACCTTCTCCGCGCCAAAAAAGTGGAAGAAGCCGCCGCTCCGCTCATCCCCACGAAGGATCAGGAATTGCTCACCGAAATCAGGGACCTCTTGCAGGCGAAAACACCAGGCCAATAAATACATACCATTAGAATTGGGTGAATACGAAGCCTCTTACATTTGTTGGCGCCTTCGTGATGATTTCGTATTTTCTCGTAGTCATCACGGGATTCACCAGAATCTGAATCCAGCGGGACATTAGAGCATGGCGTTGAATTTACTGAGGAATTTCGACTCCGAGCTAGTGGAACTGACTTGCGGACGGGGGAGCGTACTAATTCCTCCAAAACTTCACGGCCGGATATTCTGCCAGTTCGACGGGGAACTGATTCACCGGCTCGACGCGGCGGCTCTTCTTAATCCATCCCCCGACCAATACGACAACTTCGGCGGAAACTCGTTGTGGCCCGCCCCCGAAGGCGGACCCTTCGCATTCAATTATCTTCCCGGCGGCGACGCATGGACTGTTCAGGACGGTATTGGAAAGGCCATTCCCAGCGTGTCGTGCGACGACGGGATCACTGCCCTGGTGGAGAAGCACATCACGATAACGAATCGGAAAGGTTTCGTTATCCACCTGGGATATCGGAGGCTGGTGTCGGTCCCGGACGGCAACTGCGTACCCCAGGGGTACGATTTGAACGGGTTGTCCTATCGGACTGAAGATATCTTCGAGCCTTTGGGTGACTACAATACCGAGGACGTGCTCCTAGCGCCCTGGTCGCTCGAACAGTTTCCCGGCGCCGAGGGGATATTGGCTTTCGGAAAGGTGGGCGAGGAGAGCGACGCCTTAAACTGTGATTTCTATGGCCAACCAGGGGACCGAATCGCGTTGGCGCAAGGGCAATTCACGTTCCGGCTCGGCGGAGATCAGCGGCAACAGATCGGCGTAAGAGTAAGCAGCCGCCCCCGGCTTATCGGTGCACTCGACTTGCCGCGCTCCATGCTATTCCTTCGCAAGACTCAGCCCCAGGAAGGTCTATACTTCAACATCGCCGACAACGATCAGGCAACCGGGCCTTTTTCGGCCGCCGACCTCTACAGCATCTTCAACGGAGGCGACTTGGGATTCTTCGAGCTTGAGACCGTGGGCGCCATGCGCGTGATCGAAGGACGCGTTGCAGTGAGCACCTTGCCCTCAGAAACCGTCATCTTGAAAGGGAGCACGGAAGAGTTGCTCCGATACCTGTCCGAACAGGAGGGCGTGCGGATCGCGGAGTCTGTGCCGTCGTATCCCTGCGGCGCGGGTCCCGCCTGATCCCCGGCTCATCTCCCTGCACCGCGTCCCCGCCGCAAGGAAGGCTTCCTGTTAAGGCGTGGTTTTGGATGGAGGATTATTCGGACTGCGGTGGCGAAGCGGGCAGCGCAGACACCGCTTTGGCTGTTCATGGGCGACGACTTCGTGCGCGCACGGTAATGGTAGACCATCTGTGATGAACAGCCAAAGCGGCGACTTGGGGCCGCCCCAGTCCAGATAGGCACATGGCGGAAGAGAACCCGTGCAACCACACGAGTACGATCACCACAGAGGACTTCGTAATGCGAGGGTATTTCCTCGAAAACAAATCTCGATACGAATCCACCATTTCGGGAACCACCGTGCGCTGGGAGTCTCGCCAACCCTACTGTTGCGCCGGTTCGATCACTAGAGCGGCGTAGATATCCAAACTGTCTATGTGAACGCGCATTTTTCCGTGGTCAACGCGCCAAGTCACCTCGGCGCCACGGCCCGTCACACGTGAAGACGAGTAGGGGACCTCGAACTCGAGTTCAATGTCCCGCAACGGCGTGATCTCATGGATGCGCGGCAAGTCGTGGGCCAGCGGGGTCCGGTTTGCCAGGTGAACAATGGTCCGCTCGGGCATCTCCTGGCGCCACACGGTCACTTCGAGGCAACGCGGCGCCTTTACCACGAGCTGGCGTTTGGGCAGGAGCCTGTCAATGAATTGGGTCATGCGGTTTCGGGCATGGATTAAGTTGTGGCTGGCGTAGTAGCGACCGAGTCCAAACGCCACGTACAGGACTTGTCCCGCGCCTGCCGCCTGAGTCACGGCCAGCGGCCACTGCGTGGGCTTCAGGGGAAATGGATCTAAGCCCCCGGCGACGGAACCGGCGGGATCGGTTGCTACGTGCCGTGCAAGCACCTCACCGGACGCCGACACTTGCTGAAACACACCATTGGCGGGCTCGGGCTCGGAGGCGCCCTCCATCGCAAAAGGCCCCTCTATTGTGCCCTTGCGCACTATGCCGAAGAGGTCGCCCAGCGCAAAGTCGTCGCGTCCGAATCCACGCTCATCGCCCAACGATGTTTCGCCTGTCGCCAACACATGCCCGCCCGCACTGGTGTATTCATCCAATACGTCACAAAAGTCATCACTCATGTGAGCTATGTTTGGCAGAATGACAAGCTCATAGCGGGCGAGGTCCCCGGCGGAATAAACGTTCTCTGCCACGACCAGTTCAAATGGGATGTGCTCCTCAATGAGTACGCGCGACCAGCCGTCGAGTTCCTGCGACCAGTCCATGCGGCCCTCGCGAAAATATTTGCGGGTGGCCCAGGAGAATACTAGCGCGACCTTGGCCATCGGCGTGGCCCCGTCGTGAAGGTCCGAGTCCTCCATGTAGAAATCAAGACCTTTCCGCACAGTCTCTAAGAGGCGTTTAGAACTGGTGGTGTCGGGGTATGCGCCAACGCCGCATGGGCCAAGCACATTGCATCCGTTGGCCTTGGCACTTGCAGCGCTGACTTGCCAAGCCGTGGGCGGTACAGACAGATGAACGTGGTCCGGAGAGGTCGACGTCAGCAATTCGCACGAAGGTTTGCCTATGGCCCGGTGCCAGCGCATGGTCAGATCGGACTGGTGCAGGTTGTAGAATAT
>Ga0163150_10008858_pt1 | contig 11311 bp, 7 predicted proteins | sample OliLakLV19P2IB_FD_148628 | JGI IMG/M metagenome (GOLD analysis project Ga0163150, IMG submission 148628) | Freshwater microbial mat bacterial communities from Lake Vanda, McMurdo Dry Valleys, Antarctica - Oligotrophic Lake LV.19.P2.IB | ecosystem: Environmental > Aquatic > Freshwater > Lake >...
AGGGTGAGGTAAAGGTGGAAGTACTGTGACGGGAAGCCGATTGCGTGGCGGGACTCGGCCGGCTTCAACACCGGAGAGACGTTGATGGCGGTTGCGCTTGTCACCGGCGGGGGCGGATTCATCGGCGCCAACCTTTGCGCGCGCCTGCTGCGGGCGGGCCATCGGGTGCGGATACTCGACGATCTGTCGCGTGTTGGAGCAGAGCGTAACGTGGCGTGGCTGGCGCAAATGTTCGGCGCGGGCAGCTTTGATTTTCAGCGGGCAAGTGTCGCGGATCGGGCGGCCCTCAGTAAGGCGGTGGCCGGAGTTGACCGCATCTACCATCTGGCGGGGCAGGTAGCGGTGACCTGCTCAGTGGAGGATCCGGCGGCGGACTTCGAGGCGAACGCGGTGGGCACGTTCTATCTACTCGAGGCGGCGCGGCTTCATGCTCCGGAGGCGATTTTTCTCTACGCGAGTACGAATAAAGTCTACGGTTCGCTGGCCGGGATGGATGTGGTGGAGAAGGAAACGCGTTTTGAACTACCAGAGTTTCCTTATGGAATTGCCGAGACGGCGCCGCTCGACTTTCATTCTCCTTACGGCTGCTCGAAGGGCGCCGGCGATCAATATGTACGGGACTACGCGCGCATTTACGGGCTGCGGACAATCGTGCTGCGGCAGAGCTGCGTGTACGGCCCTCGCCAGTTTGGGCATTCCGGCCAGGGTTGGATGGCGTGGTTCGTTTTGCGCTCGCTCACGCGGGAGCGGCTGGTTATCCACGGCAATGGTAAGCAGGTGCGGGACGTGCTTTTCATCGACGACCTGATGGACGCTTATGACGCCGCGGTGGAGCGGATCGAACGCACGGCGGGCGAGGTGTACAACGTCGGGGGCGGGCCCGCGAACTCCGTTTCACTATGGTCTGAGTTGGCGCCGATGCTGAGCCAGAGCATCGGAGGATTACCGGAGGTCTCCTATGCCGAGTGGCGACCGGGCGATCAGAAGGTGTTTATTTCCGATATTCGTAAGATTCGCGAGCACCTCGGCTGGTCTCCGAAAACCAGTGTGCGGTGTGGGCTCGACCGGCTCGTGTCGTGGCTCCGGGATGAACTTCTATCATCGTCCCTTCGCGCGGCGCGATAAAAGTTTTTTCGCGGGTGGACGCGGTGCGGGTATTGATCGAGGCCGGAGCCGACATCAAGCTTACGGCGCAGGATGGAGCGGGCCTGCCGCTGTCGGCGGCGGCGAGCGGTGGCGCCGCGATGCACCAGTGCGTGGGCAGCCCGGGTGGAGGGCCACGCAGGCCGACATGACGGAAGCCGTTGGAGTAACCTCGCGGGCATCGGGGTTCCGCTCCACCAACCAATCGAGCGAATGGCTGATATCATCGTTGCCCGGGTAGCACTCCATTGCATTTCCCCCAGGAATACGTGAGAAGGAAGTCCGCATGATGAAACGGCCGTTTCTGACACTGCTGTCGATTGTCCCCTGCGTTGTCGGCGCCGGCAATGGCGACGTCCTGCCTCTGTGGCCAGGCGGCGCTCCCGGATCGGAAAGCATGGCCGATCGGAAGGAAGTAGTAACGCAGCCAGCCAAGCCGGGCGACTCGCTGAAGGTGTCGGGCATTCACCAGCCGTCGCTGCTGATCTACCTTCCGCCGAAGCAAAAGGCCACCGGCGCCGCCATGATCATTGCGCCCGGTGGCGGCCACCGGTTCCTGTCCATCGACACTGAAGGTACGAATGTGGCCGAGTGGCTGAACAGCATCGGCGTCGCTGCGTTTGTTCTCAAGTACCGTTTAGCGAGGGAGGAAGGGTCGGCTTACAAAGTGGCCGAGCATCCCTTTGCCGACGTCCAGCGGGCCGTGCGCATCGTTCGTTCACGCTCCGAGGAATGGAACGTGAATCTCGCGAAGGTGGGTGTGATCGGTTTCTCGGCCGGCGGGGAAGTAGCGGTGATGGCGTCCACCCGTTACGACATGGGCCAGGCTGGAGCGGCCGATCCAATCGAGCGGCAGAGCTCGAAGCCCGACTATCAGATCCTGATCTATCCGGGCATCCGGGTGGAGAACCTCAACGTCACCAAGGACACGCCGGCGACCTTCATGCTGTGTGCCGACAACGATCGCGGGCCTTCTCTCGCCATACCGAATCTTTATCTCGCCTTGAAGAAGGTAGGAGTGCCCACTGAACTGCACATCTACAACAGTGGCGGGCATGGATTCGGTTACCGGCCCGGCGCCGTGCCCGTCATTCGATCCACCTGGGTGCAGCGGCTTCAGGATTGGATGAGCGATGTGGGGATGTCGACGGCGAAGTAGACTATCTTGACGAGGCTGTTTGGATGGACAGGATTTCCATGTGCGAGGACAGAGCATGCGTGTAGCGGTGGGTTTGTTAGCCCTTGTTGTGGCCGTGGCTGGTGCGCCGCGCTCGGTTTGGGACGGAGTCTATTCCAAGGAACAGGCGGACCGCGGACGGGCGGGTTATAACTCAAAGTGCGCACGCTGCCACGGTGATGCCTTGCTCGGGGGCGAGAACTCACCGCCACTGGTGGATCAGGATTTCCTTGAAAAGTGGAAGGGCAAGTCGGTGGGCAAACTGGTTGAGCTCACCCGGAAGACGATGCCTTCCGACGGTCCCGGCAAACTCAGCCGCCAGCAGTGTACTGATATCATCGCCTACCTGCTCAGCTCCAACGAATTCCCCGCCGGCAACACGGACTTGGTTTCCGACGCCGCTGTCCAGGACGAAATCGTGATCCAACCCAAACAATGAGAAGGCGCCTGGCATCACTCTTCATCCCGACTATCCTGCTGGTTGTGTCCAGCGTCGGGGCACATGGGCAGCAGGGCACACAGAATGGCGAATGGCGCTTTTATGGAGGCGACGCCGGCAGCACCAAGTATTCGCCGCTTGACCAGATCAACCCATCCAACGTGAAACAGTTGGAGATCGCGTGGAGGTGGAAGGCGGAGAACTTTGGTCCTCGGGCCGACTACAACTGGGAAGTGACGCCGCTGATGATCGGCGGCGTTCTTTACCTCACCGCCGGCTCTCGGCGCGATGCGGTGGCCGTCGATGCCGCTACCGGCGAGACCCTGTGGATGTACCGCCTGGACGAAGGCGAACGGGGCGACCGCGCTGTCAGAACACAGAACCGGGGCCTGGCTTATTGGAGCGATGGCAAGAACGACAACCGCATTCTGCTCATTTCGCCCGGCTTCCAATTGGTGGCGCTGAACGCCCGCACCGGCCTTCCGATCACAAACTTTGGCAAGAACGGAATTGTCGAATTGACTGAAGGCCTGGACCGCGAGGTCGTGAAGCCTGGCCAGATCGGTTCGAGCTCGCCCGCCATCGTCATCCGCGATGTGGTGGTGGTTGGCGCGGCCCTGGCAGCCGGCAGCGCGCCTTCGTCGAAGGCGAATGTGCCCGGCTACATTCGCGGGTACGACGTTCGTACGGGAAAGCGCATTTGGACGTTTCGGACTATTCCACGTCCCGGCGAGCTTGGAAACGAAACCTGGGAAAAAGACTCCTGGCAGTATAGCGGCAATAACGGCGCATGGGCTCCGCTCAGCGGGGACGAGGAACTGGGCTACGTCTACATCCCGGTGGAAATGCCCACCGGCGATTTCTACGGTGGAACTCGCCTGGGAGACAATCTCTTCGCCGACAGTCTGGTTTGTCTCGACGCCCGCACCGGCAAACGGATCTGGCATTTCCAGACCATCCACCACGACATTTGGGATTGGGACCTTTCATCGCCGCCCATCCTCACCGACATCACCGTCGGCGGAAAGAAAGTGAAGGCTGTGGCGCAAGTCACAAAACAGGCATTCACCTTCGTGTTCGATCGCGTTACCGGCCGGCCAGTGTGGCCGATTGAGGAACGGCCGGTTCCCCAGTCTGACGTGCCCGGCGAAAGAACTTCACCCACCCAACCGTTTCCCACCAAGCCCGCGGCGTTTGACCGGCAGGGCCTCACCACCGATGACCTCATCGACTTCACACCCCAACTAAGGGCGGAGGCCGAGAAGATCGCAGCGCAGTATCGGACCGGCCCTCTGTTTCTGCCTCCTATCGTGCGCGACAGCGGAGGCAAACTCGCTGCGCTGATTCTGCCGAATCACACGGGAGGCGCCAACTGGCCGGGAGGCGCTTTCGATCCCGAGACGGGCATGCTGTACGTGTCCTCGGTCACCAATCCAGACGCGCTGGCGCTGGTGGCGGCCGATCCAAAACGCTCCGATATGGGATATGTGGCGTCGATGGGCGGACGGCGGAGCGGTAACGCGGGGGATCCTCCGGGAGGGATGCCGCGACTCGCGGCCGGCGAAGGCCCAGGCCTGCCGAATATAGGACCCCAGGGATTGCCGCTGGTGAAACCGCCATGGGGCCGGATCACCGCGATCGACCTGAACACCGGCGACCATGTGTGGATGATCGCCAACGGCGACGCTCCCGCGGCGGTGAAGAACCACCCGGCGATGAAAGGCATCGACCTCAGCAAAGCCGGCAAGCCCGAACGCTCGCCCTTAATGGTCACTAAGACGCTGCTGTTCGGCGCCGACGGCCCTGGCTTGTTTAACGCGGGACCCGGCGCGGGAGGGAAGGCGCTGCGCGCGATCGACAAAAAGACCGGAGCCATCCTTCACGAGTTCATGCTGCCCGCCAGTACGACGGGCATTCCCATGACCTACATGGTGAATGACAAACAGTACATAGTAGTTGCGACCGGCGCGCGCGGCACACCCGCGGAACTGGTCGCGTTGGCGTTGCCGTAACCGAGGTTCGATTCGAAAGGAAAACTATGATGAGATCATCCGCTATCCCGTTCGTTGCGCTTGTGGCGCTGATGGGCGTTCCGGCTTTGGCACAGCCGGGCACGCAGGGCTCAAAGCCGAAGCTTTACAACACCGCCAAGCAGAAGCTTCTCGAAGGCAAGCAGGTCTTCAGCTTCACGCAAACCAAGTTCGACATCAAGGGTTATTGCGAGGCGGCGAAACACTACGACTATACGTGGTTCGAGATGCAGCACAGCACGCTGGAGTTCAAGGATGTTGAGGCGATGATCGCGGCGTGCCCGCGCGCCGGCGCCATCCCACTGATCCGAGTGCCCGACGCCCAGGAGTTCCACATTCAGCACGCCACCGACTTGGGCGCATTGGGTGTGGTGGTGCCCACCGTGGACGATGTGGAGAGAGCTCGCGAAGCCGCCAAGTGGTCGCGCTATCCACCAGTGGCGCGCCGCAGTTCAGGCGGTGGACAGGCGCGCAGCCTCTGGGGCGTGAACGGTGTCGACTATGCCAAGACCTTCAACGACAACATGCTGGTGGTGGTGATGATTGAGTCACCCACCGGCGTCGCGAACGCATATGACATCGCGTCGGTGGCTGGGATCGACGTGGTGATCATCGGCAACAACGACCTGAGCGTTTTTTCAGGTTTTGCGCAGACTGACGATCGGTATCAAGCCATGATCAAGAAGGTTCACGACGATACCGTGCGCGCGGGAAAGATCTTTGGTCAGGCCAACGCCAACTACGCCAAGGGTCATCCGCTAAGCGGCAATTCCTTCTTTTTCCAGAACGGCCCGTCGAACGATGGGTGGAAGCCACCGGCCGCCGGAAATGTCAATGCACCGCCTCCGGGTGAAGAGGACGCGCCCGCGAAACCCGGAGTCAAGAAGGCTAAGTAAGCTTTATCGAAGGTGTCTGGTCTCGATGGACCCCTGCGATTCCCAGGCGGCGAGCACACCACCGCCGCCGGGGAGCGCGAGCAGCGTCACGAAGCCACCGCCGGCTGCGAGAACTTGAGGCTCGGGAACGTCAGGAGAGTAGGCGACGATACTGCTACCTTTCGTCCAGGCAAGGTACGCGCCGCGGTTCGTGCGGGTGATCGCGACGTCTTTCCCGGGGCCAAGCAACTTCTCGGGCCGCCCTGGTTCAGCGAGGTAGACGTCACTTTCGCGACGCCAGGCCGACGTCACTTTACCGTTGTTGAGGACGAAGCCGCCGCCATCCATCGGACAGGCATTGATCTTCCAGGCGCCGTCGCCCTGCTTGTTCGCAGGTGTGAAATGCACGCCGTCGTCGGAGTAACTGGCATAGAGATCGCGGAACCCATCGACGACGTTCCGCCACATCACCCAGATCCGCTTCCCATCGAAGCCGAGCGAAGGATGGCAGCACGAGCAGATCGCCCCATCAGGCGACCTATAGACCTCAACGTTCTTCGACCAAGTGACGCCGCCATCCTTGGAGCGGGCGCCGTAGAGCTTCATGCCGGGGGTGCGCTGATCGAGCCAGACGGCGAACACGCTGCCATCGGGGGCCGCGGCCATGGCATGGAGACCCTCGCGGGGAGCGGCCGCGACATCGTTCACAACACCGGCGCGCTGCCACGTCCGGCCGCGATCAGTGGAGCGCCAGACGGTCAGGTTTCCGCCGTCGGGCAAGCCATGAGCATGCTGGCCGGTGGCGACCTTCTCCGCAACGACGGCACTGATCAAGATGGAATCTTTGAGAATCACAACTCTGGGACCGCGATGCCGTCCCAAGGCGAGGGCGCCGCTGTCAGCCACCTTCACCTGGGGCGCGAAGGTGCGGCCCGCGTCGGTGGACGACGCATAGTAGATCGAAGAGCCTGCGCCGAACGTCATCGCGACCAAGCCATGCGCCGCCGCCAACTGGGGCTGACGATACGGAACGTCGGCAGCCGTTGGGCGGATGCTACCGGCGAGTAACAGTAGTGAAAGCAGGGTCATCTCGGTATCTCCTTAGAAGCGCAAAGGCCGCTTCCGGCGGCCCCAAACGAAAGCAGGAACTCAGCGGACTTAGCGGCCGGAAGCGAGTCCGTTTTGCGCGTGTTCCTTAGTTAGAAGCGAATGCGGAGCGCAAATTGCAGCGACCGCGGATCGTTGACGGCGTTCACCTGGCCGAACGTCGCAGAGGGGCTGGAGGGATACGCTCCCGTGCCAAACACACCGTTGCGGGTGAGGTTATTGCGGTGATTGAGAACATTGAAGGCCTCGGCAATCGCATCGACGCTGACACGCTCGCCGATTCGGAAGCGGCGGTTCAGCCGTAGGTTCAGGCTGAACAAATCGTTGCCCGTGCCGGCGTTGCGCTCGATGAACTCACCGTTGACGATGGGTCGTCCGGTGGTGCCCTGGAGCGTAGCGGCGCCGGTGGTGATATTGAGCGGCAGGCTCGAATAGTACTGGAGAAAGGCGCCGAGTTGAAAGCCGTGGATCAGGCGCTGCCAAGGCGTGTGGGCTGCGCCAAGGGGAGTGTTGAGAGTTGTGTTCACTACGACACGATGCCGCTGATCGTCGTCGGAGCGGCCGTAGTCGCGCCAGATGTTCGAGGGATCAATGGGAGAGCTGAAGAAAAACTCGCCCACGTTGTTGCGCGCTTTCGAGAGGGCGTACGAAAGCCGGAAGGAACTCCATCGGCCGGGCCTTTGCACAAACGAAAAGTGCAAGCCGTCATAGCGCGAGTCAGCCTGCGCGCGGTACTGACTGTTGTTGGCGTAGTTGGGATTCGGCCGGCAGCCGTTGTTGGTCCCAGCGGCGACGCAGGTGGGCACGTTCTGATTGATCGAGACGATGAGGCGGATGCCGCGCAGGTGCTGGTATGCGACGTTCAGCGTCCCGTGACGGCCCACCTGCCGCTCCACTTCGATGCTGCTTTGAGTGGAGTATGCGTTTTGCATGCCGGAGTCCATGGTGGTGAAGTTCAGCAGCGCCGCGCCGGGCGGACTCGGCAGAACATTGGGAAACACGGGAGCGCCCGTCTGTGTGGGGGCCAAGGCGACACTGATCTGGCTGGCGCTGTTGATACTGGTGGTGTTGTTGCTCGAGAGTAGAGCATTGGCGAGGGCACGCAGCGGGATGCGGTCATAGAATAACCCGAACCCTCCACGGATGACGGTGGACCGGGTTGCGAATGGCGACCATGCGAACCCCGCGCGTGGAGATACGTTATTGCGGTCTGTTTGAATCTGGTCGAGGAATTGCAGATCGTACCGCACGCCGAGATTGAAGGTGAGCGACGGGAGGACTTTCCACTCGTCCTGTGCATAGAAGCCGAGGTTCGGGTTGGCCTGTTCGACGACGGTGTTGCCGAAAGTCTGGGTGAAGCCTGCGTTGTTGTAGACTCCCGCGAGGAAGTTGGCCATCGACGAGAACGCGTAGGTTCCTCGCAATGCACGAGGGAAAGTGATGCGATTGCCATTATAGAGAAAGTTCACACCGGCGCGGAGGGCATGAGCGCCTACCTGATATGAGGTGTTGTTGACGATCTCGAACAGGTTGTTTTCGCGTCCGGTGGGCGAAGTGGAGAGACGGCCGAAGTTAGCGACGCCGGCGATGCTAACCGACGGTCCGGTGGGATCGCTTGGTTCAGCCAGCAAGGTGCTGCGGGTGAACTGCCCGCGGGTTTCGTTGACGATTCTGGGAGAGACCGTGAAGACGTTGCCGATGGCGATGGTCTGGTCGGTGTTGTCGAGTCCCGATGAAGCCGTAGCGGCGTTGAGCGCGCCGGCCCCACGCGCGTTGGTGCTGCTCACGTCGTAGAGGCTGTACCGCACGCTGAGTTGATCGCGGGCGCCGAACTGGTGATCCAGTTTCGCGAGCACGCTCGTGAGGTGAACGGGGTTCGGATATATGCCCGTGCCGATCCGTGCACCGGGGAAGTTGACGGCATCGAGACGGGCGTTGATGATCGCAACGTTGGCGGGCGTCACCGTGATCAGGCCGCTCTGGTTCAATTGACGCTGTTCGAAATTGCCGAAGTAGAAGGTGCGGTTCTTCACGATGGGTCCACCGAGGCTGGCGCCGTACTGGGCTTGCGTGGAGGGCAGTTTGGTGTTGGAGAGCGGATTCGCGGCGTTGAAGCGCTGGTTGCGAAAGAAGCCGTACAGATCGCCGTGCAAGGCGTTGGAGCCGCTCCTGGTAACCACATTGATAAAGCCGCCGAGCGCCCGCCCTAGTTCCGCCTGTCCACCGGAAGTGACGACTTGGAACTCCTGCACGGTATCGAGTCCGTAGAAGACCCCGCTCAAACCTGCCGCGTCATCGTTAGCCGAAAGACCATCGACGATGAAGCTGTTCGAGAAGTTGCGCTGACTGCCGATGGAGATGCCCTGGCCAGGCACCGCGGAGGTTTCGGCGAAGAGTTGATTGCTGCCGGTGTTGGTTGGCGAAACACCGGGAATCAGCAGGGCGAGTTCCAGGAAGTTGCGGCCGTTCAGAGGCAGGTTGACCGCCTCCTTCTGGCCGACAGTTCCGGCGATCTGGCTGCGGGCCGTCTCGAGGATGCCCGCGTCCGCCCCCACGTCGATCACCGTTTCGGCGGCGCCGATAGTTAGTCCGACGGCCAGTTCATAGGCGCCTCCGGCACTCACGGTGAGCGGGCGAGTTGAGTCTGCAAATCCCGGGTGGCGAACCTTGATCTCATAGGGTCCGACCTTGAGATAGGGGAGGCGGAAGCGACCTTCGCGATCCGTGACAGCCTCACGCGTGAGGTTGGTTTCCACCTGACGAGCCGTTATCCTCGCCCCGTCCACAACCGCTCCGGACGGATCGGCCACGCGCCCGCTGATGCTGGCGAGGTGGATCGTATCCTGTGCGGAGGCAAGAATACATGCGGTCAAGAAGACCGAGACGATGCGCGATCGCTGCATAAACAAGTTCCTCTTTTTCCTAACACGCGCACAACGGACTCGCTACGGCGCTACCGGACGACGTGTTCCGATATTGTTTGCCGACGCGCCTTCGCGGCATGTGCGCTTTTTCCTAACACCCGCACCGACGGACTCGCTACGGCGCTACGGGACGGCGTATTCCTATATTGTTCGCCGACGCGCCTTCGCGGCCTGTGCGCTTTTTCCTAACACCCGCACCGACGGACTCGCTACGGCGCTACGGGACGGCGTGTTCCGATATTGTTTGCCGACGCGCCTTCGCGGCCTGTGCGCTTTTTCCGAACACGCGCACAACGGACTCGCTACGGCGCTACCGGACGACGTGTTCCGATATTGTTTGCCGACGCGCCTTCGCGGCCTGTGCGCTTTTTCCTAACACCCGCACCGACGGACTCGCTACGGCGCTACCGGACGACGTGTTCCTATACCTGTTTGCCGACGCGCCTTCGCGGCCTGTGCGCTTTTTCCTAACACCCGCACCGACGGACTCGCTACGGCGCTACGGGACGGCGTATTCCTATACCTGTTTGCCGACGCGCCTTCGCGGCCTGTGTGCGATTGCAATTTGACACGCGTCTCTCCAAGGGCGACGCGTCCCAGTTACTTTTTGATTGGGGGTTAGGAGAGCAATGAAGGAGGTCCGCGCTTTTGACGAGTGCGGCTGAACGATAGCCGGTATCGCGCTTCGGTTTGGGCGATGCCGCCCAGACGATCAACAGGCGGTGTCGAGTAGACGCGAGACGCTGCGACAGGGAATGCCGAAACGGCGGGGGTGGACTTTCCCGTGGGAAAAGAGGGGCACTTGGACTTGGCGGCTTTCAAGGTGGCGGCCGCAGGTTCCGCTGAATTGCGGTTGTCCATCATTGAACAGCCGTGCTTGCCATCGCGGCGGCAACAAGCCGGAAGCTTGCTCTGCGGGTCGGCAGGCGCGGCCAACGGAATCAGCGGAAGGCTGATCACCAGGAGTAGCGCAGCTGCGATACTTCGCCGCATTTTTCCAAGTGTACACCAATTACGGTGACCCCTTGCGTCATACTTCTAACAGGGGATGAAGAAACCGGCCCGGAAATTTGATCTTCCGAAATCGGACCCGCTGGCCGCATTTCATCCGCCCGTTCGCGACTGGTTCGAAGCCGTATTTCCAACTCCCACGCTTCCTCAGGAGCTGGGGTGGCCGGTGATCTCGCGAGGCGAGTCGGCCCTGATTCTCGCGCCCACCGGCACCGGCAAGACGCTCGCCGCCTTCCTCTGGTGCATTGACCGTTTGATGTTCACACCTCCCCCGGACGCCGCCAAGCGGTGTCGCGTGCTCTACATCTCTCCGATCAAGGCGCTCGCCGTGGATGTGGAGAGGAATCTGCGAGCGCCGCTTGCGGGCGTCGCGCAGATGGCCCGGAAGGAAGGCGTGGAATTTCATGAGCCTTCCATTGCGATTCGAACCGGCGACACGCCTGCCGCGGAGCGCTCGCGATTTTCGCGGAAACCGGGCGACATTCTCATCACCACGCCCGAATCTATTTATCTGATGCTCACGTCGAATGCGCGTGAGACGCTGCGCTCGATCGAGACGGTGATCCTCGACGAAATCCACGCCTTGGTACCGAGCAAGCGCGGGT
>Ga0163150_10008860_pt1 | contig 11309 bp, 12 predicted proteins | sample OliLakLV19P2IB_FD_148628 | JGI IMG/M metagenome (GOLD analysis project Ga0163150, IMG submission 148628) | Freshwater microbial mat bacterial communities from Lake Vanda, McMurdo Dry Valleys, Antarctica - Oligotrophic Lake LV.19.P2.IB | ecosystem: Environmental > Aquatic > Freshwater > Lake >...
GCGGGCCCATCAGCTGCGCCGTGGTCGTCTGTCGCCGTCTCGCTGCCATCGCGCACCTCCGACCCCAAGCATCGCGCGCGCGATCCGATCCGCTACCTGCGGTTTACTGGGCCATTACCCTGGATCCGGACACTTCCGAGGCCACGGGACCACTCGCCGACCGAACCACGCACCTGCTGGAGTGGACGGCGGCCCACGGCGTTCGGCTCGACCCCGATCGTGCGGAAGGCGTGCTGCTGGCCGCGCTGGCTGCACCGCTCGAGCAGGACGACCCACGCTGGGCGCGTCTTCAAGGAATCGTGCGCTCGGCGCTGCCGAACCTCGCCGTGGAGGGTGTACGCCTACGCATCGCCCGTGCACTGTCCGCCGCCCAAGCATCGCGCTGAGCGCGCGGCGGACTGCGACGGAATCAGGCATCAGCGCTGCGTAGAGGGTGTCCAGCGCTCGCTGGCCCTTAACAGCCTCGCCAGGCGAGGGGATTCCTGTGGAAGGACGCTCACACAGTAACGTCGCCAGTTGCCAACCAGCCCGGTCCTGTTGTGGAATCAAAGGTGGGCCCGCCTGAATTCGAACCAGGGACCAAGGGAGGATGAGTCCCCTGGCCATGGCGCTGGAACCCGCAACGAATGGCCCTGAGCGGGCACCGCCACCGCGCACTTTGGCTGGAATCAGCCCAACGCCATTCTGTCGCTAGTAGCAGCCACATTGGGGGCGTTCCAGCGCATCGACGCCCGCAGCTTCGAGCTCCGCGGCGCTGCAGTCCGTGACGTGCGGCGTGAAGGGGCCGCCGACTCGGCCGCCACGTGGGCGCCGGTGCGCCCCGCCTGCCCCGGACGCCCCGAGTGGCGCCCGTGTCGCTCGCGACCCGCACGCCCGGCGCAGCCACGGGCCGCCACGGCCGCGCAGGGGTGCCAAGCGCCCCGCCCCCTCCGGATGCCCTGTGCTGCCGCGTACGGTAGCATTGGGGCATGGCTACTGCTCCCCAAGTCGAGAGCGCCCACGTCGAGCGCCGGCCCGGTACGTGCGGGGGCATCCCCGTCATCCGCGGCACGCGGTTCCCGGTCAAGTCCATCGTCGTGTACGTGCTGCGCCACGGGATGACACCCGAGGAAGTCGTGCGCGACTGGCCCCATCTGACCCTCAGCCAGGTCTACGGCGCGCTCGCCTTCTACTACGACCACAGAGCAGAGATCGACGCGCATCTCGAGGCCGAGGCAGCCCTGTTCGAGCAGGCCAGGAAGCGCCCCTCGTAGGGCCAGGGCAGGCGTTTCATGCCTCGTGCTCGACTCCTGCTCGACGAGGACACGCCGCTGTTGCTGGCCCAGATCCTGCGGGCCCGTGGCCACGACGCGGTCCACGCCCTCGAGGTCGGCCTGAAGAGCAGGGACGACGGAGCCGTGATGGAGCACGGCATCACAGACAGGCGCGCCGTCATGACCCACAATGTCAAGCACTACGTTCCGCTCATCGCGCAGATCGGTGAGTCCGGCCGGTCCCACCACGGCCTGCTGCTCGCGCCGCAGCTGGAGTTCCGTGACCTGCTCGCCCGCACCCTGCATCTGCTGGCCGAGCGTGAGAACGACGACCTGACCGACGCTGTCATCTGGCTCTGAGGGACAGGAGGGGCACGACCTTGGGCGCCGCGAGGGTGGTCGCCGCGCGCGTGCCCATGAACCGCATCTGCGACCTCGCCGCCGAGATCGCGCGCCGGATCCGCACCGAGTGGCTGCGCTGGGGCTCGCGGCGCATCGCGGGCATCGACAACCTCTCCGACAACGTCAAGAGCGGTCTGCTGACCAAGCTCGGCCACGGGTGGCTTCCGGGGTACGCGCCAATCGGGTACCTCAACGACACGGCCACCAAGACGATCGTCCAGGACCCGCAGCGCTTCTCTCTCGTTCGGAAGATGTGGGAGGCGATGCTCTCCGGCGGACCGACCCCGCCGCGCATCTTGGAGATCGCGACGACCGAGTGGGGGTTGTCCGCGATAGCTTCTCGGTCTCCTGCCAGCGGGCGCGAAGCACACCGAGGCGCTCCTTGACCCGCATCGCAACCCACGGGAGATCGGCCGAGCAGATGCCTGAAGAGGTGTCGTCACGCCTGACGTACTGGTGGCGGAACGCGACCTCTTGATGAGCGCACTCGTCGAGCAACACTTTCAGGAAGAGGAGGTCATGCGTGAAGACGATCACCTGGCGCGCCTTCGCTTCGAGGGCGAGGCGGCGTCCGATACGCTCCCGCCAGATGTGATCGAGGGAGGAAACCGGATCGTCGAAGATGATCCCGGAAAGAGAGGGTGCCGTGGCCAACTCGGCGAGGAAGGCTGCGAGAGACAGAGTTCTGGACTCGCCCTCGCTCAACACGGTCGCCACGACGATGCCCGGGGCATTCGAGAAGATCAGTCGATGGAAAAGCGCACCCTTCGTGGCACCAGCAGCCTTGATCTCCACTGCGAGATGCGTGAACTCCAAGAGCGTCAGTTCCTTCTGGAACCCATCACGTAGCCGCTCGGTCACGAGCCGCTTCGTAAGCTCGGTGCTCTTGCGCGTGATCTGCGCCGTACTCGTGTCCTCTATGCACTGGGTGTACGCGGCAATCCGCGACTTTCGTTCAATTTCGTCCAGGACGGTTTGAAGGTTCTGCTTGAGCGTCTCACGAGCCTCCAACTCCTTCAGCTCTGTCGCCTCCTTCGGATCCATCTGCGGGGTCTGCTTGCGAAGTTGAGAAGCTCGCTCGCGGAGAGTCTTCGATGCGGTGCGGACGTCTGCTTCGGGGTTGCCAGTGACGCCGCGAGCAGGCAGCGGCTTCGCGGCCACAATGTCCGCGCGAACGCGGGTCGCGTCATCGAGGAGAGAGCGGACCTGCTTCGCGAGAACGGGATCGTCCTCGGTCAGCTCAGCGAGGGCGAGTGCGATGTCATTGCGTTCTATTGTCGCATTCTTGCTCGAGTCGAGAACCGTTCGATGAGCGTCCTCGGCCGAACGAACGTCGGCTTGTGCAGTCGAAGTGACGAGTTCAACGAAGTGCTTGAAGCGCGTGGCGCTGTCCTTGCCGATGGGTTGCTGGCATAACACGCACTTCGTATCGGCGGAGACGACCGGGAACTCCAGTTCAGGATAGGCCGTGGAGGAGAACTCCTCGGCTGCGTCCCAAAGGGCACGCCACATCTCCTCGCCAGTGCCCGGCAGGAGATCCGGCGTCATCACCGTCTTTCGCAACTGCGCCATTGCGGCTCGGGATGCCTTTAGCGTGGAAGCCGCGGTCCGCAAAGCGTCGATGCCCGCATCGTTGAGAAGAGTGACGAGGCGCGCGACGTGGTTGGCGATCGTGTCGAAACGTCCCGCCTTGAGATCGAGAGCCTGGGCAGCCTTCTTCGGGTCGGAGGCAAGGAGGTCGCGCCGCTGGTCGCGCAACGCCTTGAGCCGCGCCTCTTCCTTGTCGGAGAGGGTAGCGAGCGTTCGAACCGCGTCGGGCTTTGTGAGGGAGGTCAGGTTGAGCAGAAGCGCAGCGACCTTGGTGCCATCGCCAACCGCGGGCATCTTCGCGGTCGCCCCGTAGAGCGCGAGTTGCTCGCCCTCTAAGCGCTTCTTCAGTTCGCTGCATGCGCCCGACAGCTTGTCGAAGACATCGAGGCTAAAGGGACGGAAGGCGACGTCCGTCTTGTCGCGGAGGTACACGGGCGCACACTGGCCGTCGAACACGCTCACCGAAGCGAGTGCGCCGGTGGGGGCGGCTTCCGGTGTCCATGATGCCTTCTGGTCGCCCGTACCGTCCCGATAGGCAATCGTGGCTTGGCCCTTGAGCGGTGCGCCATCCGCGAGCACGTTCCCGAGAATGTCTTCGGTGGAGCGTGAGCGGCACGCGCTCTTGAGAATGCGCGTGTATCCAGATTTGCCAGCGGCGTTCTGTCCATAGACTATCGTGAGACTCGGACCGAAGGCGACGGTCTGTTCGAGCGCCAGCGCATTGACGCCACGGTGATGGGTCAGGCTCACGAGTGACACAGGCTTTCCGTCGCCCTCTTTGATGGCGAGATGTTCCTTCTCGAGGAACATTGCCGCCTTCGGCTTGGCGAGACCGTGTAGAGCCTTGCAGATTTCCAGGAGTTCGTCCGCGTCGTCGGACGACAACGACCCAGCGGTGAACAGCCGTCGAAGTGCGTCCCGTTGCCAGGAGGGCTGCTTCGAGGACCAATCGAGGATTTCCGCAAGTACGTCGTTGCCCATGCTCCTCACGCTACTACAGCCGTCGTCGCATGGAAAGAGCATCCGAGCGCTCCTACGCCGGCACGTGTCGCCGCCTACCGCCCGTGCCCGCGCTCGCCCATGCTGGACCGATGCTCGACCCGAACGGACTCCTCTTCCTCGGCCGAACCAACTGGCGCGACCGCATCCGCCCGTTCGGCATGCACCCGGCTGACCGTATGGCGCACCTGTACATCGTCGGCCAGACCGGGACGGGCAAGACCACGCTCCTCCAGAACCTGATCTGGCAGGACTTGAAGCGCGGGCATGGTCTCGCGTTCCTAGACCCGCACGGGGACGCGGTGCAGGACCTCGTTGCCCGCTTCCCGGCGGAGCGCCGCGTCGACCTCGTCTACCTCGACGTCACCGACCCAAACCTCGCGATCGGCTTCAATCCGCTGGAGTCCGTGCCCCTGGAGCAGAGGGCGCTCGCAGCGTCCGGCGTGATCGAGGCGTTCAAGAACGTCTGGGACAAGACGTGGGGACCTCGGCTCGAACACATCCTGCGCAACGCGCTTCTCGCTCTACTCGACCAGCCCGAGGCGACGCTGGCGGACATTCCGCGCCTTTTCAACGACAAGGAGTACCGGGAGGACGCGCTCACGCGGCTAACGCACCCCGCCACGAAGGAGTTCTGGCTCAAGGAGTTCGCCGCGTACCCGTACCGATACCGCATCGAGGCGCTCGCGCCGGTCCAGAACAAGCTCGGCGCCTTCCTCGCCCAACCTCCGCTGTACCGCGTCTTGACCCGCAAGAAGGCCGGATATAGCCTCCGGGCGCTTCTCGACAGGCAGAAAGTCTTCCTCGTGAACCTGGCCAAGGGGAAGATCGGCGGCGACGGTGCGAGCCTACTCGGCTCGCTCATCGTGAGCAGCCTCGGTCTTGCGGGCGTCGCGCGCACGGACATGCCGGAGGCGGTTCGCACGCCGTTCTTCTTGTACCTGGACGAGTTCCACACGTTTACGACGCTCTCGCTGGCGGGCATGCTCTCCGAGCTGCGCAAGTACCGGGTCGGGCTCATACTCTCCCATCAATTCGTCTTCCAGCTGGAAGAAGAGGTCAAGCACGCGATCCTTGGGAACGTCGGCACGCTCGTCTGCTTCCGCATCGGCCCGGAGGACGCGCGCATCTTGGGCGAGTACTTCTCACCGGAGTTCGAGGGCCTCGACCTCACGAATCTGCCGAACCACGCCTGCTACGTCCGCCTCCTCGTTCACGGGGAGGTGGCGCGACCGTTCTCCGCCAGGACGTTGGAGCCTCTCTGGAAGTCCAACTGCGCCGCGTGACGAGCTGCGCAGCCAGGCACGCCTGCGTACCTTGCGGTCGCGATAAGCTCACGTTTGGTCGACGGTCGGAGCGGTCGGCCCGTTCTTCTTGCACGACTCGATGCCGGTCTCGCGGGCCTGAGTCGAGCTGTACATCTCGCTGGTGCCGATCACCTCGCCGTTGGACGCCTTGAGCACGAAGTACGGCTCATGGCTCGTGGACGTGCGCCGGTCGTAATTCTTGTCGTGTGGAGAGTGAGTGCGGCACGAAGCGATTCCGCCCTCCGCACTCGCCTTCGTCGTGTACCGCTCGCTCGATAGGATGGTCTCGCTGTTGCCGCCGAAGAGGTTCCAGTGGAACTGGATGCCGGACCGGCGCAGGATGTACTTCGCTGCCATGGGGAGGGAGCTGCCTTTCTGGACGGCCGCCCTGGAGGGCCAGAGCCCGTCGCGCACGTTGGTTCTTGCAAGGGACTACTCTGCGAGGGAGCTCTCTGTGACAGTGGTGCCCACGGGGGCAATCCGTCCGACTGGTGCCCGGGACGCGCTCCGCAGCAGGCCAAAATGAACCGTTGGGGGTATATCCGCGCCACGTCTGCTGTGTGACAGTCCACGTTGGTACGACTTTGCCCCGCTGCCCGAGCCCCGAGCCCCGAGCTAAGCTAGGCCGGGTAGGATGGGCCGCGGTTGAGCAGGACTTGGAGACGCGCTACGTGCCCCCCCGATCGGTGTTCTCCGAGCGCACGGCTAGTCGAACGAGCCGCTGCATCCCCGAGGATCGGGCCTTCCAGGAAGCGTTCGCCAAGCGGTGCCCTGCAGCTTGGAGCCACGTGTTCGCCGGCATGAGCAGGGTCTTTCGCAAGCACATCCGCCAGGTGCTACCCAGGAACTTAGACCACGACGAGGTCCTGTCCGAGACGTGGTACCGCGCATACAAGTACGCCCACAAGTACGACTCGGCGCGGCCACTCGTCCCGTGGCTCCTCACCGTGTGCCATCGTGCCTGCCTGAGGCAGTACGAAAGGCACTGCCGACGGGAGGATCGTGTGGAGCAGGGCACCGTCCCGAATCCGGCCTCGTGGGACCCGCACCCGAGCGACGAGCCTCCCGTGCTCGTGAATCTCATTTCCCAGCTTCCCGAACGGGACCTGGAGATCCTAGCGCTGCGGGTGCTGCATGACTTTTCCACGGCCGTGGTGGCGGAGGTGCTCGGCGTTTCCCAGGCGGTGGTCCGACAGCGCTTTGCGCGTGCACTCGACCGTTTGCAGAACGTGACCTGGCCGCGCGGGCAGGCTCCGAACGGCACTTCCGGGAGGACTCATGGCGAAATGCGCTCATAGGGTTTGCTGTGAGGAGTTGGCCGACGCGATCTTGGACGGGCGCTACGACGCTTCGCCCGGACTCTTGGATCGCCAGAGCGCCACGTGCGAGTGCTGCCAGCGGCGACTTGAGGGGTACCGGACGCTGCGCGGGTTTGTCGCGCTCTCTGACCGCGACACTGCAAGTGTGCCAGATCCGACTCCCGAGAGTGCTTGGCGCGCTGTCCACTTGTTGGAGCAGCGCTACGCTCGGTTCCGACGAGGGCGCAGGCTCGTCGCAGGATTGGTCCTGGTGGGGGCGGCCGGAGTCGGCGTTGCGCTCTGGGTCTCACGGAGCGAGCCCAAGGCCGCACACGTCGAGCCTCGCGACGCACTCACTCGCGCAACGGGCCTTCTCGATACACTCCGCACTGACGCGGGCGAGCTGGACGCGAGACGGTTGGATGCGTCGCCGCGTCTGGCTGAGCAGTTCACCCAGGCGCTGCAGGATCCGGACGCTACAGTGCGGGCGGCGGCCTCCCTGGGCTTGGCCCTCGCGGGGCGATCTGACAGGATCCCTCGCCTAGGCTTCACGCTTCGTGAGCTCGCCCTGGCCCCCGAAGTCGTGCGCGCGCGATACGGCGACCAAGCAGGAGCACTGAGGGGGGCGCTCGCGGCCAACCGAACGACCGCTCTCAGCGCATTGCTGCTCGCGGCTGCGCGCCCCCGCACCACGCCGGATCCTAACTTGAGGCCCGCCCTCCTGGATCTCGCCTGGGATCCGGAACGCCTCGTTCGGGAGTCTGCCTTGGTCGCCCTGGCAGGGCAGGAAGATCAGGTACCCGAAGAGGTGATCTGGAACCTGCTGCGCGAGGATGCGGAGCCGAACGTCAGGCATCTGGCCGCGTGCGTAGTGCTGAGATCTGGAAGCGCTGCGCATGAACGCCTAGCTCACGTGCTGCTCGACCGGCCAGACTCGCCCCTAGAGGCCAGAGTGCTGGCTGGCCTGGATGCCTCGGAGGCGGCGAGGCGGCTCGCTCGCAGCCGGCAGAAGGATCCCTCCTCCGAGGTGGGGGTCGTTCTCGCAGCGTCTGCCTTCCTGTCGCGTGTCGGCGAGGCGTTCGATCGTGACGAAGTGGCCCGCCGAGGCCTCGCGAGCTTGGACGCCGCTCATCATCTGGAACTTGCTCGCCTCGCCCGCCTCGACAATTGGGCGGGGGTACGCGCACCACTCCACGCTCTCTGGAGAGACTCGCGCGGTGTGGAGCGTCTCAACCTCGGCGGCGTGCTCGTTAACTGGGATGTCGAGTCGGACAGTTCCCTCGATCTCGCGTTCGAGATCCTTGAGAATGAGCCAAACCTGGCCTACGGCGAGGCGCTCGAGCGCCTGCAACACCATCCAGACTCAGCCACTCGCCAGCGCGCTGCAGAGGTTGCAGCCCGCTGGCGAGGTGCGAAGTGACCCCGAACGTCCCCATCCCCCGGAGCATGCATGAACGCGACCGCGAATCCGAGCCCGTGTTCTCCCGGCAGCTACTACACGGTCACGGCCAGCGGAGGGGTCGCGCCGTACAGCTATGCGCTCGCGGGTAGTCCCCCCAATCCTCCGGGGGTCGTCCTCACGATCGTCGCCGGGGAGGCACGCGTCTTCGTCCCGGCGGGCACACCGTCCGGGTCGGTGGTGACGGTTGTCGCAACGGACAGCGCCGCGAACCAGGCGACCTCCAACAACCCTGTTCGATAGGCACGTTACCCCAGGTGTGTCAGGTGCTGAACGAGGCGATGCCCCTGAGCCGGCCGGAATCTTCCAAGTGGCGGGTGCCCCCGGTGCGCCGCCGACCGGGTGCGATGTTCCGAGCCCGACCGTCACGACATTCGCGGCACACGGATATACCTCCATAGACTCGGTTGCAAACCCCGTGAGATTTCGAGGCGGGCGCGCCGACTCCGTCAGTAGTCTTCACCCTGGAGTACACGACTCATGCGCAACGTCATTGCGATCCTCTTCATGGCGATCTTCGCCACCAGCGCTGTTTTCGCCGCCTGTCCTGCCGACTGCAACACCCGACACACCAAGGGCACCAACACCACCCAGACTGGCGTGCAGGTCACGTGCGGAGAAATCGTGTGCCCGGCGGACTACTGCAACGTCTACACGTACGGCTGTGGGCCTTCTTCCGGCTGCAACAAGTGCACGGACGACGAGGGCACGATCAGCGAGTGCATGCACTACGTCTGTCAGCCGAACTCCTGCACGGGACAGCCATACAACGTGGTCACGGGTCCGATCTTCAAGACGGTGGCCTGCCCGCAGTAGGCTGCCGCGGTTCGGCCCCGTAGGAGGCTGTTTGTGCCCTCAGTTATGAGCAGAAAACTCGTGCTGGCGGTGCTTGCAGGATGTGCCCTCTTGGCAGTTTGGTTTCTGTTCCGCGAGAGCGGACGCCCAGACGATCCTCGCGACGGAACGACGCCGCAACAGCGAGCCGGGCAGCCCGAACTGCATGCGCCGGGGGGGGCAAGTCCTCCCCCGGACGTTTCATCGCAGGCCACCACCACACCAGATCGCTGCGAACTGCTGGTCAGCGCATTGCGATCCCATCCGCCCTCCACTCCGCTGCGCGAGGTGCTCCTGCACGTCGGGCGACTCAGCGCGGCCGATCTCGAGTGTCTGTCGTTTCCCGACCTCGTATTGCTAGCCGCCCGAGCTTGCGATCCGGACGCCGCGGGGCTTGGAGTGGGAGCCGACGTGCTGCTGGCGTACCTTCTCCGCGCACCGACTGCCATCCGGGCAGGTCCGATTGCGGCGCTAGACCCCACACAGGCCTCCTGTCTCTTGGAGGCCCTCCCTCTGCAGAGCTCGCCTGAGTTTTGGTCCCAGATCTTTGCAGCAATGGCGTCACAATCACCTGCCGACGGGATCGTGCGCCAGGATCTCCTCATTCAGCTGTTCAAAGCGCTCATGACCAGAATTGCTCCAGGGCGTCACGAAGCGTGGAGACCAGTCTGGATCGCGCTGAAGCCAGATATGCGCGGACTCCAGGTTAAGTACAACTGGTATTTGGCCGCTGCCGAGTTTGCCAGCGGGCTTGAACTGGCTGCGCTTGTCGCCGAGCACGTGACGTGGGAGAACACCTCGGTCACGCATGGCAACCTGGCGCTGTCTGCGGCGGCGCGCGGCATGGAGCGCGTGCACCTGTCGCTGCGCGGTGAGTTGATGCGGCAAGCAGGAAGCGCCAACTGGCGTCGCGTGCTCTTGCTTTCCTTCCCAGGTGAAGTCCAGTGGCCGCAGTCGACAGTGAGCGCGAGCGACGCTGGAGTCCGGGATGCGATTCGCGCATGGAGCAGTCAGCAGCCAACGACTCCCGAGGAGCGCCGGCTGCATCTCGAGATTGCGCTCAACCGGTGGCAGTTGCTGGGCGCCGCAGAGGCAATCGCTGACTTGGCAGGCGGTCTGCCCGTGGGAAGCACTGACAATCTGACGGTAGCGCGCGTGGGCGCTGCGCTCCAGGGCATCCACATGGCTGAGTCGCGAGGCGAAGCCGACTATCGCCGTGCCACCCGTGCTCTGGAGGAGTGGATCAGCAGTCTCGATGGTGTGGCGCTTGTCGCCGCCCTGGAGCGGATGGTTTCGCAGCGGTACGTACAGACGAGGGGCGCGAGCGACTTGCTCGTTCGTATCCTGGGCGACCGCATCGGTGACTTGCCACCAAATCTCGCGACCAGCATACAGGTCAAGTGATGCTTGCCAAGTCCCCGTTGCTGGTCCTCCTTATCGCCCTCGCATGCGCCAACTTCGGCGGGCATAGCCAGGAGTCACTTGGTGAGTTGCGCCTGACAACTCCCCGCCTTGATTTTGGAGAGGTCCGCGAGGGCGACTTGGTGCATAGCACGATCGAAGTTCATAACTCCTCCGTGCACCGTGCGACCCTCACCGGAGCGTCTGTCGGTTGCAGTTGCTTTCGGCTTGCGCGGACAGCGTTCCCCGTCGTGGTGGCCCCCGGGGCGACTTTTGAGCTGGTCACTGCGTTCGACGCGCGCGGGCAACATGGGCGCCAGGAGCGACAGATTATGCTCCTGCACGACCTCTTGCACCAAGACGCACTCGTCGTGGCAGCAACCGGCTTCGTGCACTGTCCGATGTGGGCACTTCAGGATGTCGTCGTGTGGGCTACGGAATCTGGGGCAGGCGAGCATCGGGGCTACGTGGATGTCGAGTTGGGAGACGTAGAGCCGTGGCGGGTGCTCAGCGTGTACGACGGCGCAGGACGCAGCATGGCATGGGAGGTGGAAGACAGAAGTGAGGCGGAGAGGCGCCTGCGTCGCATTCTGCTTCGCAGGGCGAGGCTTGAGGATGGGGAACGCGTGAACGAGACACTGTCGGAGTAGGAATCCAGGTTGTCCCCGAACCCCCTCCACGGATCCGTACGTGAGGGATTCCCTCATACGGCTCTTGCCTCAGGTCGTGACGCACAGTCGCTCGCTCGGGTAGGGATGGAGGATGC
>Ga0163150_10008861_pt1 | contig 11307 bp, 16 predicted proteins | sample OliLakLV19P2IB_FD_148628 | JGI IMG/M metagenome (GOLD analysis project Ga0163150, IMG submission 148628) | Freshwater microbial mat bacterial communities from Lake Vanda, McMurdo Dry Valleys, Antarctica - Oligotrophic Lake LV.19.P2.IB | ecosystem: Environmental > Aquatic > Freshwater > Lake >...
CCACTGTTTCCAGGCGCTCCAGGCCATTATTTCGTGCTCATCTGTCAACCATTCAGGCTTCACTCTCTCATCGATTGCATATACCCATGTACTAGGATTGACATAGTCGCCATTTTTAGGGCAGATTTCAATCCTAGCAAACGTATTATCAGGAGGCTCTATATTGTCCTTTAAGTCCTGGTCGTGCATATACTCTTTCCGGATGTCCTCATGTGAGTCCATCCCCATTTTCCAGTATATTTTATTTCGTTTTGTAATAATGCAGCTGAATGCTTTACACATATTTTTTTTCTACCTCCGGCTCAATATCCCTAAAGGGTATTTCGGCTTTGCTTTTACGGTGTCTGTACCTCAATTTCCATATTGTGAACACCAGCCCAACACGCTTCTTGGGCTTTTTTTTCTGCCATATCTTCAAGGCTATATCCAAGGCTCTTGTAAAAAAGTTCGTTGTACTCGGTATCCTCATCGATTGGTTCAAAGTCATAAAGCTCATTTATAGCAATCAGCACCAATTGGTCATCAGTAGCGGTATGTTCTTTTTGCCAATTTCTCCATCGATTAGTTTTCTGATTCAAGATTTCTTGCAATCCTTCTTGTTTCAAGGCTTCAATCCAATCATTTTTAATTGATTCGATCATCTCCTGCTGTTTTTCGTAGCTCAAGTCATTCCACTCTAATTCAAAATTTCTACTCATGGTTGCCTCCTTCACATTCTCGGCATGGTTTATAGCCTGTAATTTCATAGTAAGTTGGGTCAGGAGCCGTAAATCCGTTGTTCTCCATAATAGGCTCTAGTTCAGTACCACAGGAGCTGCAAAGACCTAAATCTTCCCCTTGGTGTTCAGTCCAACACTTGTTGCAATAATATTTGTTATCTTCATCTTCATAGCCACATGATCCAGCCGAACAAAGACCAGCTCTACAATCTGAACATTCTCGATCTGCGACATGTGTCGTACTGTATTTACAGGTTTTTTGGTCGTTCATTTTGATACCTCCTGTTTTTCGATCATTTCAAAAAACTTCTTGGTAACTTTGTTTGAAGCATAGGCAGTCGCCAATGGCATAAAACCCTGTTCAATCAAAGCTATGTATCTCTGCACTTCTTCATCATTACTCATTCTGAGGAACATTTCTTCTATTTGTTTATTGGGAATCAACGCCTTGTTTTGGTTGCCTTTTTTAATTTGTTTCATAATGTAATTATATCACATATTTACCACGTTGTCAAGTAGGCAAATTAGACATGTCTCGAAGTACACCAGAATCCCATATATATGTGTCTTTTAGAGCTATAAACATGAATTTATCCCATTTATTATGGCAAACCTCGCCTTTTTTCCTCACTATCAGTCGATCCGGTTCAATGAGAATCTTCTTCCATTGCCATCCAAGAACAACAATTCTGCGCTTCTCAAGGTTGTAATGACAAAAGACTATTGCTTCATAATCTCGGTTATCTATCCAATGCCGGGGTACAGCAATATTCCAATCATCGTGAAAATTGAGGTTTACGGCTGTGCAGGTTTTAACATCAAACTTGTGAGTTTTGAGCGAACAATCAAACAAAGCATATTTGTCTGCGTTGAATATAAATTGTGGGTATAACTTTTTTACAAGCGCCTCACCAATCTTTCCAGCAAATGTATTTTCTAGTTTCAGGGTTCCTCCTACTCCATCGCTCAATGATTCCTTTTTGAAAACCTGTTCTTGCTCTTTTGTGAGCACATATCCTTTTTGGTAGTCATACCTTGGTAAGTTCCAGACGTTTAGATCAATCCAATCCATGTCGTCTTGAGTGATATATAAATTCGGATATGTGTTCATAATATTTTCAGTACCCACTACAAAAGAAAAACATAAAAATGGGCACCCTTTTAATGGCTATAGCGCAACATAAACTGGTGATACACCTCGTGTAGCACTTGTCACTGGTGATTGCTTGCACTTTTTGGGTTGTCCATTTTATACTTCTTTTATAGTAGGCGACTTTTTTGGTGTCTTGCCTAACTTGCGATATAAATCTTGTTTCATTTTTTCCCATTTCACTGGGTCCATTGGTATATATTCTTCTTCGGTTGCTCTTGCTGGTAATGCTTTAATACCTTTTAACCATCTTTTTTCTCTGTAAAATTCTGCAACATAGGCAAGCGGAATTGCAAAAGTTTGGAACATAATACTTCCACGTTCTCCTGTAGCCATTGCCTGTGCAACAGTCCGAGCTTGATTCTTTGAAAGCTCATACCTACCCTTGGTATTGAGAATACAAACCCAAAGCTCCTCATAGTCGTCATCATTGAAATTACTTGATACCCCTGGCATCAATTCCTCGTTTAGACTCTCCATGTTTCCTCCTTTCCATAAAAGCAATTACTTGCCCAAGTTTTGCCTCTAACTGATATGGTGTTGTGATAATTGGTGCGTACGGTTCTTTTAATAACAAGGGAAGAAGCTCGATCATGCCCCGGATTTTTTCTATTCCATGTTGCTTTATTAGCCTTTCAAGCGCTGAGCGTTGTCCTTTTTGAGCAAACAATCGGTTAACTGAGGGATTGACTGGTTTGAATAAATAAATGGTTTCATTAAAAGTTTTTCCATCTATTACAAGAGAAGTTTCTGCTTCTGCCAACACAACGGCTTGCCCGTTATCGACGTTAGTCGAAATATCATTATTACTATCATTATTAGTATTATCATTATAGTGTGAACTTTCTTCCCTATGTCCGAGTGAACTTTCTTCCCTATCCGAGTAAACTTTCTTTACTGATGGTAAACCATCTTTACTGTCAGAGTGAACTTTCTTCCCTATGGGAGAACTATCTTCCCTCTGTTTAATTCCAACGGCTTGTCCGTTGTAAATATTTAACTTGCTTTTAGTTATTATCTTTTTATTATTATCTTTATATGATCTCCGGTGATAAGTCTGAGTTATCACCGGTGATAAGTCTGAGTTATCACCTATGATCATTCGGCTTTTTTTATTTACTAGGTCTGTCACAAACCTAATTTTGCCACCCTCTGACTTTATTTTGTAATCAATCTCTATGTAATCAAGTTCTTCAAGAAGTGTCATTGCTCGACTAATTGAGACACCAGCACAATTGAACATTTCAGATAAATGGTCATTGGAGAAGAAAAACTTTTCACCATTATATGAATGAATGAAGCAATATACTCTGCGAGCAATATCTGTCAAATCATTATCCTGATAAACATAATCAGGCATTACTAAATATCGAAGTTGGTATTTTTCTTTAGTATTATTCATGAAGATATAAGAACCTCCCCTTGAATCCCACTTCCGGTTGACTTCAAAGAGTCGAAGGATCGGACAACCCACCGAAAATGGGACTGAAAGAGAGGTTTTTGATAATGGATGTATGACTGTCCGATCATTCGTTAATAATATAGCAACGTGGTATAAAAGTAAACTGTTATTTAATGTATCGTTTCGCTATGCAAACATATCAACTAGGGCAAAAAATAAAGCCAGAAACAGATAAACTTAGAAGTTATCGGTTGGTCTGGCTTTATTTTTTGTTTACCTCGGTATTCGCAGTTCCTCTATTCAAGGCTCAAATATCGAAGTGGCAACGATTTCTCGACAATACTATCCCGATGTCAGGATGTTTTGTAACGTCGATTTTGAGCTAAATGTTGTCATACTTCAAGTCTTTGTGTGTTTCTGTTTTTTCCCAGACCGCCTTGAATGATAATTGAGCCAAACCGAATACAACCAATATGCTGTTTGATACACTCTCAAAAGCTAGTCTTGGAGTTCCAAATACAAATGATGTGTCAAGCCAGTTGAAGAAAAGACCAAAAGCAGAACAAACCAGAACTGATACAAGAAGTCTCGCATCAGAACTGTTCGCAAACTTTCGGTTGATAAAATCAATGAGTATTGGTAGTAGTATGCTAAAAAGTTCCATATTTTTACTTTCTATTTATCGTATAGTTTTTTAATTTCAAAATATTTCATAAAAAACCAGCTTGATGAATCAATTATAGCCTTTACTGCTGCGTCACGTGTCGCAACTTTCTCATGCGCTTCAAGTGTTGCCTCAAGGTTTGTCATAATTTCATTGATTTGTCGTAATTCTAGTTCTACACCATTCACTAGAACACGCTGTGATGGCTCTGTAATGACCTGTGGAGGCGTCGGAGGCGTTGGCTCTGGTATTGGATCAGGAACAGGCGTTGGAGTCGGTTCTGGGTCGTTTGGTGTGGGTTGTGGTGTAGGCGTCGGGACTAGTTCTACACCTTTTGCATTCTCCCGATCCGGGTATCCTTTATAATTTCCAGAAATAATTCGATTTCTCAACGCATCACCCTGATCTCTCCACGCTGGACTTGGACAAATTGTTGCTTCACTTCCTGGCCATGCAGTGCAATCTTTATGTCCCCAGACATCATCCCATGATTTTATATTTGGAAGATTTGTTGAGTGAAAAAGGAAAAAATCGCATAAACGATTAGCTGCTAAAATTTGATGAGCGCTTGGAAGTTCTTTTGTGAAGTCACCGGCTAGACAAATACCGATTACTTTTTCATTGTTATTAGCTACGTTTACTCGTCCTTGACCAATATCACCTACATAAAGAACAGTACCATCTCTGGCAATTACAAAGTGGTAACCAATACCAGCCCACCCTCTGGCTTTATGTAATAAAGCGATGTCTTGTGCTTGTTGTCTGGCTGATTTGTTTGAGGTGTTTGTAACAGAGTGGTGAATAACAAGTTTTACAACCTGTGAAAGCGTGCGGTTGAAAGACCAATTGAAGCTATCTCCCCAGATGTCGTTGCGGTAATCATCGAACGAATAGCCTTTTAAATCTGGAGTAATGGAGATATTAGACATACCAAAAGTATATCACAAAGTTTTTCCACCTTGTCAATTGATGAAGCTAGGTATTTATACTTCTTTGCGTAGAACTTTACCTTTTCCTTGGGCTGTAGCATCATCCACATCATCTAAAAACTTTCTATTTGAATTACTGTCTTTATTTAACTTTTCTATAAATGTTCTAATCTCTACCAGTATTTTAGTTGTTTCTTCCATGAACACTTTTTGTTGAGGATCACGACCTTGTAAAATGGAAAGGTATTCTTTTTTGTTTGCCTCTGCTGCTTCGTATAATCCTTGAAGTTTTCCAATTCTATTAGACAAGTCATTGATTTGTCCTTGGTGTGAGTCAACAATAGTGGCTTTTTCTGCTGCAAGTCTGGTTGCTTTTTCACGTTCAACAAGCGCTGTTTCTTTTAGGGTATCAATGAGTGCATCTTTAGCCTTTTCCCCACCCGACTTGAATTGAGCATAGGCAAACCCGAGACCAGCAATCAAGGTTCCTAATCCTACAAAAACTCCGATTATTATTGAGAGATAGTTAAAATTTATCATATTTTTATGTTGCTAAAAATCCAATTAGTGCTGCAACTCCTCCTCGAAATGTACGAAGTGATAAATCTTGTCTTGAATCAAGAGTTGGACTTGTTGTGCCTGTATATGAGTCTGAGTAGTCAATGTGAATACGACCAACTGCACTAGCTCCACCATTTCCCCCATTACCACTTACTCCTTCTACTCCACCAGCTTTGGCACTTGCAGAAAGAGATGAGCCCAATATTATTTTTTGTCCCTTGAGAAGTATTGCTCCAGCAGCAGCAGCTCCACCACCAGAGCCTTCTTCTGTTCCGTCACCACCAACTTGTCCATCTGTTAAAATTGCTCCTGTTATAGTAATGGTTTTAGAAATTAGCAAAATTATTCCTCCACCTATTGCACCATTACCTGGAGTTCCTGTTACTCCATTTCCCCTTGAGCCTCCACCACCACCTCCTCCGAATACAATTGTTGTTAGTGCTGCTACTCCTGCAATTGCCCCACCAACTCCCGCTGTTGGACTACCTGATCCAAGAGAGCCTGTTGTACCTGCTGCTGCATGACCTCCACCACCTCCTCCAGATGATCCGTTTCCTCCATTTTGATTTCCTCCTCCCCCCCCATTTCCATTAGCAGCAGTTGTCGTAGTTCCTCCAGGACCAGCAGTTCCTTCTGCTTGTTGAGCTTGGCTTCCTGGACCCCCTGATCCTGCACGAAATCCTGTACCTGTGGCTGATAATGTTCCCGTCACAGTAGTTGTTCCATTACATAACCAAACTACAATACCTCCAACTGTCCCATTCCATGCCTTTGCTGTTAAAGTAACCCCACTTGCTATATTTACACTAGAATATTGTTTTAAGACTATAACTTGAGCACCCGATACATAACCATAAATCAGAGGATAAGAAAGAGTTATTGTTCCTGCCGTATAAGAAGCAATTTTATTTAATTCCCATTGACCAGCACCAGTACCCTGAGTTTGATGGATGAGAATTAATTGACCCGCCGCAAAAGAGGCGTTAGTGGCTGGTAACGAAGTTGTATCAATTGTTCCTGTGACAGCACTATCTATAGGAGCATCTGTTGAAGTGGATGGAGCATAGGCACCATTTGGACCACTGCCATAACGGTTGGTCCATTTAGAGGGAGAATCATCACTGCGAAATTGTCTCTGGCTCATTTTTTAACTCCATATGCCATTATTCATATATTACAAGTTTTAACTAATATTTGCATTCTGCCCCATGATATATCCTTCAAAACGACCATTTACCCTTGGGATAAACAAGAATGAATCTTTTTTACTAGTTGTTGCAGTTACAACTGGTGCATCATCTGGCCAATCAATCAAAGTAAAAAATGCGACCGTATAACCACCTGAACCACCCTGAACAAATCTGAGAACAAATGGCACATCAATTGTAAAACCGATTACGGTCATCGAGGTCACGTTTGCTGTGAGAGTCATTAAATAATCATTTATCTGTGAGACATCATAAGCTGGAGTAGCACTAAAAACCTTTATGTCAGCTTTTAATTGATGTTTGGTTTTGAACTGAACACGAGCATCAGTAATATTTGCATTGGTAATTGAGGCTGCACCATTTGATACAGCTACATTGGCTAATCGAACAAATGGATTTGAAGCTCCAATTGCAGTTTGAATTGCGGCATCTAAAGGTGCAACTGGCGAAGCTGCTGCTGTTCCTGCGACTACTGCAGATTTAACAACATCATCTGCTGTGGCTGTTGGTGATTCTGCAAGATCAATATATAAAACTACCGCATCGATTCTTGGATTTCCCGAAGCGTTTGAAGTAACCACAGCGTTTATGGCTGTAGTATTGCGAACAGGATAGGCGTTACCACTGCCCTTGATAACGCCTCTCCCGGTCCCAATATCTACAGACATATTAGCACCTGCTGCGCGTTGTACAATTTTGAGGTGATTATCGGTAGTGTTTAAATCAAGTACACCACTATCTCTGATTAAATCAGTAAAGGGTTGAAGAACTGAATCTTCTGGATGTGCGGTTGCACCGCTTCGCATTGTGTAAATTGCCAATTAAACCACCAACCTTTCTTTATATTCTTCAGAATTTATTACTGAGTTCCATATTTCCTCTGTACCAATCTGTATTATCTGATACTTTACCTTCATCTTCAACAACTGACATTTTTTTCTTGACTATCTTTATTGTGTCATCAGTCTTGACCTGTGCTGCTGTGTCGTTTTCTTGCTTCACCTTTTTAGTATACTCTTTGACAATTGGCCGTACTAACTCATTTTGCAAGTAGGTCAATGGCTGAATACCTTTATCGGCTAAAATAAAGTCCTCAACTTCTACCGGTAATTCAATTGTATATTTTGCCATATAATTATTCTAGCAGAACGCTATCCCTAGTGTAAATCTGTATTGACTCCGTTAGCCCTGACCCTGAGCTTGTGAGTTGAGCTATTATACCAACAATCACCATTTACAGGAGAAGTTGGATCACCGGCGTATTTAGGTACAGACAATCTACCCGAACCTGTTGGAAACACAAGGTTTTTAATCCGATAAAATGCAGTCTCAAGATCATTGATTCTTGTAACCAGTTTCTTTAACTGTTCTAAAAGTTCGTTCATGTTGCCTTCAATTTTACAGTAATTTTTGCAATTGATTGTGGAGTTTCCATAGTAAATGCTTTTTCAACCACACGCCTTTGGGCATTATTCAAGTTTAGATCAGGCATATTTACAACAATAGTATCACCTAAATTGTAATCACTCCATAAAATTTCAGTGTCAAAATGTGTAACTTGGTCGAGAGTAATAACTGGATCACGAGCATCAAGTAACCTACGATCACCCTTGTCTTGCAAAGTCGCATCTTCAGTGGTGTTTCTCGCGTCTAATTTTTCTTCAAGTGTGCCAAATGGTGTCCTATATCCTACTGCAGCAACCCTATTTTCAAAGTTTATTTCTTCATTAAATCCTTCACCAATGACAAAAACAGAATTAACCATCTCAGTGAACAAGCTTTTTCTATATGTCCAGCTATCCATGGTTCTTTCATCAAAAACGACAGTGAGTTTATTCGCACCCCTTGTTGGATAGTAAACGTTAAATGCTTTGGTAGTGTCGATATCAAAGTCAAAACCATTTTCAAGATTTTCGTTTGAAAGTCTAATAATTGAATCGTACACACTATCGAAAAGATATTGACGGTCACGATTGAATGTTGCGGGTGTGGCGCCTTGAGTTATTCCATAGGTTGAATAGGGTGTATCATAAAGTTGAGAGTCATCGATCAAGTCCCATGCAATATCTCCTGCGTCAGTTGCGGTATAAACTGTAGTTGTACCTTTTCCAACTAGACGTTTTTTGAATAGTCCAAAAAATCCCATTGCTTTAACTACAAGATTTCTTTCACCAATTCCTCCAGGCGTAACATCAAAGTCAGAAATAACACCATAAAAGATTTTGGTTCCATTACGACTAATCCAAATTTCACGAAGTGCAGAGGTAAAAATATTCAACACTGTCGTATTGTTTCTTTCAGCCATCTTTTTGACTTCATCAAAAGATAAATTAAATGTGGCTTGAGGCTCGGCATTTAATTTATCGGTAAAATTATAGCTCTTTGGCAATAATTCCCAGAACTTGCCTGTACTTGGATCTTTAACGATGACTTCATATACTGCTGCCATATTATTAATCTCAAACCCCCAGATATGAGTCTCTCCAATTGATAACCATGTATCCTGTGTCGGTTGTATCAGCCACCACGAGCTTGATTGAGTTATTACCTGAGCGTAATTCCCACCAAGTACCAGAAAATTTATCTCGAATATTTACACCTGCTGCACTTGCTGAGGCAAAATATAAAACGGTTCGGGTTTCTACATCAATTTCAATACGTTCGGTTGCAAGCGTGAGCGTATAGTCTACTGCTAGAGACTCACCTGTGGTCTGGTTTGATACGGTTGGATCTTCTATTGGACCAACAACGGTGATGAGTGGTTGTGAATTAATATCACCGGCATTATTGATTGTAGTTTCTGTGAGTCCACCAGCTGCCATGCTCATAACGATAGGCATATCAATTGGCATTCCTCCACCCGAGAAAATACTGACCTGTTGAGCGTGTAGTTCTTGAGAAAGAAGTCTGGTATCTGGTGCAAACATATCTAAAACATAACTTCCGCCGGTGAGTAGTGCATCTGGGAACTTGAGTTTTCTCACATAGATTTCACATTGAAGCTCTAAATCATCCATTGTTTTGAATTTGAAAACAATTGGTTGAAGCACCCCTGCTGGCCTGTAAATTGAAGCCAGATTTTCAAGTATTCTACGTCTTGTCCTGTACGTAATCATTGAGCCTGAACCACTGACATTTCCCTCAAGTGTAATTGGTCTGCCACCATATAAATGGTTCGGTACAAAAGCACCATCGACGTTTGGTCTTTCAAATGAGGGAAGCCTGATAGAAGGCGCTTCCAAACCCTGTACCAATGGTTTTATTGAAAATCCAATTGAAGTATCAACTGAATCGTGTATTTGTGTGCTGTTTAGGTATGCGTTTTTCATAGGTTAGTAGCCAAGGAAACCCACTTCTTTAGAGGTGGGAGGAATTGGCTTGCTTCCTTTCTTAGTATATGATAATATAGCTCTATATGCAACTGTCTATTAAAGTAAAACTTATTCCAAGTACCGAACAAAAAGGTATTCTTCTGGAAACTATTGAAACCTACAACAAGGCTTGTGATTTTGTTTCTCAAATAGCTTTTGAAAACAAGACCGCTTCTGTTGTTAAAATCCACCACCTTTGTTATTACGAGATTAGAAAACGCTTTAATCTTTCTTCTCAAATGGCGGTTCGTGTAGTTGGCAAGGTCGCTGATGCCTACAAAATAGCAAGAAGCAAAAAACTTAACCTCAAAAATCCCCATACGTTCAGAAAACATGGAGCGGTTATTTATGATGACCGTATCCTTACTTGGAAAGGACTTGAAAAGGTTTCTATCCTTACCTTGAGGGGTAGACAGATTATCCCTATGGTTTTGGGACAATATCAAGAAATCAAACTTCTTTATCCTCGGCGTGGACAAGTTGACCTTTTGTATCAAAATGGTAACTTTTACTTGATACCAGTTGTTGATGTTCCTGAACCACCTGAAAATATAGGCAAGGGATTTCTTGGAATTGATTTGGGGTTGGTTCAACTTGCTGTTGATAATACTGGTGAAATTTACTCTGGAAAGGAGGTTGATAACAAAAGAGTGAAGATTGATAAATTGAAGTCTGCTTTGCAAAAGAAAGATACCAAGTCCGCCAAAAGACATTTGAAAAAGTTGTCTGGCAAAGAAAGCAGATTTAGAACAGACGTAAACCATGTTATTAGCAAGAAGATTGTTGAAAAGTGCAAAAGGCACTCTTTGAGTCTCGCCATAGAAGATTTGGCTGGGATTAGAAAAAGAGTAACAGTTGGGAAAGCACAACGGAGACGACACTCTTCTTGGGCATTTGACCAGTTGAGAAAGTTTTTGGAATATAAAACTAAACTTGCAGGAGTTTTCCTGAAATCCGTTGACCCGCATTATACTTCTCAACGTTGTAGTGTTTGTGGTTATATTGCTAAACATAATCGAAAAAATCAATCAACTTTTCTTTGTCGGTCTTGCGGTTTCTCACTTAACGCTGACCATAACGGAGCAATTAACATTGCTCAACTGGCAACAGTCAATTTGCCAATCGTAGCCCCGCAAGGGAGTTACAAGCCCTCGGCTTTAGCCGTGGGTAGTTGACATTATGATGTTCTCAAGACAAAAGCCATTTCTCTAAAAGCAAAATCCATGTCTGCTCCTGAATAGATATTCTGTGTCACATTGATTTCTTTTCCACCAACTGATCCTAGTTTATCATTTGGAGTAAC
>Ga0163150_10008862_pt1 | contig 11307 bp, 4 predicted proteins | sample OliLakLV19P2IB_FD_148628 | JGI IMG/M metagenome (GOLD analysis project Ga0163150, IMG submission 148628) | Freshwater microbial mat bacterial communities from Lake Vanda, McMurdo Dry Valleys, Antarctica - Oligotrophic Lake LV.19.P2.IB | ecosystem: Environmental > Aquatic > Freshwater > Lake >...
CTTACCAGTATTCCCTGACAACCAGTGGTATCACTCGGAGTAAAATCGGCAACTGGAATTGGATTTACAGTAACCGTTACAGCAGTTCGTGCACTCGTACAACCCGCAACTGTTGTTTGAACATAATAAGTTGTGGTTGTCGTTAAAACCGGTGTTGTATAAGATGCTCCTGTTTGCAATAAAGTTCCTGCAACAGCAAGATCAAACCATTCGTAAGTTCCACCCGGCGCAGTTGCATTTAATGTTGCTGTATTACCTGTACAAATACTGGTTCCCGGAGCAGTTGGTACCGCAGGAATAGGATTTACTGTAACGGTAACAGGAGTTCTTGGACCCGTACATCCACCTACAGTTGAAGAAACATAATAAGTTGTTGTGGTAATTAATGGTGGAGTTGTAATCGTAACTCCTGTATCAAGAAGTAAACCACCAACTGGTGAATTGAACCATTGATAAAATCCTCCAGGAGCAGTTGCAGATAATGTGGCAGTGTTACCTGCACAAATAATAGTTCCTAAAACGGTGGGTGCAACAGGTGCAATATTTACAGTTACAGTAACAGGGGTTCTTGCACTAACACACCCTAGTACTGTTGTTTGAACATAATAAGTTGTAGTCGCTCCTAAAACAGGAGTTGTGTATGATGCACCCGTTTGTAGCAATGTACCTCCAATAGGAAGATCATACCATTGATAAGTTCCACCTGGTGCTGTTGCTGTTAATGTTGTTGAGGTTCCTGCACAAATGGTATCTCCTAAAACTGCTGGTGCCGCAGGAATTGGATTGACAGTTACTGTTCCAAAAGCAGTATCACTTCCACAAAAGCCCGTAACAATTAATGAAACCGGAAAAGTTCCAGCTGTTGGATATGCTTGCGCAGGTGGAGTAGCACTTGTTGATGTATTTCCATTTCCAAAATCCCAGAGATAGGTTAGGTTTGTTCCTTGTGAGTTTTGAGTAAATGTTACGGAACTTCCGGCACATATAATTGAAGTGATAGGAGTAAGGTTGGCAACCACCAATGGATGGACGGTAATCGTAACCAAGCTATCATCAAATCCACAACCGTTGGTTACTTGTAATCGAATTGTATGGTTCACCGGGGTAGTTCCGCCAGGAGCAGTAAATACCTGGTTCGGAATATTAATACTTGTATAAGTTAGAATTCCATCAATAAACCATTGATAAGTAAGATTCCCTCCAATAGAATTATTAACAGTAGAAACAGTAAGCGGAGTGCATCCAATTGTTGGATTCACAGTAATAATTGCAGTTGGAACAGTATCAACAACAATTGTTCTATACATAGTATCGGTGCCACATGCGTTACCCGAAATCAACATGATGGTCCATGTTCCCACTCCGTAAACTTGTGGTGGAGGAAATTTTACACCATTTAAAGTATTTCCATTTCCAAAATCCCAATAGTAATTGTTGATAGGTGAAGCTCCCGTTGTTGTATTTCCAAAATTAACTGTTTGTGGGGCGCAGCCTAATACAGGGGTCGCTGTAAAATTTATGATAGGTGCACCTACAATTACAATCGGTCCAACAGTTGAGTTTGAAGAGTTACAACTATTAATTGCTTGTAATGAGATAGTATATGATCCACCTGTTGCATATACGTGGGTGGGAGCTATAAAACTTGTAGTGGTTACCGATGGTGTTCCATCACCAAAGTTCCAAACATAGGTATCTGCATTTTGAGATGCATTCAAGGGTGTTACCGTATGCGGAGCACAACCTGAAAACTGGGCCAAGGGAACGGTAAATGATGCCGCAACAAACTTATCGAACACAACTGTAAGCGTTGCACTATTGGTACAACCATTTGCACCGGTTGCTGTCATGGTAACCGTGTAAGTTCCGTATGCGTTATAGTTATGAGTAAAACTGGCTGTGGAAGCAGTATTAAAAACCGGACTTCCATCACCAAAATTCCAACTATAAGAAACACCACCTGTGGTAAAATTATAAAACGTTACCATGTCATTCGTGTTCGTATCAATGGGTGCCAGACACCAGAATGTATCACCATCACCGTCATCACCGGCTATATTCATAACGGGTCGTGGTAATACCGTAACCGTTTGCGTGGAAGTACTTACACAACCCGCCCCATTTGTAACTGTAAGAGTTACATTATAAGTTCCGCCGTTTGTATAAACATGTGTTGGACTTATTGCGGTGGAAGTTGTTGCATCACCAAAATTCCATAGGTATGTTGTGAATCCCCCCGTGCCTGTTGACGTGTTTGTAAAATTAATTGTGGTTCCTGCACAAGCATTGTTTGGTGTAAATGTATATGTCGAAACAGGAATGGGTCGAATAAAAACGGTAACAACCGCCGTATCCAAACATAAAGTTCCGGTATCCTGAGCTACAAGCATATAAGTATATGTTCCTATAGCTGAAATATTAGATGTTCCAGGTGCAGTTAATCCACTTGTAGTTGAAAACAGAACTCCGTTTAAATACCACGAATAATTTGCGGCTGCTGCTCCTGCCCCACCACTCGTATTTACAAAAGAAATCGTTTGGGCACCCGGTCCGCAAATAATAGTTTGTGAAGTGGTAAACGACGAATTGATGTTTGTACAGTTCGCATGAACCTCATTTGAAAAAAGTAAAACGGATATACAGACACTAAAAAAAACAAATGCTTTTTTAGCAAAAGGAAAAATATTTGAAAGCGATAAATACACTTTTAAACTTGGGGGATTTTTAGGGCATCTAGTTAACCTAGTAAAATTAAGATTTTTAGGGGATATTCAAAAGGGAAATACCAGAATACTGATTTATAGGTATTTGAAGACTCAAGTGATTGATCGTCAAGGACGGGCGACACCAACATATCGAAAATAAACTTTACCAATTATTATATCTTTGAAAGATGATAAGAAGATTACTATTCAGCGTTTCCTTTTTTTGTTGTTTGGGTATCAGTGCTCAATATAACAACCGTCCGATCCCTCCTGAACTTTTTACTTATCAGTTTACCTCTTATGTTCCTGTTGAAGGGTATTTTTTTACAAGTCCTTTTAAAATGGGTGTTCCGCCATCTAATCCGAATTTTAAATCTCCATGTCCAACAATACTTGATTCTGCAGGATATGTGGTTTGGTATTTACAAAATGGTGCTGCAGGCAACAGTGATCTTAAGTTTCATTCCGATCATTCAAAATTCAGTTTTTATAGAAATAACGGAGGTGTAACCACATACTTTATATTAGATATGAACCTTCATATTATAGATTCAATCTCAAATACAAATGGTACCGAATCAGATGCGCATGAGTTTTTAATTCTTCCTAATGGAAATTATATATTGGGAGCAATACGAGATAGCATAATGGATCTAAGTGCTTATACTTTTAATGGGAATAGCGGCGGAACCAATACCATTGTAGAAGCATATGTAGTTCAGGAATTTGATAGTGGGCACAATGTTGTTTTTGAATGGAACAGTCTTGATCATATACATCCTACGGAAACCTATGATATTTATGGCTACAATGTAAATGGATTTGATTATTGCCATGGCAATTCAATAGAACAGGATATAGATGGAAATTTATTGATCTCGTTTCGTCATTTGGATGCAGTTTATAAGATAGATCATACAACAGGAAATGTAATCTGGATCTTAGGGGGAGAATCTAGTAGTTTTACTTATACCAACGATGTTGGACATGGTGGCCAGCACGATGCAAGAAGATTATCGAACGGAAACATTTCATTGTTCGATAACACCAACAACCATCCTCCACCCCATCGATCAAGAGGAGTTGAATATTCACTCGATACAGTTCTCTGGACAGCAACCCGAATATGGGAATATATTTATACGCCTTCTTTTTTTTCCATCGCTATGGGAAATCATCATGTTACCCCAAATTCATATCATTTAATTAATTATGGTTTGAATTATCGACCAAGACCCAGCTTTGCATTGGTAGATGATAACGAAACGTTACTTGCCGAATGTTTATGGCAGGATTCTGTGATGAATTACCGCAGCCATTTTTATGATCTGGATTTTAATTTTCAACGTCCAACAATTGTTTGTAATAATGATGGTATACAATTAGAATTAACAGCTCCCTCCGGTTTTACCTCTTATAAATGGAATACAGGTGAAACCACTCAATCAATTTTTGTAAATACCTCGGGTACTTACCAGGTGTGGATGAATTATGGTGATGGAATGATGGGTTCATTTCCAATCGTTATTACAAACCCGGCGACAGAATGTTTGTCTTCAATAAATGAAGAAGATCATTCTGAAAAATTATTGATCACTCATTATTATGATCTGCTTGGAAGAGAAGTTTTGCAACCTTTCGGAGGGAACTTATATCTTATCGTGTACAATGATCATTCAAAAAGGCTGATGTATTTTCCGAAGTAACAGGATTTTATTATATTCGTTTATGCCCGATCATGCAACTCTTATATCCAACAAGAAAAAGCTTCATATCTATTTTCTGGTTTTTCTCATTCTTTTCCATCTTCTGCACCTGGTGCTGATGGTTAGATCATTTCGGAAAGTATAAGAAAATAAAATACCGAAAGACCGGATAAAAAAGTTAGACAATAAACATTTTGAATTTTATCTGAAATATTTTTATTTTTCATAGCTCTATATATTATATAATTTATCAAATAATATTTTTAATAACCTAAATAAATAAACAGGTAAATAATTCCCAGCTTAACTCCTACGTATCCGAGAATTGCTAATTTCTTCACCGACAAATGAATTGTTAAACCTTTTTTACTGGTTCCTATTGCTGATACTTGATGAGTTGTTTCCATGTTGTTTTTATTTTATACAGTAAAAATAAATGATAAAAATATCTTAAAAACAGTAGATGTGTGAACTGTTTACTTCAATGATTAAGAGGTAAGATATTTTGAGTAAATTGTAATGGGTGCATTTCAATTTCTCATAAAAATCGTGGACGAACCGTCCGGTTTATGATGCTTCCATCTATGCAGAAATAAAAAAAACCGGTGATACCGGTTTTTAAAATGGATTATTTAATTTTTGATGATCTTTCGGATAATACTGCTTTCATCGGTTTCAATCAATAAGAGATATGTTCCCGGATTTAGTGCTCTCAGGTCTAACATCTCATTTAATTTGTAATCTATAGAATTCGTAACTTTTCTACCATCAATAGAATAGATGGAGATATTATTTATTTTGATTAAGTTTTCTGAACTGATTGATAAATAATCTTCTGCAGGGTTGGGATAAATCGAAATTTTTATTGTTTCAAAGATTTCATTTCCAACCGGTTTTCCGGTACATGATCCGTTTATCTCAATAGGGAAATTACTTCCAATATTACTTCCATTTCCGAGTTGACCATTGCCATTAAGCCCCCAGATCCATACCGAACCATTGTTCATTAATGCAATAGAATGTTCGCCACCCGCTGCAATCGAATTGATGTTCGACAACTGTACAACCTGTTGAGGAACATTCGTACTAAAAGAGCTTGTACTATCTCCAATTTGGCCATATGAATTGGATCCCCAAGCCCAAACTGTTCCATCATTCTTAAGTGCCATTGAATGAAGTCTTCCAGCTGCAATTGCAACAATTCCTGAAAGTCCGGAAACAGGAATAGGAATAGTACTTGGAGTATATGTGCCGTTACCAAGCTGACCATAGCCATTGAATCCCCAAGCCCAAACGGTGCCATCATTTTTCAATGCAATTGAATGGCCATCTCCTCCAGCAACAGCGGTAATACCTATGAGACCTGGTATCTGAAAAGGATTATAATTATCATTATTTGTTCCATTACCCAATTGACCGTAAGCATTCCATCCCCAGGTCCAAATCGTCCCATCATCACTTATAGCGAGGGAATGATGTCTTCCTCCGGCAATGTTTGTAATGGTAGTTAATCCAAATACTTGCAAAGGAAGACTGCTATTTACTGTATCTCCGTTTCCAAGTTGACCATATTCGTTGAATCCCCATGTCCAAACTGTACTGTCATTTTTTAGCGCAAGCGAATGTTCCCACCCTGCTGAAATAGAAGTAATGTTTGTTAATAAATTAACCTGTACGGGTACGTTGCTACTGATAGTATTACCGATTCCAAGCTGGCCTGAATTATTTCCTCCAAAACTCCATACGGTACCATCATTTTTTAAGGCCAGTGAATGCATAGAACCTCCTTCAATACCAATAACACCGGTTGGTGAACTCAATGGAACCGGAAGGTAGTTGTCTGAATTTGTTCCATCCCCAAGTTGACCATGATAATTGAATCCCCAAACCTGTACAATGTTTTCATTACATAATAGAAGTGTATGATTCGATCCACCTGCAATTGTTTGAGAAAAACTATGTGAACAAAATCCCAAGCTAAATAAAAATATAATGCATTTGTGTTTCATAATGTAAATGTTAGACGTTAAAAAAATGGCTTCGTATTATTGTTTCACAATTTTTCTGGCAATGACTGAATCATCAGTTTTAATGCATAATGTATAAATGCCATTCTCTAAAAAAGAGACATCGATATTGTCTAAATCTTTAATATCGGAATTTGATATTAAAATTTTTCCATTAATATCCATTAACCATAATCCTGTTATTTTGCCCGATGATTGAACAGTTATGTAACCACTGGAAGGATTTGGAAAAACATCCACCGATACTATTGATGGGTTTAAATCGCATGACACAACTACGGGCGAATAAATCTTTTGAATCCCGTTAAAATCAGTTTGCCGCAATCGGAAATATTGTTCGTCTGTTTTCAAATCATTAAGGGATAAATTAAATCCATATTGATTAATTGAATTGCTGTTTCCAGCACCGATTACTCTTGCTACTTCTTCCCAAACAATGGCATTATTTGATTTTTCAATTGTGTAATAGTCATTATTAATTTCAGCTGTTGTGGACCATGAAAATGTGATCTCCTGAGGCTTACAATCAGCGCTGAAATGAGAAAGTTCAACTGGCAATGGGACAGTCGGGAATATTTTTGCAATATAGGCATCCGTACCACCTACAATAGCAGGTTGGTGAGATCCAGGTGTAGAAATACTACCCGCTGAATTGGTTTGACCCACCATATAAAATGCATTTGTTGGGTAACCATTTCCCATTACATGAATATCCCAGCAATCATCTGATGCACTACCTCCATAATAAGATGACCATTGCAAATTTCCTGTTGGATCAAGAAGGGCAACAAATGCATCGCTATTAGTCCCATAAATATTTTGAAAACCATTAGTTGCAATATTTGCTGCAGAAGCAGTTTGTCCTGATGCATAAATATTTTGCAAGTTATCTATATCAAGCCTATAAGCCCGATCGTAAGCAGCCCCTCCGAAATAAGTTTTCCACGAAATGTTACCATCAAGATCAAATCTGCAGATAAAACCATCTCCTCCCCCATTGTTAGCTAATTGATAAGCGCCAGCTGTACTGAATCCTGTGTTGGAATATGTATGACCTGTTATTACTACATGTTGAGCTCCATCATATTCTACCCCAAAACTTCTATCCTCAGCTGTTCCACCTATATACGATGACCATACAATCGTTCCATTAGGATCGAATTTGGATAAAAATGCATCCCATGTACCTCCTTGAAATGCTCCCATATGAAAGTTGTTGTAAGCTATATTATTAGGAGATCTGGTTTCCCCGGTTAGATAAATGTTATTATTATTATCCACAGTAACAAGGTTAGCCCGATCGTCCTGGCCACCTCCAAAATAAGTACCCCATAATCGATTACCCCCGCCATCGAATTTGGCCAAAAAAGCGTCCCATGCACCACCGCTGGTTGGTTGATGAGCTCCGGCTGTAGACATAACTCCCACTGCATAGCCCCCGCCTGCCCAACCAGTTATAATTATATTATCATTCCCGTCAACAACCAGTCCATAACCCAAATCCTGGTCAGTTCCACCATAATAAGAGCCCCAAATAAATAATCCAGCCACCGAAAATTTAACAAGGAAAGCATCATACCCACCATTGCCATAAACATTTTGAAATCCTCCGGCAGCTATATTAGCTACTGATGAGGTTTGACCAACCAAATAGATTTCTCCATCACTGTCCTGATCCACCACATAGGAATAGTCCTCACCCGCTCCACCATAATACGTTGCCCATTGACGAACACCACTTGTATCAAACTCCATTAGCATTACATCATAACTTCCAGATGCAACAGTTAGATAAGCGCCTGCAGTTGCAATATTTGTTGTGGAAGAACTATGTCCGCAAATTAGTAAATTTGAATTATTGGCTTCAATAATATCCCGGCTAATATCAGCTCCAAACCCACCATAATACGTAGCCCATACAATGGCAGGTACCGGATCAATAATAAGAGCTAATTCCTGATTATACTCACCTAACACATCAAATCCGAAAATATTTTCATCCATCTCCACAAATTCAACATCTATTGTACCCGACGTTCCATCTTGATAACTTAATGGGATATTATCTTCAATGTTTCCCAATGAAGTATTTATAATAAGTTTATTATTCTCCAATTTAATAAGATCACTGCCCAAATAATTTAATTGTATATTAGATGGGTTACCTCCTGGGCGAACAATAATATTATACTTTGGATTTCCATCATCCAGTATAAATTCAAAATCTATGTTTTCATACACATTTTTATAAACTACTCTTTGATAATAGTGAACAAAAGAAACGCCTTCGTTTGAAGTTCCTGTTGTATGATAATTTATATAATCATTGGATCTGCCATGTTTTTCAATTTCAATATTTGAGGATGCACCCATCCAGTTAATATCGATGCGATGAATGGTTTGTGTATAATGCGGAGGATGATCAGGGTTAGTGTCTGGAATGAAGTCATACTTTACAACTTCATAACTGAATCCTGCTTCTCTAAGTTGTACTCTTAGATCACCCGCAGTAAATAAGAATTTAACCATGTTGTTTGGTTGATTAAACTGATCGATTATTTGGCCTTTGTTTTCAATATAGCCCGGAAAATTGCCTGCGATAACAGTTCCTGTAAAGAGGATAAAAAGAAGGATGGTAAATGTTTTCATAATATCATTTATTAATATGAAAGCAATTTAGAACACCTATATCTCCCGATTTCGTCAATTGAGTGAATTGCCTCAACGGGTGAGTAAACTATAATTGAAAAAATGAATCACAGTGGTTGGATTGGCTCGTACAAGATCGAAACCAAAAGCTACACAAATAGTAAAAGACAATATAAAAGAAAAGGAGATGATCAATTATCTGGACAATCGTAAATCGTCATTAATCTATATCCCATAGGAAGGCTCCAATCTTCTGAAGTATATCCAAATCCAGTCTCGCCATGACTCATAAACTGACCAAGTTGAGCACTGTTATACGCATAAGGGCAGCAGGCGGTGCCAACTGATTTGTTTAATGCCCATTTGATTTCGATTGTATGTGTTACACCCACGGATACGGTTACTGGCACGGTAAAGTTAATATCATAAAAAACATCCATGCTGCTAAAAAAAGGATAGAGATAGGCCCTGATTGTATTGGGTTGGATAACATTATCTACAGACACCGCGAAAACCAAATCACTGGCACAAGCCGGTCCGGTGCAAACCCCAGAGCCACCACCTTGCGGAAAAATAAGACTCTGAAACTGTACCTCTATATTTCCGTTCTGTGAAGTAATTGGGGCAATCATCTGATCCATTGTATACCAGGTAGTATCCAACATATCGAATGAATCATCGCTACTAATACCCTTTACTGTCGATATTCTGCAAGGAGATGGGGTATTAGAAGGTACAAAAGAAATCCAGTTAGGTATTATTGTAATGCTGATATTGTAAAAATATAAGTTGAGATCTGTATCATAAACAATTAATCCTTCAGCGGGCTGAGGTAATTGCCCTAAGCCATTCAATAATCCTCCTGGACTTGCTGCAACAGTTCGCTGTGCAGTTGATACCCTTGGTAACAAAACACCTTTGTTGGTTGCATCAATATCCAGTATTGCCGAAGAATTACCTACAGCTCCGGTGGTGTTAATGGCAACGTTTTGGGAAAATCCAAACGTCACATTACAAATCAAAATTACCAATACAATATATAAGTATTTCATACCAAAATTTTCAATTAAGGTATTGCTAATAGGGCATACAATTCATCTGAATGAGTGAATTACATAATCCAATGAGTGAGTGAATTATAAATCACTAAAACGAATTTTAGGAATGATTACATCTACTATCGTTCCTGTTTCACCAAATTCAGAAAGATCCTTTACTGAATAAGAATATGACCTTTCCCCAGAAAATAATTCAAGTCGCTGGATTACATTTTTAAGTCCGATAGATTTCTTATTGAATATATTCTTTTTAAGTCTGGCAGTATTTATCCCAATTCCGTTGTCTTTAATAAGAATCTGCATATTATCTCCTTTATCAAGTATTCTGATACTAATAACACCTTTATTTTTTGTTGACAAAATTCCATGTAAAATCGAATTTTCAACAAATGGCTGAATAATCATGTTAGGTATCATTAATTCCTCCTGATTGATGGACTCATCTATTTCCACAGTATAAGTAAGCCTATCTTCGAATCTCATTATTTCAAGTCCAATGTATAAATGGATTCTACGAATTTCCTCACTTATCGGTATAATCGTTAAATTGGAATTATCAATAATGATTCTCATAAACCTGGCAAAATCTGCAATAAATTTTGAGGCCTTTACATCCTGCTTGCTCGATACAAAATATTGGATCGCATTTAATACGTTGAATACAAAGTGTGAATTGATGGCTGCATTTAATGCTTGCATTTTCAAATCCATCACTTTTCTCTGAAACTCAAATTTCTTTTCGGATTTCTGATTGTTACGTCTTATAATTAATACTACAAGTATGAAGACCATAGTAAGCCCTAAGATCCAAAAACCAACTTTAACCCATAAATACTGATACCAATATGGTACCACGTAAAAAGAATAAGATACTGGTGATGACCATGAAAATCCATATTCTGAGCTTTGAATCAAAATTTGATGATTTCCTGGTTTAACATAGGAGAGGTTTATGTTGTTCCCTTGTGCATAAATCCATTTTTCTCCATCTAACTTATAACGCAGCAAATAATTGTTGCTCCCAATATAGTTAAACAAAGCCATTTTTATCTGTAAATTCCTGCTGTAAATTTTCAACCTACTGATAGTATCAGGAATAAAAATCTTATCATCAGCAATTATTTTTTCGATAATGAATTTATTATGCTTACTGTTTATAAAA
>Ga0163150_10008863_pt1 | contig 11306 bp, 6 predicted proteins | sample OliLakLV19P2IB_FD_148628 | JGI IMG/M metagenome (GOLD analysis project Ga0163150, IMG submission 148628) | Freshwater microbial mat bacterial communities from Lake Vanda, McMurdo Dry Valleys, Antarctica - Oligotrophic Lake LV.19.P2.IB | ecosystem: Environmental > Aquatic > Freshwater > Lake >...
GCGTCCCAAACTCCGGGCCGGCCCGTGGCCAGGCCTTGCACTTCTTCAAGCGAAATCACGATCACGTCGAGGCTGCTGTAGTTGAGCCAGTTGTCCGTCAGTTCGTTGGCGGGCAGCGCGGCAAAATTGGGCGACTGCAAGGTGTTGATGAACGTGTTCATGTCCGGTATCGGCATTCCGTTATTGGAGGCCAGGCTCAGAAAACTCAAACTGGAGATGTCGAGTTGTCCTGAAGGCCCGCCAGGCAGCGATTGCACCGAATTGCTACTTGCTGCGGATGCCGACATTGTCGAGGTGACAAACAAGATGCAGGGCATGTCGGTCCAGCCGCCTCCACGCCAGCCCGCGCCCAAGACCACGTTCTTGATCGATAGATCTTCGAGATAAACTCCGTCCTCCCATACTTCGAGCTTGACTTGCGGCTGTACCACGCCGCTTAGCGTGGAATAGTGGGGAATCGTCACAGCCTTCGAAACGACCGCTTGACCCGCGGGCAGTTCGATGTCGAATGAGACTGTGACCGCATGGCGGTTGAACCCCCAACTTGACACCTCCAACTCGCAGTTCAGCGTTCGATCGGCGGCGACCGGAACCACGTTTCGCACCGTGACCGTGGCGGGCCGGTATCCGCGTCCATCGACCCAAACCGAATCAAAATTGATCGCCAGACCATTGACGCTAGTCTTGGGCGCCGATGGAACCGTGACTCTGAGTGACGACTCGCCGCATGCGAGTCGCGGCTGGCACATGGCGAGCACAACGAAAGAGACGGCGAGCAGAGCGCTGGGCCGGCCCCAGCCTTGGTGAGCGTGCTCACTCATAGCCATCCTTTTCAATTCCATGGTTCGCCACATCTCGTTCGCTCGTCGATTCCCAACCCCGCCCTTGCGCCTAGTTCGATGCCGATGCTGGCAGGCGCTCGTTGGGCGAGCGGCTGATGCGCGTGCGCTGGTGGCGACCGATCAACCACCCCAAGCAAGACAGCAGTGCAAACAGCAGCCCGAAGACGAACATCGTGACAGCCAGTCCGAGCAGTGCGACGGCGAAACCGGCTGCCAGTAGATGGCCGCGCAATCCCGCCGCCGCGATCAGACAGCAAAACCCGCTGACCGTTACCAGTCCTAGCAGCCGGCGTAGTGAATACTGAGGAGCGAGCATATCGTTTGATTGTCCCACCCTTTGGGGCGATTACAAGTGTCCCACGACACTGCCCAATGTGAACCACCAGACGGGTCCGAACGTTGCCAGGAGCGGTCGGCGGCGATACCATGGCAGGGTGCGTTGCCATCGATTTTTCCGTACCAAACCCATTTAACAAACCGCGGCAGTTTCTAAACCTTCACCACCCATGGCCGAGGCGAAAATGCAACCCAGTGTCGAATCACGCCGCAGTTTCAATGCTCAAGCGCTGGGCTCGTTGCTGACGTTTTCCTTGCTCGAAACGTTATGTCACCACGATTTGTTCGCCGACGAGATTCGCCCCAACGCGATCCGCTGGCTGGCCGACGTGAATCAACTCGGCGCCGACCTGCAAGGCAGAAAGCTGGAGCAGCTAGCGTGGCAGAAGAAGGTCGAAGAACTGCTGGTGCAAGTGAATCTAAACGATCTGCTGAAATTGATCGATTTCGATCGCCTCTCTTCCAGTGTCAGTTTCGCGGAGCGTGGCGAACGTAGCTTGCGGTTCAGTTTTCCGAAAGTCGAGGGAGTGCCGACGGAGCTCAGTTTTGGCAAACAGATTTTTGCCTTGAAAAAAGGCCGCTCTGTCGTGCCGCACGGCCACAACAATATGGCCACGGCATTTTTGATCCTCAAAGGCGATCTGCGCGGCCGGCACTTCGATCGAGTCTCGAACGAACCGGACCACATGCTGATCAAGCCGACCATCGATCGCAAGTTCGAACCTGGCGAATGCTCGACGGTTTCGGATTACAAAGACAACGTCCATTGGTTCGAGGCCTTGAGCGAACAGGCCTTCATTTTCAACCTTCACGTGCTCGACGTGCAGCCCGGCACCACCTTGCCAACGGGGCGAGTCTATATCGATCCCAAAGGCGAAGCGGTTGCCGGCGGGCTGACGCGCGCCAGAATCATTGGCTACAAAGAAGCCAACCAACTGTACGGTTAAGCCAAATGCGGTAAAGAACGTCGCGCCGGGCATGGCAGCCCGCCGCATGGACGCATCGAGCTGTGGCCCGTCACGATGGCGGCTGATTGTTTTTTCCAATTCTACACACCGCGCTGCATTCGTTGCGCACGAGTCTGCGCAAGTATGGTTCGCCAATGGAGTATGCCAAGATGTTGAAGATTCGCCTTATCCCGCCATTGCTGCTGACGATTGCCCTGGTTCACGCACGTGTGTGCGACGCGCAGGTCCAGATTGAAGCCTTCGCTGGCACTCCGTTTGGCGTGGGACGCGTCACGCTCAGCTCCGGTGGTGAGTTTCGTCTGAACCGCCCGCAAGCGCCGCGCGCCGCCGGCGCACGCGGCGGCCGCATTGCCGGGTTGGCCCGCAAGCTCCTCGATCAGCCGGACGATGGCCAGGCAGTCAATCTCGAAAGCGCCGAACTGGCGGTCCTCGAAAAATCGGGGCGCGTGTTCTATCCGGTTTTCGAAAAACGGGATCGTCCGGTTCTCCGCCAATTCGTGGCGATGCCGGCGCAATCCACGGTGTATTTTCTTTTCCAAGGCAACGGCCCGCTCGACCTCACGGTTTACTCGCCACATCCCGATGCCCAGCAGGTAGTGCCGCTGCGCGATCCCGACGGCCACCAGCGGCTGCTGTCGCTGTGGTGGAAGGATTTTTCGTCCGCGGCCGTGGCAGGCAACGGCTCGAGCGATTATTCGCCCATGGTCGAGGAGTATCTCACCGACTCCTTGGCGCGGCGGCTGCTGTTGCCTCTGCCCGAGCGTCCGGCGCGCGCCGAGCTCAGTTTGCTGCGCAGCGAAATGAACTTGTTGTTCGAGACCGAGACGGCGCGAGTGGATATGGCGCAGCAGATCCTGTCGGGCGATGTGTCAGGCCCGCCGGCTACCGAAACGATTGCCCACGAATTACCGCGGCCCAAGCCCGAGATACTCAATATACCAGCGGACTTGGCAATCGAGCCGCTGGCCATGCACGTGCCCGTGGAGTGCATGTATGTTCGTTTCGGAACGTTTCCAAACTTTCTCTGGTTCCAGCATCGGCTGGAAGATTGGGGTGGGGATCTACGCAACCTCATTAGCGAACGGGGGCTCGAAACCGGGGACTCGGCTCGGATGCAGCGGCAACTCGGGCTGCGCCAAAACGCGCTGGCCGAGTTGTTTGGCGAACAAGTGATCTCAGACGTCGCCCTGATCGGCACCGACTTGCTCGTTCACGAGGGGGCCGCGATCGGAACTTTGTTCCAGGCCAAGAACAGCAAGCTGATTGCCGCCGACTTTACGCAGCAGCGCGTTGCCGCCCTCAAAGAGGCGAAGAACGCCAAAGAGGAAAAACTTGAAATTGGTGGTCGGCAGGTCTCGTTTATCCATACGCCCGACAACACGCTCCGATCGTTCTACGTGGCGGACGGCGATTTCCATCTGGTCACGACCAGCCGCACGATCGTCGAGTGGTTCCTGAGCACCGCGGCCGGCACCCACGAATCGCTCGGCGCGTCCAACGAGTTTCGCCTGGCACGCACCCAGCTGCCGGTCACGCGGAAGGACACGGTATTTGTCTATCTCTCGCCCGAGTTCTTTCAGAACTTGATGAGCGCGGAGTATCAGATCGAGATCAATCGCCGACTACGTTCGACCGTGGAAATGGATCTGCTGCAAATTGCGCAGTTGGCCGCACGGTCGGAAGGGAGCCCCGGCAACACGGTCGACGAGCTCGTGGCGGTGGGTTTTCTGCCAGAGGGCTTTGCCGTCCGTGCCGACGGCAGCCACCTTGAGTTAGTCAACGGTAAGCCGATCGACTCGCTGCGCGGACGGCGCGGCACGTTTAAGCCCGTGGCCGACATGGGCGTCGACAAGGTGACGCGGCGCGAAGCCGCCGATTATCAACGATTGGCCAAGGCCTATACGAATGAATTGGGGGCCATGGATCCGATCGTGGCCGGCATTCAGCGGCATGCCTTGCCCGAAGGTGCCTTGGAGCGCGTGTCGATCGACGTTCAGGCGGCGCCGCTCTCCGAACAGCATATTCAGATGTTAGCCAAATGGTTGGGGCCGCCGACCGTCGAGCGATTGGCGATCGTGCCCGAGGACATCGTGGGCTTCGAGGCGATCTTGCGCGGCGGGAATTTCTTTGCTGGCGACGAGCACCATTTGTTCGGCGCGCTTCGCGATGCCGATCCGAACATGGCTAGCGATCTCCGCACGGGCCTGTTGGCGCGGCTGGTGGCCTCGAAGCTCGAAGGACTCAATGGCTACGTGGGAGCCTGGCCGAATCCGGGTTACCTGAAACTGATCGGCGGCACCTCCGATATTCGGCCCGACGCCGCGGGGTATTCGCAATTGAGGACCGGCTTGTGGCGGCGGCAGGGCGAGGGATTCACGCTTCTCTCGTTCAACCCCGAAGTGCTGGCCAAGGTCTCGCCCCAGCTACAATTCGTCAAAGCCGACCGCCCCGCGCAGATTTGGTTTCATGCCGACGATCTGGCGAACTCGAAGCTGGCTCCGATGCTCAACGCCTATGGATATAAACAGTCGCGGCAAACTTCGCTAGGCAATACTCGTTACATGAACATGTTGAGCGAACAATTGCACGTGCCGCCGGCCGATGCGCGCGCGACGGCCGAACAATTGCTGGGCGCCAAATTGTTGCCTGTGCTTGGCGGCGACTATGAATTGCGCGAGCCAGCCGCCGGCCACTCGGTGTGGGTTTCAACGAGCCTCGCCGATCGCCCGAACTCGGCCGAAATGCCCGCCGATTATCAGTTTCGCGCCCTCAATTGGCTTCGCGGAATTCAATTCGAGCTGGTCACCGAGAACGGGCAGTTAGCGGCCCACGCCGAAGTGATCATGCCGGTCGAAACACGGCCTGCCGCAGGTTTTCAGTTTCCGACTCTGCCCTTTGGCCTGCCGAAGCCGGGCGCGACAGTCGCCCCGCCGAAGTCCAAGACGGCGCCCAAACCCGCACCCTCCAGCAGCACAAAAAGCTCCGGAGCACGAGAATTCTAACCCTCCGGTAAGGCTCCGGCGGCCAATCTTTGTTTGACAATTTGAAGAAGGTAAGCGAGATGCAGCGGGCGGCAGTACTTTTTTCCATTTGGTGTGTGCTGGTAACCATCGCGAGCGGCAGCGCGGCGTCTGACAAGCCGAACGTCGTATTGATTGCCGTCGACGACATGAACAATGACCTGGCGTGTTATGGTCATCCGCTGGTGAAGTCGCCAAATATCGATCGATTGGCGAAGCGCGGCGTCAAGTTTGATCGCGCCTACTGCCAGTACCCGGTCTGCAATCCATCGCGTGTTTCGATGCTCAGCGGGCGACGACCCGACAGCACGCGAATCATGGATTTGGTCACCCCGCCGCGCACGCACTTGAAGGACGCGGTTTTCCTGCCGCAGTATTTCCGCCAGCAGGGCTACTTTACTGCGCACGTGGGTAAGATTTTTCACACGGGCGACGCCTTCGAAGATCCGCCGTCGTGGGACGTGGAAATTCGTGAGACCGGCAAGAGCCCTCCGCCCGCGGCAATCCTTAGACAACAGGAAATCGATCGACCATTGAAGTACGGCCTCAAGTGGGCGGAGCTGAAAACCACCGACGCTGAAACGGCCGATGGAGTCGTCGCCGCGCAAGGTTCCGAAATGCTTGCTCAACAAGCCAAGACCGGCAAGCCGTTTTTTCTGGCCATCGGTTTTCGCCGCCCGCACTCGCCCTATGCCGCGCCGCGTAAGTATTTCGAAATGTATCCGCTGGAGAAAATTCCGCCGCTCTCCGAGCCGGCCGAGCACCTGCAAGGCATTCCACCGATTGCCTTCACCTACCCGGTGGGCACTTCGCCGCTCGACGAACCAGATCGCAAGCAGATCGTGGCTTCGTATTATGCGTGCATCTCGTTCGTCGATGCCCAAATCGGCGCGGTACTCGCAACGCTCGATCGGCTGGACCTGTGGAAGAATACGATCGTGGTGTTCTATAGCGATCACGGCTATCACTTGGGCGAGCACGGCGGCATGTGGCACAAGATGTCGGTGTTCGAAGAGTCGGCACGCGTGCCGTTGATCATCGCTGCACCCGGAGTACTCGGCGGCCAGACATCAGAGCGGTTGGTGGAGCTCGTGGATATCTACCCGACGCTGGTCGAGATGTGCGGTCTGCCGCAGCCGGGCGAGCTCGAAGGTCGCAGCCTGCGACCTCTGTTAGCCGATCCGCATCAGCCCTGGAAGAATGCCGCGTTCACGCAAGTGTTGCGCGGCGAGCTGACCGGCCGAAGCGTGCGCACCGAGCGCTATCGCTATACCGAATGGGACGAAGGTCGCCAGGGCGCTCAGCTTTACGATCACCAGACCGATCCGCACGAGTATCGCAACCTGGCAAACGAACCGGCGATGGCGGAGACGAAAGCCACACTGCGCTCGCTGCTGCATGCTGGGCGTGCGAACCAGGCCAAGGCCAACTAGCGGACTGGCTGTTTGGCGCGCGGCAGCGGGCAGCCAAAAGCCGCGGTCTCGCTCACCTCGGGCAACTTGCCGGCGAGTACGGCGCGCAGCGCATTTTCGAGATCATAGACCGTGGGTTGATCTCGCCTTTTGCCGTTGGTTGCATAGCGATCATCGAGCCGGCCTCGGTAGAGCACTTTGCCTTGCGGCGATAACACAACGGCTTCCGGCGTTACCCGCACACCGGCGGCTCGGGCCAACACTTGCTCGGGATCGAACAGCAGCGGAAACGTCAGGCCATATTCTTTGGCGTGCCTGGCGGCATCTTCGGGCGTAACGGTCGGGTCGCAGTGAATGCCATAGCAGGCAACGCGCTCGGCGGTTAGCCGTTTGGCCAAGGTCTGCATATCCGGAGCATAGCCGTTGGACACGGGACATTCGGTTCCCAGAAAGAACAGTACGACTGCCTTATGTTGGTCCCACTGCTTCAGCAAAAACGGCTTGCCGGCGCTGTCGCTTAGCGAAAGTTCGGCGATGGATGCTTTGGTCGCCTCCGCTGCGGGCGGCGCGGCCAGCAATGCAGTAGTAGCGAGTGGTACAAGCGCTGAAAGCGCCAGCGCGAAAAGCAGTCGACCAGTGATCAGGTCAAACCAGCGACGCATGGGACCTGTCCTGTAAAGGGCGAGCTCACTGCAGGGTCATCGGCATCTGCGGCGACATCGAAGCGTTGCGCTGTTGCAGTTGCGATTCCCAAAAGGAAAACTGCGGATCGCCGGCTCGAAAGGAGAACACCGCGTCGGGCAAGGCGCGGCCATTGACGGCGCGCGAGTGGACCCGCACGAGAACGACACCGTCTTGACGGCGTTCGACATCCCAGGATTCAAGATCTTGCAAGGGTAGGCTCTGTTCGCTGAGAGGCGAGTCTGTAGGAAACGCGATGGCGGTGGGTGTGCAAGCGGTTATTCACGGGCCTTTCGGCACAAGTGCCTTTAGCCGTGGGTTGCCAGCTCGCGGCAAGACAATCTATTGTGCCAAAATCCTTCGATAAATTCTAGGCCAGTTTTTCGGGGTTTGCGGAGCTGAAGAGTTGGCAGAGATATGGCCGTTTTCTTGGCAACGCAGCCGGATAAACCAACCTCTGGCGGCCGCCAGGCAAAGCTTGTTTGCACCATAAAACCCGCCGCGGATTTCCTTTGCACCCCGACCGGCGACAGGCGTAGAATGCGCGCGGCGTGCCGGAACGCGTCGACCCATTGGCCCCCTTGGGCTGGGGGATTCTCGGATCTTTTAGATCTTCATGTCACTCGAAGAGGAGCTTGCCATGACCCGTTGTTCACTGCGAGTCGAAGCGAATGTCGCACTCAAATTAATCTGCTGTTCGGCCGTTGTGGTCCTGGCGGCGATGGCGTTGACGACTGGATTTCCCACCGGCCTGTCGCAGGCAATGGGCGACACATTGGTTCCGGCAGGTGGCGACAAAGAGGCCGACCCCAGCCAGCAATCCGAAGCGAAGATTCGCGTGGCGCTGCAACAAGCGACGACGATGGAATTTCACGAAACCCCACTTCAAGACGTTGTGGACTACTTGAAAGACTTGCACAAGATCCAGGTCCAACTCGACACGAAGCCGCTCGAAGACTCCGGAGTGGGCACCGACACGCCTGTCACATTTTCGATTAAGGGAGTCTCTTTAGACTCGGGGCTCAAGCTGATGCTCAAGCCGCTCGAGTTGACCTCAATCGTCAAGGATGGCGTGCTGCTGATCACGACGCCGCAGGCCGCAGATGAGATTATCGAGCTGCGCGTCTACGACGTTGCCGATCTGGTCGAGAACGAACCGACCGCCGTCAAGGATTTTGGAAGCTTGCTCGAGTCGCTGCTCAAGCCGACCAGCGCGCCGGCGGCCGCGCCACCAAAACCGCAGCCAGCAGGCGGCAAGCAATCGCAGACTCCGACGCCACTGGTATATGGCGTTGTAAGCGGCGGCATGGGGGGCGGCGGAATGGGTGGCATGGGTGGCGGCATGCTTCTGGCGCCGCAAGCGCCGCCGGAAAAGATCAAGATCGTCCCGTTTCGTAAATTGCTTCTGGTGAGCGCACCGACGGCCACTCAGGACGAATTGTCGCGGCTCCTGGCCGAGATCCGTGAGAAAAGCCGCACCGGAAAATAGGCTGGCGCGATATCCTCGCTGAGATAACTGCGAGCTAGCCCTTGTCGTCGCCGTTGCCTTTGAGTCGCGACTGCCACTGTTCGATCCAGGCCAGCGCCGCCAAGGGCGTGGTCTCGTTCAATGCGAGCTCGCGCATTTCGCCGACGAGTGGGTGTTCTTCGGCGGCGAAGAGCGTGAGTTGCAGGTCGGTGTTTTTGATCTTGCGCGTCTTGCGAGCCAACTTCGTGTGCCCCTCGGCGTCGAGCTGTTCGTTTTCCAGTTGCGCGAGGATCTGTTTCGCCCGCTCGACGACAGTCGAAGGCACGCCGGCCAGGCGCGCGACGTGAATGCCATAGCTCTTGTCCGCCGCGCCAGGCAGGATCTTGTGCAGAAACACGACCTGGTCTTGCCACTCGCGCACGGCGACGTTGTAGTTGCGCAGTCCGGCGAGCGAACCGGCCAGTGACGTTAGCTCGTGATAGTGGGTGGCGAACAGCGTTCGGCAGCCGACCCGATCGTGCAGATATTCGACCACGCTCCAGGCCAGCGAAAGTCCGTCGTACGTGCTCGTGCCGCGTCCGATCTCGTCGAGGATCACCAGGCTGCGTGGCGTGGCCGTGTTTAAGATGCGCGCCGTTTCGGTCATTTCGACCATGAACGTGCTCTGGCCGCGCGAAAGCTCGTCGCTGGCGCCGACTCGGGCGAAGATGCGATCGGCCAGGCCAATCGTGGCTTGCCGTGCCGGAACAAAGCTGCCCACCTGAGCCATTAGCGTGATCAAAGCAACCTGGCGAATGAACGTGCTCTTGCCAGCCATGTTGGGGCCAGTGATCAATAGCGAAAAGCCGTCGTCCGGGCCGCAGTGGGTATCGTTTGGCACAAAAGAACCTTCGGCCACCAGCACGTCGAGCACCGGGTGCCGGCCATCGGTGATTTGCAGGACCGGCTCGACGACAACCGTTGGCCGGCAATAGGACCGATGCCGGGCCAGGTCGGCGAGCGAAGCGAGCACGTCCAGTTGCGCGAGCACGGCCGCCGATTGTTGCAGTCGCGCCACGGCGCCGGCCACGATCTCGCGCAATTCAAGAAACAGAGCGCCTTCCAGATCGCGCGCCTTTTCGTCGGCCGAGAGCACCCGCTCTTCATATTCCTTAAGCTCGGGCGTGATATACCGCTCGGCGTTTTTGACCGTTTGCTTGCGAATGTAGTGAGCGGGGATCTTGGCGCTATGCGTGTTCGTGATTTCGAGGTAATAACCAAACACCTTGTTGAACCCGACCTTGAGGCTGCCGATGCCGGCACGCTCGGACTCTTCGGTTTGATACCGGGCGATCCACTGCTTGCCGCCGCTGGTCAATTCGCGCAGGCCGTCGAGCTCCGCCGAAAAGCCGTCGCGAATGAACCCGCCATCGCGGCTGACCAACGGGCAATCGTCCATCAAGGCTTTTTCCAGCGCAGCGCGAACTTCAGAACAGAGATCGAGCTGTCCTTCGAGCTGCATCAGCAGTGCCGCTCGGCGCGCCGTGATCTTGGCTTTGATTTGCGGCAGCTTGGCCAAAGTGCGCGCGACAAAGCTCAAGTCGCGTGGGCTGGCTCGGCCGGTGGTGACCCGAGCCAGCAACCGCTGCAAATCGTAGATACCGCGCAAAAGATCTTGGAGCGTATTGCATAGCGTGGCATCGGTGACCAACTCGGCAACGGCATCGAGCCGCGCATCGATCGCCGGCAAATCGGTCAGCGGATTGGCCAGCCAGTCGCACAGCATTCGCGATCCCATGGCCGTCACGGTGCGGTCCATGACTCCCAACAGCGCGCCTTCGCGCCGCCCTTCGCGGATCGTGCCGGTAATCTCCAGGCTGCGGCGCGTGGCGGCGTCGATTTCGAGCGTGGTGCCCGCCGAATAGTGGACCAGCCGGTCGATGTGCGCTAGCGACGCTTTTTGCGTTTCGATCAGATAAGCCATCACGGCGCCGGCGGCACGAACCGCGGGTGTGTCGTCGTCCTCGAAACCAAATCCTTCGAGGTTGGCCGTGCCAAAATGTTTCGACAGCACGTCGCGTGCGGCATCGGTCGAAAAGGCCCAGTCGGGCCGCCGCGTCAGCAGTTGGCCCGGCCCCAAGGAGTTCGCCGGCAACTCGGCGTCTTCGCTGGTGAGACATTCGGCCGGTTGAATGCGCGCCAGCTCGTCGCTCACTCGGCCGGTCGGAAACGTGGCCGCATGGAACCGGCCCGTCGAAAGCTCGACCCAGGCCAATCCGGTCACGCTGCCTGCTGGCACCACGGCCGCCAGGTAGTTGCTCGCGCGCGGATCGAGCAGAGCGTCGTCGGTCACCGTGCCGGCCGTGACAATCCGCGTGACCTCGCGGCGCACGAGCCCTTTGGCCTGCCGGGCATCTTCCACCTGGTCGCAAATCGCGACGCGAAACCCGGCGGCGATCAGCTTGCCCAGGTAACTCTCGAGCTGGTGATACGGGAAGCCAGCCATCGGCACGGCGTTCTCGCCTTTTTCGCGGCTCGTCAGTGCCAGGTTGAGCACGCGCGCCGCCGCCTTGGCGTCTTCGTGAAACATCTCGTAGAAG
>Ga0163150_10008866_pt1 | contig 11302 bp, 20 predicted proteins | sample OliLakLV19P2IB_FD_148628 | JGI IMG/M metagenome (GOLD analysis project Ga0163150, IMG submission 148628) | Freshwater microbial mat bacterial communities from Lake Vanda, McMurdo Dry Valleys, Antarctica - Oligotrophic Lake LV.19.P2.IB | ecosystem: Environmental > Aquatic > Freshwater > Lake >...
GCCAGCTGGAGTCCGACCGCTGGCGGGCCGGAATGTCCATCGTGCTGCTTGTGCTGGCGCTGTTCGTGGCGCTGCTCTTTTTGGACCGCTACGTGTTTATCGGCGTGGCCCGCGCCTGGTTCGATGTGGCCCTGGCCGTGGTGTCCGCCCGCGTTCGTTGACGGAGCTGCTATGCATGCTGAGTTCGCCGCATGGCAGCAGGCCATGCTTGACCTAGAGGCCGCGAGCCGCGCCGATGTCGCGCCAAAGCTACGCGCCGACGCCGTGCGCCGGGCGGGCGAGACGCACGCGGCGATCCTGCGTGCGGCAATCCTTCAGATCGCCCGCATCGGGCGCGCGGTGGCGCGGGCCGCTGACACCACCACCAGCGCCATTGACGAGGGGGATCAGCTGCTGCACACGCGCCTTGACGCGCAGCTCGCCCGCCTGCACACGCTTGAGCAGATTGTGCTCGCCTTGCAGGCGTCATTCACCATGCTTCAGGCGAGCATGGGCGATCTTGCGGAGGAGCCCGACGATGACGGATGACGCCACCACCTTGTCCCGCCAAGAGACGCTCACGCATATCGCCAGCGTGCAAACGCGCATGGAACAGGCCATTGATGATCTGAAAGCGCGGGCAAACCGCCATGATCTAAGCAAGCTCAAAGAGCCTGAACTGAGCGGCTTTGCGCACGCCAAGCAGCGCCTTGCGGGCGCGGTCTATGGCACGCCGGGGTACCAGGCGCTGCTTGACGAGCACCGCCCGATTATTCAGCAGCACTACGCCGTGAACGATCATCACCCTGAGCACTACAGGGAGGGGATTGACGGCATGAGCCTGCTGTCCGTGCTTGAAATGCTCTGTGACTGGAAGGCCGCAGGCGAGCGCACGAAGGACGGCAGCATGGCGCGCAGCCTGAAGGTCAACATTGTGCGCTTTGGGATTGACGAGCAGCTTGCCGGGCTGCTCCTGAACACCGCGAGTGCGTTGGGCTGGCTGGAAGGAGAGTGACCATGGATGACGCGACGCGCCCAACCGCGCCGGTGCGTGAAGCGCTCGCCGCCTACGCGCACGAGGCATGGAGCGGATGGATGCGCTACATGTGGAGCAAGAGCGCGCCCAACGCTGACGGCTCGCTCACGATCCCGGCCTGGGCGGTTCTCCGCTGGGAGCGCCAGATGAACACTGCTTACACTGATCTGCCCGAGAGTGAGCGCGAAAGCGACCGCAAAGAGGCAGACGCCATCCTTGTAATCGTCGCCCAGGAGCCTGAATGATGGATGACGCTGCCCACGCTGCGGCGCGCACTGGCGCTGCTACATGCGCGTGGAGCACGGCGACGGTGCGCGCGCCTGGCTCTGGTGCCCCGTCTGCGGCTGGGTGCCGCTTGGGGGCCACGACACGGGCCAGGAGCCGCCCCATGAGCCGCCGCCCCATCGACCCCCTGCTGCTCGTCATCGTGGTGCTGCTGTGCGCCCTCGTGGCCGTGGCGTGCGTGGTGCTCGTTGCCCCGGTGAGCGCGCAGGCGCCCGCCTGGCGTGGCGAAGTGCGCGCCGCCCCCGCCGCGTCCTGGTGGTTCGCCGAGGGGCTGGTGGCGCCGCCCGTGGTGGTCGTGGAGGGCGGCACGGGCGGGCTGGTGTGGTGCGAGGATGACGGCAGCGGTGTCACGCTGCGCTGCACCGCGTATGCGCAAGGCGAGTGGCGCGAAGTCACCGCCGACGGCGTGCGTGTGGCGACGCGCTGGCGGGTGGCGCTGCCGATGATGAGGATGCGATGAGCACACGTCGCCCGTGCGCAAGCTATTCTGCTAGGTCAAAGAGAGACGCCTGATGATACGTCGCTTTCCCTCGCAACTTACGCTGTCTCTCTCTCCAGGCCGCGCTCATTTTCGCCCGCGCCTCAGGGCTTCTAACGCGCCCGCGATTTGCCGCACTCATTTTCGCCCGCGTCTCGGGGCTTACGGTGCGCCCTGCTCCCGCCGCGCTTATCTTCGCCCGCGTCTCGGGGCTTGCGGTGCGCCCGCGCCTTGCTGCGCTCATCTTCGCTCGCCCCTCAGGGCTTGCGGTGCGCGCACGCGCCGCCGCGCTCATCTTCGCCCGCGCCTCAGGGCTCTTGACGCGCCCGCGCAGCTTTGCCCTCGTCTCGGGGCTCTTGACGTGCCCGCGACTGGCCGTGCCGATCTTCGCCCGCGTCTCGGGGCTCTTGATGCGCCCACGACCCGCAGCACTCATCTTCGCCCGTGTCTCAGGGGTTGCGATATACCCAGCTGTACTGCCTGCCGTCGGAAGCATGTTGTAGCAATCTACGCCCACGCGCCCGCCCCAATAGTGATCAATCCAGCGCTGTTCGCACGCCAGCACCGCGTCGCGCCCTTCGGCGTGCTCCAGCACTTCCCACGCAAACATATCGGCGCCGTACTTGTTCCATGCATTTTGCAGACGCGGGTTGCCGTGCCGCCCCCTGCTCAGACCGCCACGGTGCTCACGCCAGCGTCCCGCAATCGAGCGGATGCTGCTGCCCACGTAGACAGCCCCCGTGTGCAGGTTGCGGATCAGGTAGACACCGGGCTTGCGTGTATCCATCTACTCCCCCTTGGACTTCGCCGCACGATGCGCGGGGCGGCGCTCTACCGCGTAGCGCTCGACCTCGGCGCGTGCAATCGCATAGTCGCGCCCGCGCTTCGTGGCCGTCATCAGCCCCAGCCGGATCAGCGCGACAATCGAGCGCGGCTTAATCCCGAGCCGTTCACCGGCCTCACGCGTGGTCATGGTGTCAAGCACTGCGATGCCTCTCTGCTCACTGCTCTTTGGTACATTATACCGCAGTATAAGGCAGGCCGATGACTGACTATAGCGAGTCGATCAAGGCCCAAGCGCTCGCGGCGCTGCTCGCAGGCCAAGCCCCGGCTACGGTGGCTGCAACCTTCAACATCCCCATTGGGACGCTTAAAAGCTGGAAGTCGCGCCAGCTGAATGGCAGCGCGGTTGCGGTTGTTGCAACCGAAAAACGAGAGCGCATCGGGGCGCTGCTCTTAGAGTATTTGGAAGAGGGATTGACCACGCTGCGCGATCAAATGAAGGTCTTTCGTGACACAGACTGGCTCAAAACACAACCCGCCCAAGAGCTTGCGATCCTTCACGGGGTCATTGCAGATAAGCAAATTCGACTTCTCGAAGCGCTTGTCGACCCCGCCGAAGAGTCCTAGCCTGGCACCGCTCCCCCTCGCCGACTTCATTGACCAGCACGTCATCATCGATGATGCGCAGGATCACGGCGACGGCGGCGGCGTCATGCCGTTCCGTCTGTGGCCGGCCCAGCGCGCGCTGCTGGCCGACGTAGAGAACGAGCGCCTACTGCTCATCCTCAAGGCCCGCCAGCTCGGGATCAGCTGGCTCGTGTGCGCCGCCGCGCTCTGGCGCTGCCTCTACCAGCCGGGCCGGGTGGTGCTGGCGTTCAGCAAGGGCCAGGACGAGGCCAACGAACTGCTGCGGCGCATCAGCGTGATGTACGCTCGCCTGCCGCCCGAGCTGCGCGCCGCCCTGCCCGCCGTGACAAAGGAGAACACGGAGGAGATCGCGTGGGCGAACGGCTCGCGCATCAAGTCGATGCCCGCCACGCGCAGCGCGGGCCGCACGTTCACCGCGTCCCTGGCGATCTTGGATGAGGCGGCGTTCATGAACTACGCCACCGAGCTGTATACGGCGATGAAGCCCACGATTGACGCGGGCGGCCAGCTGATTGTGCTCTCAACGGCGAACGGGCGAGCTAACCTGTTCGCCGATCTGTGCGCCCGTGCGCAGGCAGGCACGGGGCGCTTTGCGTTCCGCTTCCTGCCCTGGCAGGCGCGCCCCGACCGTGACGCCGCCTGGTACGCCGCCACCGAGGCCGATGCGGTGGACAGCGCGCACATGCGCCAGGAGTACCCGGCCACGCCAGAGGAGGCGTTTGAGGCCACCGAGGTTGCCACGTTTCTGCCGAGCATCGCGCTCTGGGATGCGTGCCGCGACGCGCTGCCGCCGCTCGGGCCGCACGAGCCATGCATCCTCGCCCTTGACGGGGCGGAAAGCAACGACACGTTCGCATCGCTGCTCATCTCTGCGCACCCGCGTGACGCGCAGCGCCTGGCCGTGCGCTACGTGCGCGGCTACGTGCCGGTGCGAGGCGCGCCGCTGGACTTCGACGCGATCGAGGCCGACCTACGCGACATCGTGGCGCGCTTCGCCGTGCGCGAGCTGGCCTACGACCCGTTCCTGCTCGGCCAGCTGATCCGGCGCCTCACGAGCAGCCCGCGCCCCATTCCGACGCCGTGCGTGCCGTTCCCTCAGGGGGTGCAACGCCTGGAGGCCGACAAGGGCTTGCTTGACGCCATTGTGAGCCGCCGCATTGCCCACGACGGCGACGCGGCCCTACGCCAGCACCTCGCCAATGCCAACCGCAAGGTGGACGGCGAGGGGCGGCGCCTGCGCATTGTGAAGCGCACGTATGCGGATAAAATCGATCTTGCGGTGGCGCTCAGTATGGGCGCCCAGCGGGCGGCGGCGCTGGTTGACCATGCCGCCTGGAGCCCCGCCGCCCTCGCCGCGCTCAGTAGAGAGGCGCCCGTATGACGCTGTTTGCACAGAATCCATTCGGCGCGCTGGCGCGTCTGATCACGGCGGCAGGCAACCAGTCGCGCCCGGCCTATCAGGATCGCGCCGCCGTGTACGATATGAACCAGCAGTATTACGACAATGCCATCTACGAGCGCGGTAGCGAGGGCGGGCTGCGCGAGCAGATTAACGCCACGCTCGGCAACGCCAGCGCCGCCGATCTGGCGGGGCTCTACAACCCCGTGGCCGAGGTCGTGGGGCTGTATCAACATGTCTTTGGCGGCTTGTTCCGACGCTCCACCGACGATGCCGCCGAGGACGCCCCCACCGACATTCGCGCGCAGAGCGACAACGCAGCCCTGCTGCCTGCACTTGACGCCATTTGGGCAACGTCCAACATGGATCTGGCAAAGCAACAGATCGCGCGGCTCGCCCCGATGCACGGCACCGTCGGCCTGCGCATCGTGGCCCAGGACAGCCCCGACCCGGCGCGGCGGCGCGTCTACCTCAAACCCGAGCACCCGCGTGTCATCCGCGATGTGGAGCTTGACCCGCGCGGCCACGTCACCGGCGCCGAGCTGGAGTATGACATCCTCTACGGGCTCGGCGACGCGCAGGAGCGCGTCACGATCCGCGAGGTGCTCACCAAAGAGGACACGCGCACGTATCGTGTGCATCAGAACGGCCTCATCCCCTACGACCTGATGCTGCGCGAAGACAACGGCCCCGGTGCGATCTACGTCAACACGCTTGGCGTGGTGCCCTACGTGCTCCTGCCGCACGAGGATGTGGGCGATGCGTTCGGGCTGAATGCGTTCTACCGCGCGCGCTCCTCCCTTGACCGGCTGAACGCGCTGCTCACCCACCTGAACACGCAGATACATGACCATGTGAAAGTTGACTGGTTCATCTCCGCCAGCGGCCCGGCGCCCACGCGCATCGCCTTGACCGGCCGCAACGTGATCTACACCGACACCAGCCGAGGGCAGACGGCGCCCAATGTGCAGGCGCTGGTGGCGGACTTGAACATCGCCGACGCGATCAGCCAGTGCCGCCTGCTGATCGAGCTGATCGAGGATCGCCTGCCCGAGCTCAAGGCGCTCGGCGGGCGCTACCTCTCGGGCCAGTCGGGCGAGACCATCGCCCAGCTGCGCGCCCCCGCCGAGCAGCGGCTGGGGCTGGCGCGAGCGAACTACGAGGCGGCGCTGGTGCGCGCCACGCAGATCGCCGTAAGCTGGGGCGTGCTGCTTGGCATGTGGAACGTGGGCACGGGGCAGGGCACGCCAGAGGCCGCCGAGCGGGCGTACCGCGACGGGTTTGAGGACTTCCGCTTTAACCGGCGCCCGCTGTTCCCGCCCGTGGCGCGACAGGATACCAGCCAGGCCAGCGCCGACTTTGCTAACCGCGTGAACAGCGCGGGCACACTGATCCGCTCGGGCTTCACGCCGGGCGACTCGCTCACAGTGGCGGGCCTGCCGCCCGTGGCCCACACCGGGCTGCTGCCGGTCACCGTGCAGCGCCCCGACGGCGGGGCCGCGATTAACGCGGCGGGCAATGTGACCGGGCGGCCCGACGCCACCACCGAGGAGCCGACGCCGTGAACACTACCCGCGCCGATCTGATCGCCATGGCTGAGACGTTGCGCCGCGCGCGCGGGCATCTGCTGGCCGCCGTCAATGACCCGTGCGCCGACGCGCAGCGCTTCGCCGCCGCCGCAGCGACCGCGCGGGGGGCGTTGCGCGCCGTGGTAGAATGTGCGCAGCGACGAGGCACGAGCGAGGAAGCACGCTATGGGCATGAGTGAGGAACAAGAAGACCTTGAGGCGGCCCGCCAGTCGACGCTTGCGCAGTTTCCCGTCGGCACGATCTGGCGGCACGGCGGGCAGGAGCGCCATATCCACGTCGTGATAGACAAGGCACAGTTCGTGTACCGCGTCTGGAACCCGTATCGCGGCGCGTGGAGCTATGACACGGTGTACTGGTATCTGCTCTATCTTGAAATGCAGGAAGCACGCTATGGGCATGAGTGAGGATCTGGCACAGCAACTTGACGCAAGCGCCCACATTGCACGGCGCCTTGACTCGCTTGGCCTCATGGCGGGCTTTGGCGCCTGCTACATCAGGGACAGCGACGGCTGGGAGCCGCAGTATGACAATCCCCCGGTGATCTTCCATAGCATTACCGTCATGGGGAACTGCATTGTGTCCGCGCTGCTCGCTGAGATTGGCGACGCGCCGACGGCGGAGCGATTGGCCGCCGTGGTGGTACGGGCACTGGAGAATGACGCAGTGACCGCCCCGTAATTCACAGCCTTGACATGCAGGAGCAAGCGCGATGAGTGCGATTGCACATCGTGGGGCCACAACGATCCGCCTGCCTGATGGGGCGACAACTGAGACCGCCTCCGTTGTCTATGACAAGACAGTCAGCGGCAATATTCTCCCCAGCGGGCTTGTCAAATGGGCGGATTCGCATAGCGGCGCGAACCGCGTTGACTATTGGGAATGTCACTTTGCTAGCTGTGCCGTGGGGCCGACTTCTCTAGGCACGCATTGGGAGCCGCAGTATGACAAGGATGCGCGGCTCACAGAGAGCGCGTCGGCTGATGGTCGTCTTCTCCCCAGGCGAACGTCCCGTAATCCGCTGACTTGACGGTTATGCTATAGTGTAGCCAAACTGATACCCCGATCCCGCTTCGGGATCTCGGCCCCGCCCGTGGTTGCCCGGCTCCCCTGAGCCTCGCCACCGCTGGCGGGGCTTTTGGCGTTCTCCACCCGTAGGAGTTCAATCGTATGTCCGACACTGAGACCACAGCCACCACCGACGGGGCGGGCAGCATCCCCGGCGCGGGCTCAGGCACCGGCACGCAGCCCGCCACGCCCGCTGCGGATCGCACGTTCACGCAGTCCGAGCTCAACGCCCTGCTCGCCGAGGATCGCCGCAAGGCGAAGCAGGCCGCCGACGCCGAGACGGCCCGCGCCAAGGCCGCCGCCGCCGAGGCCGCCGCCGCAAGCGCGGGCGAGTGGCAGAGCGTGGCGGAGCAGCGCAAGGCTGCCGCCGAGGCCGCAGAAGCCCGCGCAGACGCCGTGCAGGCGGAGCGCGACGCGCTCGCACTGGAGGTCGAGGAAGAGATCAAGCCTCGGCTGCGCGCGCTGCCCCTGGAGCTACGCGAGCTGATGCCCGCCGATGGCACGTCGGCGCAGCGCCTGGCCGCCGTGCGCAAGCTGGAGGCCGCCGCCGTGAAGCTCGGCAGCATGGCCGCCGCCGCCCCACAGCGCGGCAGCCCGCCGGGGCCGCGTGGCATTGGCGGGCTCGCGGCGCCAGTAAGCACCGCCCAGGCCGACCTTATCGCCGAGAAACGCGCCCGCTACGGCGGGCTGTAAGGAGCCTCTATGGCGCTCATCACCGCCGCTGCCACCACCACCACGGTGGAGACGCGCAGCGCGCAGCACGCGAACCAGATCCCCGCCTCGCTCGGCCTCCTGGCAGGCGAGGCGCTGCTCACCGCCGCCCCCTGCTACATTCGCGCCAGCGATGGCCGGGTGTTCATGTCGAACGGCACAGCGGCCGACGAGGCCGCCGAGCTTGACGGCTTCACCGGCAAGACCTACGCGCTTGGCGAGCCGGTCACCCTCTGGGGCCGGGGCGTCATCTTCGAGTACGGCAGCGGGCTCACCCCCGGCGCCGTGCTGTTCATCGGCGCCACGGCGGGGCGGTTCGACAATGCCGCCACGATCGGCGACGCCGTGGGCGTGGCCCGCACGATTTCCGCCACGCATGTCCGCATCACGCGGGATAACTAGAGAGGAGACCGCTCATGCCAACCGGCACACACACCGTTGCGGATCTGGTCTCCCTCACGACGCAGACCGCCGTGGACTTCGGCCTTGACGCCATTCAGCGAACGCTCACCGACGACCTTGCGGCGCACAACGCCGTCGTTGACGCGATGGTTATGGATCTCGCCGCCGTCACAACCGAGCGCGAGCGCATCTACGGCGCCAGCGCCGACGGCGAGATGCTGCCGAGCGACGAGTACGACCGGGGCGTCACGTTCAAGGCGGGCGCGGGGAGCAACGTCGGGTTCCCGCTGCAAAAGTTCGTGAAGAACATCGGCTGGACGCAGGATTACATGCTCCAGGCGACGCCCGCGCAGATGGCGAACAGCATGATCGCCATCCAGTCGATGCACACGCGGGCCATTCGCCGCGAGCTCCAGCGGGCCATCTTCGGCGCTACGAACTACACGATCGCCGATCAGTTCATGGCGCCCAACATTAACCTTGCGGTCAAGCGCCTGGTGAACGCCGACAGCGCCGCTATCCCCAACGGCCCGAATGGCGAGGTCTTCACCGCCAGCAGCCACACGCACTACGACTTCCTGAACGGCGCCGCGCCCACGGCGGTGGCGCTGACGGCGCTGATCGATGACGTGATCGAACACGGCCACGGTGCGCAGCTGCGGCTGAACATCAACCGCGCTGCCGAGACTGCCGTGCGGGCGCTCGTAGGCTTCGTGCCCTACACCGACCCGCGCCTGAACCTCGGGACACAGGCGAACCAGCCCGGCGCGCGGCTGGACATCACGCGCATCGACAACCGGGCCATCGGGATCTTCGGTGCTGCCGAGGTCTGGGTGCGCTCCTGGGTGCCCAATAACTACGCATTCGTGTACGACGCCGGGAGCGACATGAAGCCGCTCGTGTACCGCCAGCACCCGGTGGCGGCCATTCGTGGCCTGCGCATCGTGGCGATGCTCAACGACTATCCGCTTTTCGCCGAGGTGATGGACTCGTACTTCGGCTTCGGCGCGTGGACGCGCACCAACGGTGCGGTGCTCTACTACGCGGCCTCGGCCTCGGCCTACGTGGCGCCCACGTTCAGCGGGGCATAGGAGACCAGCATGGCCGACACGACCCCCGGCGGGCGCTATCTGGTGGCAGGGCAGTGGGTGGATGCCAATGGGCGCCCCCTGCCCGCGCCTGAGCCGCCGCCCGCCACGTCCACAGAGACACGCGCTACGCTGGCTCCTACGGTGCCTGCCACGCCCACTCCTACGGTGGTGCCTGTCAAGGCAAGGGGCTAACCCGTGGCCTACAGCGGCCCATACGGCAGCGTGGCGGGCGTGGAGGGGCTTACCCGCCACATCCGCTACGGGGGTGGCGAGAACCATCCCGGGCTTGCCGATGTAGAGGACTGGCTGACGGCGCGCGCGGCCCAGCTCACGGGCTGGATTGCGGCGGCGGGCTACGTCACCCCCGTGCTCATCGCCAGCTATCCCGAGGCCGTGGCGGTGCTCGGGCGCTTTGCCAACTACGGCGCCGCCTCAGACGCAGAGGCGGCCCAGCGCACCGGCGGCTACAGCAGCGACGATGAGGATCGGCGCGAGGTCTGGTTTGCCCGCGAGTTCCACAAGGCCGAGGCGTGGATAAACGGCGGCGCCCTTGCTGGGCTCGGCGTGCCCACGCTGCCCACGCCGGGCGCGTCGGCGGGGCTCCAGTTCATCCCCGTCGTCTACCGCGACACGAGCAGCACCGACGAGTTTAGCCGATGAGCATCCCGATCTACAGCCTGGCGATCAGCGACGACACCGCCACAGCGGCGGCGCTGACACGCCTGGCGGGCGCGCACTTCGGCGCCGCGCAGACGGTGCTACGCGGGCTCGGCACCGCGTATGAGGCGCAGCTGCGTGTCGACACGCCGCTCGGCACGGGCGAGGCGCCGAAGTGCGCGCCCGCCAGGCGTGTCGAGGCGCCGGGGCGGCTGCGCGCGGGCTATCGGCGCTCAAGTTTCTACAGCGCCACGATTGCGGAGGAGCGCATCACCAACACCACGCCGCATCTGCGCTACGTGCTGCGCGGGCGCGGCCCTATCATCGCCCCGCGCGGGCGGGCGCTGCGCTTCGTCATCCGGGGCGTGGTGTTCTTCCGCACGCGCGTGGGGCCAGCGGCGGCCAATGACTACCCGGCGCGCACCCGGCGCGCCATGCAGCGCCAGGTCGATCAGGCGGGCCAATCGCTGGCGGACGCGATGATCCGTGTCTACGAGGGCGCATGAGCACGTACCTGCTTGTCGAGGCCGCCGTGCTTGCCCGCTGCCGCGCCTACGCCAGCGGCATCGCGTTCCGCAGCGCCAACAGCAGCCGCGATAACTGGCAGGTCATTGACGCCGACGATCTGAGCCTCGTGGTAGAGATGGGCGGCGACACCCTGGAGGGGGATCGCCTTGACGGCTACGGCACCCAGGGCAACTACCAGGAGCGCCACCAGATCCGCATCACGGTGCTGCGCGCCACCGGCACGGGCGAGGCGGGCGCGGCGGCGATCATTGGCGACCTCAAAGCCACCACCGAGGCGCTCAAGGACTCGCTGCGCACGGATCGGCTCGCAGGCGTCGCGGGCGTGGTGGACATGACCATCCTACGCACGTCGGCGGTACTTGAGCGCATGGCGCGCAGCGGCGCCCCGACGCATGTCCTCCAGCAGATCACGCTCATGGTGGCGTGCGAGGGCGATCTATGAAAGTCCTTGTGGTGCATCCCGGCGACAGTTTCAGCACGGCGGACGTGTACACGGGCCTGTGCGCGGGGCTGCGCGCCAGCGGCTGCACCGTGATCGAGGCGCGGCTTGACATTGGCCTAGAGGTGTTCAGCACCGCCACGCACCTGCTCACGACCTACGTTACGGGCGTGCCCGCGTGGGCGTCCGACGCCTTTGCGCTGGCGGCGCC
>Ga0163150_10008868_pt1 | contig 11302 bp, 11 predicted proteins | sample OliLakLV19P2IB_FD_148628 | JGI IMG/M metagenome (GOLD analysis project Ga0163150, IMG submission 148628) | Freshwater microbial mat bacterial communities from Lake Vanda, McMurdo Dry Valleys, Antarctica - Oligotrophic Lake LV.19.P2.IB | ecosystem: Environmental > Aquatic > Freshwater > Lake >...
TACTATGACGCCAACGTGCGCCGCGTCATCCTGAACGCGGTTAAATGGGCCGCGCCTGTCGCAGGCGAGAAGATCAACGTCAGAAACGCAAAAGTGCCGTTAGCACCGATCAATAAATAACGTCACTTTGTATGGGCGGATCATGATCCGCCCGTACCGATTGGGCTTTATATAGGCGCAGGGGGATTATTCTCTCTGCGCTTTTTTATTGCTGTCAGCTTGTCAGCGCCGCTGAGTACAGCGTTTCAGCTTTCAGCCAATGCAAAAACTTTGCATATCGGGCATAGAGTTATCTTTACTCGACGCTTTGGATTTGCTATGATTCGGAATGATACAAAACGTTTCGCATTTAGAGTGGGAGTGTGACGCATGGCTATGCGTAAATCGACACAAGTAACCATTCCGGCAACTGACGTACATCGCAATTTCGCTGATCTGGTTCGGCGTGCTTACTCAGGCCGCGAACATTTCATCGTGGAGAAGGACGGTTTGCCCGTCGTTGCTATCGTCTCGATAGCGGAGTACGAAGCATTGTTAAACCAACGCGAACAACAGCAGCAAGATAAAGAAGCAAAGCGACAGGAGTTTTACCAGCTTGCGCGCCAGTTCGGTGAGGATGTGCAAGCGGCGGGTATCAGCGAGGAAGACTTAGACGCCATCGTAGAAGAAACGCGCCAACAGATGTACGAGGAAAAACATGGTTCAAAGCCCGCTCAATAAGCTGCGGGTGATGGTTGATGCCAATATCCTTGTTGCCGGAATTGGATGGCCGCGTTTCCCTTATGCGGTGCTTCAACACGCTTTTTCTGGCGACTATCAATTGGTCTTGTCTGAGAGCATCGTGGCAGAAGCGCGGCGTTCGACACAGCGCGCACTTCCGACACGAGCAAAGATGCTAGACAATTTTCTCCAAACAGTGGCTTATGAAGCTGTAGTAGCGCCGACGGATGAGGAAATTGAAGCGAATGCCAATTTTGTCCGCGACGCTAAAGATATTCATGTCGCTTTAGCAGCTATCAAAGCACAGGTCGATTATCTCGTTAGCTCGGACAAAGATTTGACTGAGCCAAATGAAGCCTTGCACCAACGCCTCACTGTACTGCTGCCGGGAACATTTTTGCGCGAACATATGGGCTGGTCAAGCGAAGCTCTAGAAACCATTCGCACTCGCACATGGGATGATTTGCGCTAATTACCGCCGATAGAGCATTGGGTCGAGGGCATCGCGCAGGCCGTCACCGACGAAGTTGAACGCCAGCACGATCAGGCTAATCAGCACACCCGGTGTAATCCACATCCACCACGCCGTCACCAACCACGATTTCGCATCTTGCAGCATACTGCCGAGGCTGGCATCCGGCGGCGGCACACCCAAACCGACGAAGCTCAACGCCGATTCGCTGAGGATGGCGGCGGGGATAGCCAGCGTCGCGGCCACCACAATCGGCGCGGCGGCATTCGGCAGCAGGTGACGCCAGATCATCTCAGCAGGGGAGACGCCAATCGCCCGCGCCGCCATCACAAAATCGCGTTCGCGCAGCGCGAGAAATTCGGCACGAACCAGCCGCGCAATGTCCATCCAACTGAACATGCCGATGATGAAAATCACATTCCAGATGCTCGGCGTGAGAATGGCGTTCAGCGCGAGAAACAAAATAAAACTCGGCACGGATAAAAAGATGTCCACGATTCGCATCAGCACGTTATCGACCATGCCGCCCGCATAACCCGATACCGCGCCCACGACGATGCCGACGCTGATACCGATCAGCATGGCCAGCGAACCGACAGCCAGCGAAATCCGCAGGCCATACAGCCCACGCGACAATAGATCGCGGTTGAAGTCGTCCGTGCCAAGCGGATGCTCGACGTTGGGAGCGCCGGGAAAGCCGCGCCGCACGTCGGTGTTGCGCGGGTCGATGTCGTTGGGGTCGTAGGGCGCAAGCTGGTTGGCGAAGATGGCGATGAGGCTCAAGAAAAGCAGCAAAATCAGGCTGTAGAACGCCAGCTTATGCCGCCGGAAATGCCGCCACGTCATGCGCCACGGACTTTCTTGAGCGCTGGCCGCGTTCTGCTGGATACGAACCACACCTTCGCCGTTATTCATAACGGATCCGGGGGTCTACCCAGTGATAGAGGATGTCCGCGACGAAATTGCCGATGACGATGAATACCGCTGACAGCATGGTGACGCCCATGATGACCGGAAAATCACGGCGCAGCGCCGCGTTCACGGCCAGCAGTCCCATACCCGGCCAGCCGAACACGAACTCGATGATGAACGAGCCGGACACCAGTCCCGGTATCGACAAGCCTATCAGCGTGACCATCGGCAGCAGAGCGTTTCGCAGCGCGTGTATCCGCAAGACGCGATCTTCGCGCAGACCTTTGGCGCGGGCAGTGCGAATGTAATCCTGCGACAGCACATCGAGGATGCTCGAACGCTCATAACGCACCCAGCGCGCCAGCGACGCCGTACCGAGCGCTATCGCAGGCAGCGCTAAATGACGGGCCACGTCCACAATGGCGGCAAGTCCTTCGTAATCTTCGCGGGCGTCACGCATTCCGGTGGTGGGTAATAAGCGAAGCTGTACCGCGAAAATCTGCATCAGCAGCAGCGCCAGAAAAAAGCCCGGTACGCTGAGGCCGATGAACGAAATCACCGTAATCACGTAATCCATGAAGCTGTAGCGCTTGACCGCCGAAAAAATACCGATGGGCAGCGCCAGCACCAGCGCGATTAACAGCGACGTGAAGCCCAGCAAGAACGTCGCGGGCAGGCGGTCTGTGATTTCGGTCAGCACGGCGCGGCGTCCCGACAGCGAGAAGCCCAAATCGCCCTGTAACGCGCTGCCAAGCCAGCGCACGTACTGAATGGGCAAAGGCTGGTCGAGGCCCAATTGAGCGCGCAGCCGCGCCATATCCTCGACGCTTGGCGGCGGCTTATTGGGGTCGATGTAGACCATCGTCTGGTCGCCGGGAGTAGCCTTGACGATCAGGAACGACAAAATCGAAATCCCGATCAGCAGGGGAATCATTTGGACTAAGCGGCGGAGCAGGAAATTTGTCATTAGTTGGGTAGGGTAGGGGCGCTTCACGAAGCGCCCCTACGCCAATCACGAGTTATTCTGCGGCTTCGAAAATGCGCTCCGGGCGGCGGAAGTTCGTGCCGATGGAGAGGTCAAGTTCGGCGGCCTCGAAGTCGAAGCGACTGCTGCTGACCACGGCCTGCGACTGACGATACAACGGGATCGTCGGCAGTTCTTCCCACAGAATCGCCTCGATCTGCTCATAAATCGCCATGCGCTCGGCGGGGTCGGTCAGGCGACGCGCATCTTCGAACATGCTGTTGATTTCTTCATTGCGATAGTTCGACATGTTGGGGCCGAGGTCGTCCGTCCACATGTAGAAGTTGGCGTAGCTGTTCGGCTCAGGGCCGATCTGCCCCCAACCGGATGTATGCACGTCGTATTCTTTATCGACGGTGCGCTCTTGATAAAGCTGCTCGACCAACGTGCCGAGATCGCGGGTTTCGAGTTCAACGTCGATGCCGATATCTTCCCAATACGCCTGAACGACCTGTGCGTAGTCCAGATAATCGCGGAAGCCTTCGGTGAACGTCACCAGATTGATGACCCAAGGTTCGCCTTCAATGTCGCGGAAGCCGTCGCCATCGGTGTCGGTGATGCCGAGTTCATCCAGCAGCGCGCCTGCCGCTTCGGGGTCGTAGTCGTAGCCGCTCTGACGATCCTGATCGTAGAAGGGCACTACGCTGTCGAAGTGCGAGTTATGCACCGAGCCGAGACCCTGACGCACGGTATCGACCAGCGCCTGACGGTCAATGGCCATCATCAGCGCTTGGCGGATTTGCGGGTCTTGGAACTGTTCGCGCTCCAGATTAAAGAACATCTGGTACAGCGAGTCGGTGTCGGCAATGGTCACGGAGTAGTCAGGGCTGCCGTCGAACTGCGCCAGTGATGCGCCGGGGACGTTCGGCAGATAGTCAAGTTCGCCCGTGAGCAGCGCGTTCACCTGTGCTTGCTCGTCGGGGATGATGCGGAAGATGATGCGCTCAAGGCAGGGCGCGCCCCGGAAATAATCGGGGTTGGCTTCCAGCACGATCTGTTCGCCGGTGCTCCACTCGACCACCTTGAAGGGGCCCGTGCCAACGGGTTCACGGTTGAAGGGGCCTTCACGCAAGTCCTGACCTTCGAGGACGTGCTGCGGCACAATCGGCACACTGATGTCGGTGAAGAATGAGGCGTTCGGCTCGGTCAGCGTGGCGACGACGGTGTAATCGTCCGCCGCTTCAAACTGAATCGGCTCGCCACCCTGCATAAAGCGCGGGCGGAAAGGAGCGATGTCCTCTTCTGCCGTCTGGATGGTGTTGAACGTGTAAACCACGTCATTGGCGGTCAGTTCTTCGCCGTCATGGAACAACACGCCCTGACGCAGGTGGAACGTCCACGTTAGGCCGTCTTCGCTAACTTCCCAGCTTTCGGCCAGATCGCCGTCGATCTGCGTACCCCAGTTCTCGCCGCCGAGCGTCAGCGGGTTGAACACGTAGGACAGGATCGAGACCGATGCGCCGTCGTTGGCATAAATACCGTTCAAGCTAACGGGGTCTGCGCCGATAGCGGTGATGAGTGTGCCGCCTGTGGTAGGGCACTCAAAAGCGTCATCCTGCGCGCCAGTTGGCAGCACGAACACAAACGCAGCCAGCAAAACAGCCAGCAGCAAAATTCTTCGGTAAAGAGATTTAGTTGTCATAGTTCCCTTCCTTGAGATGGATGCGGGAGATTATAGGGGCTTGTGAGGGGAGAAGCAACGGCAGGCGGTTTCATTGGCCTATAACCGAACCGTTGATTGAAATCCCGACTGGAGAACTCAACTCGAAGGGCAGGTTTCAAACCTGCCCCTACAAAAGATCGTGTATTAGGCTTGCGGCACGGCTGAACAATCGCCTGTCGAAGTGACTAGATCGCCGCGCACCCATACGCCGCTGGTCAGGCGATACCATATGAAGCCGTCCGCGCCTGTCGTTTGACCATCGACGTTCGCGCTGCTGCCGGGTGCGAGTGTGCCGCTGACGGCAAAGCTCGTGCCGGGGCCGCTGCGCTGGTTGATGCTTCCGCCTGCGCTCACAGTACAGGCACCGCCGGATGCCGCGCCGCTTTCCGCAGGCGGTTCGGTATTCGCTGATGGGTTCGCGGCGGCGGCTTCGCCAGCAGATAACGGCGTCTCGCCTTCGACCAGCGTAAAGGTGAACGTCTGTCCCACATAGCGCGCGTCGTCCAGCTTCAGGATAAACGGCGGCGTGCCCTGCGTCAGGTCAAGCACAGCGTAACCATCGTTCCAATCGTCGTTGCTGGAAAACAGAAAATTGCCCGCGCTGTCCATAACGGCGAAGTCGGTTTGCGGAACGCCCCATTGCAGCGTGACTGTCGATTCAGGGTTCACGTCCAGCGCGATAAAGTCAAGCACGTCATCAACGGCGGGTACGGTTATCTGCATGGATTGGCCGGGCGCAAGCGTACCGCGTTCGCTGCCTGCAATCGTGTTGCCGCCTTCGAGCAGCAGCGAATAAGTACCCTCGCCCGAAAAGTAATAGACATACGGCGGCGGGCCCATTAAGCGCATGTTCCAGTTGTAGCCGCTCGCTGTATTGACAAAGGTGTCTACCACATCAGCAGGTTCGCCATCGGCGTTCATGAAATATTGCAGCGGCGTCCCGAAGGAAAAACTCATGTGGAAGGTGAACGGCTCGTCTTCGGCGACATCGAACGTGATCATAACGGGTACGCCGGGCCTGAACGTGCCCTCAACAGGCGTATCCAGCCCGATTACACCGCGATCTTCGAGGACGGTATTGCCCTGCAAAAGGTTCACGGTATAGCTAAGGTCGCTCGTAACCTGTCCGTCAGTGATGGTGTAGTCCTTCGCCAGCCCGCGCAGATCAACAAATTCGAGGCTGTACGGAACCGGCCTATCTACCGTGTACACGGATGCGAGCAGGCTGAGTCCCTGTGGAAGCAGGTCGCTAAAATCCGCCGGGACGACGTGCCCGTTGGCATCGCGCACGAGAAACACGTACATGTTGTAATCATCGGCGCGAGCGTTATTGATGAAGTGTGCATCGACGGTAAAGACATCGTTCGGCTGTACGTTCAGCGGGATGACCAGCAGTTGATCCGGCCCGACTGATTCGGCGGGGATGCTGGCTGTTCCGCCGATGGCGAGCGCGGGCTGTTCGAGGCGTGAAATCAGATCGCCATCAAGGGCGGTCACCGCCACGCTGAAGCCATTGCATTGAACGGCGGAAACGTGATACGGCCCCGGCCCTTCCAGCCTGTAGGCTTCGGTTGTAAAGGACTGCGTGTCCTCTGTGACCTCATGCAGCAGGCCGACCTGTTGTAACGGTTCACCGTTGGCGTTGGTGATTTCGGTCTGCACGTAAATGATGTTGGGGTAGGGCGCTTCACATCTACGATCTATGGTGTAGCGGCCATCCCAGCGCAGGGTGACGGATTGACCTTCTGGCGCGTCGAGCATGAATTCCGCACGATTGCGTTCAAGCTCAAACGTGTCGCCGACGGACAGCGTGGGTACATCGGACTGTGCGTAGAGTGCGAAGGGTATCATAACGGCGAGGCACAACATTGTCGCAATCAAGCACAAAAAGCGGGCAGAGCTTTTCATTATTCACTCCTGAGAAACAGCTTGTGATCGTCGAATGCGACCTGCGAAAAGGTGTTTTGGCAAAGATCGGCAAGATAGAGAACCTCTGTATCTGCGTCCTGCTCACTACTGCCTCTGAATAGAAGGGTGTCATCACACTGCGCCGAAGCGGGTGAGACCGCTACCGCCATCAGCCGTATACAAATACCAGCAGCGTGGAGATCAACAGCACACCAACGAAAGCCGGCCAATAGAGGACTTTCACGATCAAGTTATTGCGATAGTGAACGATTGGCATATTCGGGCGTTTGACGATGAGAAACGTATTCACCGCGACGACGATAATCACAATATAGAGCAGGATATAAAGGTGCTCCATATAGGTGATGCCCACCGCGCCGATGTTATCGCGCAGGGCGGTGTGGGTGATGGCGATGACAAAGAACAGCGCCGCTGTGTAGTTGAGCGTCGTCACGATTTCTTCGGACTCGTCGGGCTTGCCTTCGTACAGCAGAAACGCGAACAGCATCAGCGCAATCACAATTCCCGGCAGCAGATAAGCGATGAAAGGGCCGAGGAAGTTTCGCTGTGTATTGATGGTGAAATACAACTCCGGCGCGTGACCGAACTCTGACTGGTTCGCCAGCCCGAATGAGGGGTTGTAGTTGCTCTGTTGATAGCTGAACGAACTGCTCTCGATATTCCAGTTGTTCACGCTCACGGCGGGGTCAACCCCCGGCAGCAAGAGCGGATTAATCAGGCCATAAGAGTCGAAATCCGGCGTGAGGATAATATGACTCGACAGGTCTTGCGGCGTGATGCGAATAGCGATGTCGCGGTTATCGAACGGAAACCACACGGGATTAAACCCTTGTCGCAGAGTGATGCCGAAATACCAGATGATCGTTTCCGCGCCGTCTTGCTGCTGCCGCTCCACTTCATTGAGGGTGTATTCCGGGCCGGTAAGCTGCGGCAGGGAGATGCCGCGTATAACGCTTGGGTCGATGCTGTCGTCGTAACGCTGCCAGATATAGCCGTTGAGCGTGACCGATGTCGGGTCGGGGAATTCAACCGCCTGAACGAAAATTCCAGTCGGTATAAGAATCGGCGACGTGGATGTTTCGATCTGGCTGGTGTAATTTTCCAGATAGCTTTGAACCGCCGAAAAATCAGCGACTTGCACCCCTTCGCGGCGCTCTAAGCTCGTGGCCAGTATCCATATCAGGATAATCAACAGCACCGCCAGCAGCGAAAACGCGCCGGATACCATCCATATGCTGCGTTTTGTGCCCCGATCTGCGCGCAGAATGACCGCCAGCGTCAACACCAGAAACGCCGTGCCCACCAGCGCAATCGTGACCTGTTCACGCATCGTCTGATAGGGATTGAGCATGAACTCGCTCTTGTTCATGACGATGCCCAACGCCCAACCCGTATCAGGCAGCGGCTCGAAAAACGTCCATGAGCCGTGATTGGTGATCTGGTCGATACCGTCGATCATCACGCGCTCACCGTTTAACGCTTGCTGCGCGCTGTCGCGTAGGGTGCTGTCGTTCAGGGAGTCGGCGAAGTCAAAGATCGACGATTGGACGACGAGTTCCTGTACCGGATGCGTCAAAAACGTACCGCTCGATGACAGCACGAAACCGTAGCCTGTCGCGCCCAACTCCAACGAGTTCATCAAGTGGCGCATATCTTGCAGTGAGTAGTCAATCGTCACAACGCCTGCGGGTGTTGTCGGATCGTCTACACGATAGAAGGGTACGCCGTATTCAATCAAGACTTTGCCCGCGCCTGTCGCCAGAAATGGCTCGTTCCAGATCGCCCCTTGTTCCAACGGGTCATGATACCACTGGGTTTGCGGCCCGTCGGGGCCATCACCCGGCGGAGCGGAGTAGTCGTAGCTCGCGCCAACTAGACTGCCGATTGTGCCGTCCGCCTGTTTGAAGACATATTCTTGATAGAGGCGCTCATCGGGGTCATAGGCGAAGGGTTCAAATGTGATCGCTAAACCATCAACATCGGGGTGAGCCACCATCTCAGCGTGCAAGCGTCCGTCGATTTCGGAAAAAGGCTGGCTGCCGTCGGAAAGGTCGTTGGCCAGCGCATCGGCAATGGCTTTCACGTCGATGAAGGCGCTGTCGATCTGCTGTGCGGCGGCCTCGGCTTGGCTGCGCGCATTGCCCAATGCCGACTGTTCCAACTGCTGACGATCAAGGATATAGCTGATCGTCAGCAGGATGGTCAGCACCAACGCGGCGGCGGCCAGCACAATCAGCGCGAAGCGGATAGGTCGGCGGGGCAGTGGGGCGGTTTGTACGTTGGTCATGTATAGCCGTTAGTTTTTAGCTGTTAGCCCTTTTACGAACGTCGAAGCGCAGCGCCAGAGGCTAAAGCCGTCTGGCTAATGAAAAGCCACGCCCGCTAAAGGGGCAAATACACAAATCGTCGTCTGTTTTCCTGCGCCTTTAGTGCGCGTTCTTGCATATCAGCCGCAAGGCTTTAGCCTGCGGCGACGTTAACCTGATGCCGAAGGGCGACACATGTGTCGCACCTAAAAAAGATGAGCTAATGATTACTGCGCCAACTGCGGCAGCAGTTCAAGATATTAACAAGGATACCTTTTGAGATCGAGGAGCATTTCACGATGCTCGATACGCTCTGATATATTGAGTTGAAGCAAAAATACGGTTACTCGTCCTTCAGCGCTTAACGGCTCAATAATCGCATCATCTAGGCGAAAATGCTCGTTCCATTCATGGCGTCGTGGATGAAAAAGAAAAGTGGGTTCTCCGGTTTCAGGATCAGCCGCCGCGATATTGCTGCCTTTTAGCAAATTACATTGCGGACAACTCAATGCTAGATTTTCACCGCTGGTCTTTCCGCCATGCGAAACGGCAATGATGTGTTCAATATGGGAACTAAAATCGCTATCGTCTTGATGAATATGGCAATACTCACAGCAACCGCCAGCACGACTAATCACTAGCCGTCGCAGGTCGGCAGGGACGTAGGTCACTCATCACCTACCAGTTTGAGCCGCGCTTTGGCTTTTGCCAACGTCATTAAATGGGAGATGGCTAAAAGTTTCTCCATCTCCGTGCGTTCGTCAGGCGTGAGACCTTCTTCGCGGTTCTTTTCGAGCAGGTTATCGACGTGCTGCTGCACTTCGGGCGAAACGTGATAGGCAGCAATCTCCTCAAGCGTCGGCTGTGAGATGATGAAATCTGCCAGTTCGCTGTAAATGGACTGCTGTGTGTTTACGGCCATATGCACCTCGCTAGAACATAACCGTATTCTAGCACGAACGTCGAAGCTACTGTGCCAACTGCGGCAGCAGTTCGGACAGCGCGTTTAGCAGGCGGTCAACGTCCTCGCGGGTATTGTAGCCCTGAATCGACACGCGGATGAAGTTTTCGTCAAAGCGCTTGACCAGCGGCACTTCGACCAGATATTCGTCGTACAGCCGCGCCTTTAACACTTCTTCGTCCACTTTGGGCAGCCGCGCCGTGAACATCTGGTTGAACCATCCGGCATCATCGGGGGCGATGGCCGGTAATCCGGTCAGGTCGATGATGCGCTGGCGTGTCTCTTTGGCGAGAGCGTGGCACTCGCGGCGAACGCTGTCCCAATCGTGTTCGTGCATAAAGTTGATGGCCGCCGGAACAGACAAGAAGGCCGAGACTTCGCGTGTGCCTTGCCACAGATTGCGCCCGGCCCATGTCGGGTCATCGAAGCCCCAACTGACAATCAACGGCGCGAGCAGGTTTTGAAAATCGGGATTGGCGTAGAGGAAGGCCGTGCCCTTTGGTGCGGACATCCACTTATGACAGTTGCCGGAATAGAAATCCGGGCCGATGGCCTGCAAGTCCACCGGAATATGACCGGGAGCGTGTGCGCCGTCGATCACTGTCCAGATACCGGACTCGCGGGCGCGGCGGCAAATTTCAGCGACGGGCGTAATCAGCGCGGTTGGCGAGAAGACGTGGCTTATGTAGATCACACGGGTGCGCGGCGTGACCTTTTCCCACAGCGATTCAACGAAATCCTCGTGCGAAGTTACGGGCAGGGGAATCGAGTGCTGCACGTATTTCGCGCCCGTCTTCGAGCAAACGAAGCCCCACGTAAAATCGAGCGCGCCGTACTCATGGTCGTTGGACAGGATTTCATCGCCAGCTTTCAGATCGAGCGAACGGGCAACGATGTTGATTCCAGCGGTAGCGTTAGGCACGAAAATCAGATCGTTGGCGCTGGCGTTGACATATTCACCGAGCGCTGCCCGTGCTTCGTCCATCAACCCATCGGAGCGCCGCCCTAAAAACTCGACGGGCTGGCGTTCGAGTTCAAGCTGCCACTCTTGAAAGCGCTCGAATACGGGCTTGGGGCACGCACCAAACGAGCCGTGATTGAGAAATGCCACTTTGGGGTCAAGCAGGAAGTATGAGCGTAGATTGTTATTGTTAATGATGGTCCGCCTTGTGTTGATTTAAGTAGGGGCACCGGCTTCGCTTACGAGGCACGCCTACAGGGACATGGCGATGGATTATAGCATCGCTCTTATAGAGCATTTAAGACCATTCAACACCAGCGAAATGCAATTATGTTTACGTAATATACTATATAC
>Ga0163150_10008871_pt1 | contig 11297 bp, 5 predicted proteins | sample OliLakLV19P2IB_FD_148628 | JGI IMG/M metagenome (GOLD analysis project Ga0163150, IMG submission 148628) | Freshwater microbial mat bacterial communities from Lake Vanda, McMurdo Dry Valleys, Antarctica - Oligotrophic Lake LV.19.P2.IB | ecosystem: Environmental > Aquatic > Freshwater > Lake >...
CCACTACGCTCGTTCCATGAAGGCCCGCGAGCTCGCCAACCTCGGCATTCCCCACGGCGAACCCCTCAAGCTCGCCGTCCGCGCCTGCGTCCGTGCGGCCGCGGCCGGCATGTCCAAACAGGCCCTCCGCGACGCCGTGGCGGGTGTTGTTACCACCCCTTGCGGCTACCTGAACGACCCCATTTTCGACCGCCTCGCCGCCGCCCTGGCCGACCAACCCTTCATCCAGTCGTTTGTAGAACGCGATTCCCCTGCCCCCTGGAGAAACTGGGGTATCGGCCTCGAGTCCGAATCCATTTCACAAATGGAGCGGGCTTGCCGCCTTCCGGTCGCCATCCGGGGCGCGCTCATGCCCGATGCCCACGTCGGCTACGGCCTGCCCATCGGGGGTGTGCTCGCCACCGAAAACACCGTCATCCCCTACGCCGTCGGTGTCGACATCGCCTGCCGCATGCGCCTCAGCGTGCTCGACCTGCCGCCTGACCTGCTCGAAAGTGACACCGGCCGCGACCGGCTGAAAGACGCCATCGAGGGCCAGACCCGCTTCGGCGTCGGGGCGTCGTTCAAGCAGCGCCGCGCCCACGGCGTGCTCGATGCCGACTGGTCGGTCTCGCCGATCACCCGCTCCAACAAAGACAAAGCCTGGTCCCAGCTCGGCACCAGCGGGTCGGGCAACCACTTCGTCGAGTTCGGCACGCTCACCATCGCCGATGATCGCGCGATGCGCGGCGTACCTCCCCGATCCGATTCCGCCGCCGGCTCGGGCCACCACTTCGACCTGCCCCCCGGAATCTACCTCGCCCTCCTCTCCCACTCCGGCTCGCGCGGCACCGGCGCATCGGTCTGCGACCACTACTCGCGCCTGGCGATGGATCTGCACCGCAACCTGCCCAAAGACCTCAAGTACCTCGCCTGGCTCGACCTCGACTCGCAGCCCGGCCAGGAATATTGGCAGGCCATGAACCTCATGGGCCAGTACGCGGCGGCCAACCACGAGTGCATCCATCGCCACGTGGCGCAGGCTCTCGGCGCTCGCGCCATCGCCTATGTTGAGAACCACCACAACTTCGCGTGGAGGGAAAAGCACGACCCCGGAGACGGCCGCGGCCCGCGCGAGCTCATCGTCCACCGCAAGGGCGCAACCCCCGCGGGTGACAACGTCCTCGGCGTCATCCCCGGCTCGATGGCCGCACCGGGCTTCGTCGTCCGGGGCCGCGGCTCGACTGAATCGCTGCTGTCCGCCGCTCACGGCGCGGGGCGCATCATGTCGCGCACCAAGGCCCGCGAGACCTTTGCCTGGGGCAACGTCAGGCGCGAGCTCGCGGCCAAGGATGTCCACGTCATCAGCGCGGGCATCGACGAGGTTCCCGGCGTGTACAAAGACATCCACCAGGTGATGGCCCAGCAGGCCGACCTCGTCGAGGTCGTCGCACGCTTCGATCCGCGCCTCGTTAAGATGGCCCCGGAAGGTGAACGCGCGGAGGATTGATGACCCGCCTCAGCCAAGCCCTGCTACACTCCCGCCCCTGTTGGGGAGTAGCCTCGCGTCACCCGACGCGTCTCGGGATCGTCAACACGGACGGGTTTCCCTTCTGAAACCCGCCCCGGTCCCGAAATCGCGGCCCGCTGCCACGAAGCGCAAGACCAACATCCACGAGGCACTCGCCCGGCGGCCGAGCCGTTTATCCCCGCGTCGAGAGGACGTCATGGTCCGTCGTCGAAGCCAAAGCAGCCGCACCATCGTCTTTCCTGGGAGCCGAGCATGATGATGCCCTGGATTCCCTGGGTCGGCTTCGTATTCTTCGTGCTGCTCATGATGGCGCTCGATCTGCGCGTCCTCGGCCGCAGCAAGGAAGGTGTTTCGTTCAAGCTCGCGCTGGCGTGGACGGGCGTGTGCGTGCTGCTCGCCCTGGCGTTCGTACCGACCATCTACTTCATTTATCAAAACGGATATTGGGGATTAGGCCTCAGTGCCCCTCCACGCGTCGGACCCGACCACAAACTCGGGCAGGTCAACGGCATGGCCGCGGCCGCTTTTTTCTTGCAGGGATGGCTCCTGGAGTATTCCCTCTCCATCGACAACATCTTTGTCTTTGCGGTGATCTTTCGGCACTTCAAGGTTCCCCCGAGGCACCAGCACCGTGTGCTGGCCTGGGGCATCATCGCGGCCCTCATCCTGCGCGGAATCATGATCGGCCTGGGCGCGTGGCTCATCTCGCAGTTCCACTGGATGCTCTACATCGCGGCCGTGTTTCTCATCTATACGGCCTGGGGCATGGTTCGCGGCCACACCGACTTCGACCCGTCCAAGAGCTGGGTGCTCAAGGTCGCACGCCGCTTCTTTGCCGTCACGACCGATTTCCACGGCGACCGCTTCTTCATCAAGCAGGCGACCGAGGCCAAGCCGCGCCCACACCTGACGGCCACGCCCATGTTTCTCGTGCTGATCGTCCTCAACATCGTCGACATCCTGTTCGCGCTCGATTCAGTCCCGGCGGTCCTCGGCGTCACCACCGATCCGTTCATCGTGTTCACCAGCAACGTCTTCGCGCTCCTGGGCCTTCGGTCGCTGTACTTCGTGCTGGCCGGGATGATGCACAAGTTTAAGTACCTGAACGTCAGCCTCGCGGTGATCCTCGCGTTCGTGGGCGTGAAGATGCTCATCGCGCACCCCATCCATGCGATCGGGTTTGGCGGCGTGCATATTTCCCCTCCGATGTCGCTGGTGGTGATCGTCGTAGCGCTGGCGCTCGGCGTGGTCTTCTCGCTGCGCGCAAAGGCAGATACCCACGACGCCCCCGCGCCGCTCGACGAACCGCCCGCGGCCTGACCGGAGCGCATCCCCCGCAGGCGATGCCGCGTCGGCTTCAGAGCACTCGGCAGCGCCACAGCAATCCCACAACTTCCCATCAACCTACGCTCCCGACGCAATCCCGCGCGGCTGCTTCCGAATGAGCATCCGCGCCCATTTTCCGCACGCTCTTCCCGTCCTCCGCACCGCCCATCACATGAACCCGGCCATCTGGCTCGCATTCTTCGCGGTGATCGGTGCCCTCGCGGCCATCGATCTGGGTCTGGTCACACGCCGGCCGCGCATCGTCACACCGCTCGAAGGCCTCGCCTCGTTCTGCCTCTGGCTGGTCTCGGCCATGGGCTTCAGTTTACTGGTGTGGTACGTCTATAAGCACAACTGGCTCGACATCGAACGCACGCTCGCCGCGGCCGTCGGCCCCCTTCCGCCCGATCGCACCGGCCACTCCGCCTGGGTCCACTGGATCACCGCCTACGTCGTCGAGATCGCGCTCAGCATCGATAACATCGCCATCGCCGCGCTGCTGGTCCGCTACTACAAGATACCCGCCCCGCTCATCGGGCGCACCCTCTTCTGGACCGCGCTGGTCTCGCTGGTCATTCGCTGGCTGATGATTCTCACGGGTGCTTGGATGCTCCGCGCCATCCCCTGGGTCCAATGGGCCTTCGCCGCCGTCATCGTGCTGGCCATGCTCCGCACGCTTCTCGCCCCCGATGAGCACACCGACCTCGGTCGCAAGTGGGCGATCCGAACCCTCAACCGTCTGGTGCCCGTCACCGCCGACTACGACGGCCTGCGCCTGTTCACCCGCGTGCGAGGAAAGCTCCGCGGCACGCCTGTACTCATGGTCGTTTTGGCCGCCTCCATCGCCGACCTCACGTTTGCCGCCGATTCGGTACCCGCGCTCTTCAGCATCACGCAGGATCCGTTCCTCGCCTTCAGCGCCAGCGCCTTCGCCCTGCTCGGCCTTCGCTCGCTCTACCTCGCGCTCTCGGGCGTGCTCATCCGCTTTCGCTACCTTCGCGTCTCGCTCGTGTTCGTGTTGCTCGCCATTGCAGGCAAGATGCTCCTGGTAAGCAGCGACCAGGCCTATTTCGACAACCGACCCACCCTCATCATGCTCGCCATCGTCTCGGGCATCATGGCCATCGGCGTGGTGGCATCGGCGCTTCGAACGCGCCCCGCCTTCGCCGAGGGCGAAGCCTTCCGCGCCATCCGTCCCACTCCGCTGGAAGATCTCTCCGGCGCGGTCGACATCTCCCGTCGCAACTTCCGCAAGGTCGTCATCCTGATCGTTGGTTCCGCCATCGCCCTTGTCGGCTTCGTCATCGTCGGCCCCCTTCCCGGACCCGGCGGCATCCCCGTCATCCTGCTCGGCCTCACCATCCTCGCGACCGAGTTCATCTGGGCCCGCCGATTGCTCACCCGGATCAAGACCCAGACCAAGGCGATGGCCGAAAAGGCCGATCAGGTGGCTGCGAAAACCTCGCCCTGGCTCGTCCCGCCGGTCGTCATCGGTGTCGTCGGCGGCATCGTTGCGCTGGCCCACCTCGGACCATTCAGCCCGGTGCTCGTTTACATGATCGGCCTGGGGCCGACGATCGCGGTGGGCTATTGGGCGTGGAAGACTTTCCGCGCCCGCAAGCCCGGTCCACCTGCATCCGCATCCGCTGCGCCTGGCAAGGCCGCGCGAAAGGCACGCCGCACACCCGCCGCATAGGCCCGCGTCAAAATTTTTACCGCCCCGCGAGCTCTCGCTCGGCCTGGGCCCAATCCGCCGCCGAATCACCGTGTACGTTGCGCGTCACGCGCTCCTGATAAATCTCGAAGGCCCGCTTGCGAACCTGCTCCGGGTTCGGCTTGACCTCACGCAGACTCGCCGCCGGTTTCGCCGCTTGTGGGGGCGATAGAGGTGCAGCGACATTCCTCGATCCCACTCCGTTGCCAGAGTTGCCGAGCGACGTACCCGTATTCGCGCTGTTCGTGTTGTTCTTCGCCATGGCCCGACGCCCCTTGCTGGTGATTGATACGGAAAGATTGGACCGACCCAATCCTAGTCGCGCGGCAACACCACCCGTTGACGCTCCAGTGGAGCCGAACCGTGCAAGCGCTCGGTGCCTGTCGAACGCCCAGGCTTGCCACCAAAATGGGCTGTCCATCACCCTGCCCAAACAGGTGATGCCTACCCAGAGACAATCCTAACGCACGTTTTATGAAGATCTCGCAAAGGAACCCCGCGCTCCGGGCGTGTCGAACCAACATTGCGCGCGCAGAATCCCCTGTTACGGCTGCCACTGTGTAAAGACTTCGTGTTCCCGCAAGAATCTGCCCTCCATCGCCGCACCGCACCCTCCGCGTCCTTAGCGCATTCTCGACCCAATCTTGACCTTTCGTCGCGCTGTCTTTTCCACTCTTCGGGTTAGGCTTCTCCCGCTCGTGAGTTGTACGCGCCGAGCATGGTTCGCGGCCGCATTCGCAGGCCGATCGTCACGCGACATCTTCTCAGCAGGAGCCACGGATGCGGAGCCTTCGGATTTCCCCGGTTGATCGACACTCTTTCACCAATATCACCCAACGCGCCTTCACGCTGATCGAGCTTCTCGTCGTCATAGCGATCATCGCGCTGCTGGTTGGTCTGCTTCTGCCCGCTCTCGGCGCGGCCCGCGAAGAGGCCCGCAACATCAAATGCAAGGCTAGCCTCAAGTCGGTTGCCGATGGTGTTGCCGTGTATGGCTCCACATACAAGAGTTTCTTCCCGCTCTCGTATAGCTACACCGATCCGAACGATGCCGACACCAACAACCCCAATCCGGTTTGGGACGTTTCCTACCAGCACGGCACGCGCGATCCCCGATCGCTCTACATCCACTGGTCTTATTCCGTGATGGAATCCGATGGCAAGGTCTCGGAAGAGGCCTGGAAGTGTCCTTCGGTCTTCAAGGGCGGCGCGCCAGCCACGCTTCCGGGTGCCAACCCCAACGACTACGAGCCGTGGCAATCGCAGGACCCCTCCCGCGCCGACTTTCAGGCCAAGCGCGTGGCTTACGTCGGCAACGCCGCCATCTTCCCCCGCAACAAACTCAACGCGCAGACCGCCGGCACGCCCCGCTACAACCGTCAGGTCACCGACGCCGCGGTCGATCTCGTCAGCCAGACCGTCCTTGCCACAGAGTTCCTCCACCACAAGGAGCACGGCTGGGAAGTCATCCGCGACGATGCCGGCGAAGAGGGCGGAGAGAGCAAGTCGCACCGCTCCATTACCCCGTTCGTCAATCAGGGCGGCGGTTCCAATCCCTTCACCGTGCCCACACTCGGCGACGCCGAAGAAGCCCCCTACCGATACCCCACGGCGAACGAAGTTCGCCCCATGACCGGCCCCAACGGCATCCCCAACAACGCCATCAGCGACCGCAACTCGGTCAGCAAGGTCAACGTCATCGGTCGCACCCACGGCAAAGGCCGCGGCAGCGATACCGGCGGTGAAGCCAACTTCTGCTTCGTCGATGGCCACGTCGAACTCATGAGCCCGCTCCGTTCGGTCCAGAAGCGGCTCTGGGGCAGCCGCTACTACAGCATCACCGGTAACAACCGCATCGAACCTGCACCCCGCTGATATTCGCGTGCGACCGGCTGCAACCGGTCTCACGTCTTTCCGAGCAGTTTGGATGTGTCTGCTTCCACCCCCGCTGGCCTCCGGCGCGGCTGATGTATCCAGGCTGTACACGCAGATTCAGCGCACAACCTGCGCTGCCATGTTCAAGTAACCGCTGCGCTCGAAGCGGTGCGCGATCTCTTTGTCGATCTCGCCCCGCCCTTCGGGCCATCGGTCACGCCCATCGTTCGTCGTTCACGCGCAGTTCCCATTTGTCCCCAACGATTTTGAGGAGCACTCCCATGGTTCGTTCGTCCAAGTTGGCCATTCTCGCCGCCTGCGGCGCGGTGGCCGGTCTTTCGTCGGTGAGCCTTGCTCAACCGGCCGTCGTCAGCATTTCGGGCGCGACGTTGCTCGAGAACTACCTCAACCAGAGCCTCGCCACGGTCGATTTCATCGATGCAGACGGCAACGGCGTACTCCGCGGCCTCCCGCTCGCCTGCCGCGGCACCCAGCAGCTCGCCCCCAACCTGCTCCCCACTCCCGGCTGCGCGGCCGTCTGGGATCCCTCCGTGATCTGGGGAGTCCAGTACACCGCCGTCGGCTCCACCCGCGGCCTCCAGGAACTGATCGATAACGGGCGCACCTACAACACCGGCGACGCCGGCGAAATCATCTCGCCCGTCACCGCCGCCGCAGTCTCCGCGGCCGGCACCGGCTACGTCGTCGGCAACGTTCTCACCGCGGTCGGCGGCGTCTTCGGTACCGCCGCGACCTTCAATGTCACCGCCATCAACGTCACCGGCGGCGTCACCGCCATCACGCTGGCCTCGGGCGGCACCTACACCAACGCCCCGTCCAACCCCGCCTCAACCACCGGCGGCGCTGGCACAGGCGCGACCATCAACCTCACCACCAACGTCTTCCTCAGCGGCCGCCCGATCGGCACCGTGCCCGCGCTGATCGAAAACCCCTGCATGGATATCGACCGCCGCTCGTCGGCGTTCTTCAACACCCAGCGCTACATCACCGGCGGTGCCCTGCTCCCGGGAATCCTCGGCAACTACCGCAACGCTGGCGGCGCGCCCGTGCGCGCCCGTACCGATGGCACCTTCAGGGCCATCTTCGCCGCTCAGGATGACAACTCCTGCGGCGGCGGCGTCACCGTTGACGCGGCCATCCTCGATGTTCCCGTCCGCTACGCCGTTCGCAACCCCACGGGAACGACCTCCGCCGAGCGCAGGCCCGGTCAGCCCGGCTACGGCGACAACGCTCGCACGGCCGCCAACAAGGACGGAACCGCCACCGCACAGAGCAACAGGCTCGCCAGCCTCACGCCCACCGGCGGCTGCTTCGTCGGCGCGGCCAACATCAACACCACCACCCCCGACGCCAACACCATCTACGACACCCCGCTCTTCCTCGCGACGGTGGCCCCCATCGCCAACTTCGGAACCAACGTAACGCAGGTAAACGTGTCGGACCTCCGGCAGCTGTTTGCAACCGGCCGGCTTCCCAATGGCCAGAACCTTTTGGCCGTTACCCGCGACTCGGGCTCCGGAACGCGCAACGCGTGGGACAACTCGATCGGGCTCGATCCCTCCTTTGGCATCGGCGACAACGTCGGCGCTGTCAACAACATCATCACCAACGACCGGCTGGGCCCGGCCTTCTTGCCGAACAACAAGAACGGCAATCCCCGCGTCGAGCAGACCGTCTACAACCATCGCCTCGCCATCGGCTATGTCGGTCCCGAGCGCGGCCTCCGCAACAGCTCCCCCGACATCCAGTGGCTCAGCAGCGGCTACTGCGACATCCCCTCGGTCACTTTCGACCTCTACGGCGGCGTGAATCCACAGCGCCCCACCTGCACCGCCATCGCCCAGAACCAGACCGGCGAAGCCTGGTTCATCAACGGCCCCGCCTCGTTCGGCACTTTCGGCGAACCCCGCTCGGCCCCTGCCAACAAGGGCGGCCTCGGCTTCATGGAGCCGTTCTGCGACTTCGGCGCTGACGGCATTGCCGGAACCTCCGATGCGGGCGAGGGCGACTCGCTCTACACCCCCGGCGAGCCCTACAGCGACTTCAACCTCAGCACCGTCCGCGATGCTGTCGAGCCACGCCCAGGCACCGTGCCCCCCGCCATGCGCAATGTCGAGGCCGCGGCCTTCATCAACAACATCACCCGCTCCATCGATTCGTTCGAGGGCGGCTTCACCATCGCCACCACTCCCGGCCAGCTCGCCGCCCAGGCGTTCTTCCTCGTGGCCGCGGCCCGTCGCGTTCAGGACCCCAACAACCCCATCAACATGGTGACGAATACGGGTTACAGCCCCGCCCTCGAGGCCTTCATCCTCGGCGCCGGCCCCAGCGTCACCTGCAACAACAGCCTCTACACCGCCTTTGGCCAGGGCGTTGCTCCCTTCACCGCCAACGGCCGCGCCGGCAAGGTTCCCGCCCGCACCCCGGGCGCATACTCCGACGCCGCCGTCAACGCCGCCCCGACCACCAACGGCAACTACATCACCGAGAGCGGCGCGATCCTCGATCACGACGGCGACCTCGCCTCCACCGGCGCTCGCCAGGATCTGCCCCTCCGCAACCTCACCCAGGGCGACTTCAACGGCGACGGCCTCCGCAACATCAACGACGCCGCCGACCTCATCGGCGCGTTCCTCAAGCGCACCGCCGCCGGTTCTTGGACTGCTCCCGCCGGCTCCGGCACCATCGCCGGCGCTCCGGGTGCCGACCTCTCGATCGAAGTCCTCGGCGACTTCAACGGCGACGGCTCCTACACCGCTGCCGACCTCCGCTACTGGGCCGACGGCTTGGGCGTCAACGCCTCTACCGGCCTGCTCAACCGCATGAACGCCTTCATGGCGCTCGACATGGCCCTCGACACCGCCACCTCCGGTGCCGACAACAACCTCTTCAACACCATCCTCTCCACCGGCAAGACCTATCAGCCCGGCGACGCCGCGGCCGACGTGGTCAACGCCGCCGGCCGTTCCACCCCGGGCTTCGCCCCCATCGGCGAAGGCACCGTCAACGCCCTCGACGTCGACTACATCTACAACCAGTTCAAGGGCAACCCCGGCGTCCTCGACGGCGCGGCCAACTGGAACTCCTTCGCCGAGGCAATCACCTTCGACCTCTCGGCCGACATCACCGGCGACCTCATCGTCGATCAGGCCGACATCGACAAGGTCATCAAGGTCGTCCTCGGCACCTGCTTCGGCGACGTGAACCTCGACGGCACCGTCAACAGCATCGATCAGGCCATCATCCAGGCCAGCATCGCCACCCCGCCCGCGATCCCGACGTTCTCCAACGGCGACATCAACGGCGACAACGTCATCAATGCCGCCGACCTCGCCCTCTACTGCCCCGCCGACATCAACTGCTCCGGCACCCTCACCGTCCAGGACATCTTCGACTTCCTCGCCCTCTACTTCGCCGGCGCGCCCAAGGCCGACATCAACGGCTCCGGCACCGTCACCGTCCAGGACATCTTCGACTTCCTGGCCGTCTACTTCGCCGGTTGCTGATTCTTGATCCTTTCTCGGCGCGGCTGCGTGCATGTGTTCGCCGCGCCCACCTCGCCGCCCCCGGGCTGTGTATACCCCCGGGGGCGGTTCCTTTTTTGATGCGGCCGCCGTCGGTGGGGCCGCCTGCCAAAGCGGTTTCTGCTTCCTTCTTCCTCTTCGCTCTCGACGGTACCATCCGCCGCGATGCCGCTACCCATCCCCATCTCCGCCGATTTCGAGAAGCTCGGCGCGTTCTACCTCGGCCGCGAATACGACATCGACGCCGCCAAGCGCCGCGATGCCCTGCTGCTCTACGACTCCCGCGACCTCGTCACGCACGCCGTCTGCGTCGGCATGACCGGCAGCGGCAAAACTGGCCTCTGTCTCACACTCCTCGAAGAGGCCGCGATCGATGGCATCCCCGCGATCATCATCGACCCCAAGGGCGACCTCTCCAACCTGCTGCTCGCCTTCCCCGATCTCCGCCCCGAAGATTTCCGCCCCTGGATCAACGAGGACGATGCCGAGCGCAAGGGCCTCACGCCCGATGCTTTCGCCACCGAGCAGGCCGCGCGCTGGGCCGCGGGACTCGCCGAGTGGGGCCAGAATGGCGCCCGCATCGCCCGCTTCAAGCAGGCGGCCGATTTCACCATCTTCACCCCCGGTTCCAACGCCGGCTCGCCCGTCTCAGTGCTGAAGTCCTTCGACCCGCCCGGCGAGTCGATCGTCGAAGACCACGAAGCCTTCCGCGAGCGCGTCTCTGGCACCGCCACCAGCCTGCTCGGCCTCATCGGCATCGCCGCCGATCCCGTCACCAGCCGCGAGCACATCCTCCTCTCCACCATCCTCGGCGATGCCTGGGCCAGAAGTGAGGCCCTCGACCTCGCCGCCATCATCCAGCGCATCCAGTCGCCGCCACCCTCCGTCCAGCGCATCGGCGTCATGGACCTCGAAACCTTCTACCCCTCCAAAGACCGCTTCGCCCTTGCCGTGGCGCTCAACAACCTCGTCGCCGCCCCCGGCTTCTCGCGCTGGCTCGAGGGCGAGCCGCTCGACATCGGCGCGATGCTCCGCACACCGCAGGGCAAGCCCCGACTCTCCATCTTCTCCATCGCCCACCTCAGCGACCCCGAGCGCATGTTCTTCGTCTCGCTCCTGCTCAACCAAATCCTAAGTTGGGTACGCACGCAGTCCGGCACCACCAGCCTCCGAGCCCTCCTTTATATGGACGAGATCGCCGGCTACTTCCCCCCCACCGCCAACCCGCCCAGCAAGCCTCCGCTCCTCACGCTCATGAAGCAGGGGCGAGCCTTCGGGTTCGGCGTCGTGCTTGCCACCCAGAACCCCGTCGATCTCGATTACAAAG
>Ga0163150_10008877_pt1 | contig 11286 bp, 12 predicted proteins | sample OliLakLV19P2IB_FD_148628 | JGI IMG/M metagenome (GOLD analysis project Ga0163150, IMG submission 148628) | Freshwater microbial mat bacterial communities from Lake Vanda, McMurdo Dry Valleys, Antarctica - Oligotrophic Lake LV.19.P2.IB | ecosystem: Environmental > Aquatic > Freshwater > Lake >...
GCCACACTCAATGAAACTCAAACGGTCTTCCCTGGCACTCACCTCACACTGATCTTCGAAATCGGCTCATCCAAAATTCCCCCAGATCAGGAGGTCTGATATTAGGGACAAAACCACTTGTGGGTCGTACTTTTCTGGCCGAAGAGGAGCAGCCTGGGAAAGACAAGGTTGTGATTTTGACGCAGGGACTGTGGGAGAGTCGTTTTGCTGCCGACCCTACGATTCTCGGCAAGACAATCAGGCTTAACGGCGAAAACTTCGACATCGTGGGAGTTGTCCCGGATGATTCCGTCTTTGGGAGGCACGGTCTCTGGGTCCCCCTTTCATTCAGTGCCGAAGATCTGCAAAAAGCAAATCGGAACCTCAACGCCTATGCGCGGCTCAGGCCAAACCTAACACTGGCTCAAACGGAAGCGACTCTCAGCCTGATAGCCAAAGAACTCGAGCGCGAGTCTCCGGATACCAACAGAGGGTTTGGGCTTATGCTTGAGCCAATGAAGGACCCCTTGTAGGGCATGTTCGACCTGCTCTATTCGCCCTGCTTGGCGCGGTCGGATTCGTTTTGCTGGTTGCTTGCGCCAATGTCGCGAATCTGTCGTTGTCCAAAGCAACAACTCGTCGACCGGAGATGGCTATTCGGACGGCCCTAGGAGCCGGCAGGGCTCGCCTGTTCCGGCAGCTCTGCATCGAAAGCATGCTGCTTGCCAGCCTGGGCGGGCTTCTAGGACTCCTCCTTGCCGTTTGGGGACTTGAGATCGTACGCCAAGTTTTGCCTCAAGACACGGTTCCTCGACTAGAAAAGGTGAGAATTGACGGGCATGCCCTTGCCTTCACTGCCATGATTCTTTCAATCACAGCCATCCTCGGTGGTCTGGTGCCGGCTTTGCGTGCCTCTCAAGTGAATCTCAACCTGGACCTACAGGCAGGAAAACGAAATTTGAGCGGGGTGGCCGGAACACGCCGTGTAGGCAGGTGGTCACCAGCTACGAGGTGACGAAACAGTTTCCACAAAGTGAATTGTATGGATTAGTGAGTCAGATTCAGAGAGCTGCGGTTTCGATTCCTGCGAAGATCGCAGAAGGACATGGTCGTGAACACCTCGGCGATTACCTGCACCACCTGTCGATGGCCAACGGATCGTTGATGGAGTTGGAAACGCATTTCCTGTTTGCCGGACGATTGGGATATCTGAAAGTAGAGCGAATAAACCAGCTCTTGGATCAAACCGCGGAAGCTGGCCGAATGCTGGCAGGTCTGATCAGGAGCCTCAAGAACTCCCGGCCTGGCTCCTGACACCTGGAAACCTGACACCCGGAACCTGACACCTATGTACAACGACCTTCGCTACGCTTTCCGTCAACTCATCAAGACTCCTGGGTTCACAATTGTGGCTGCCTTGTCACTCGCCTTGGGCATTGGGGCCAACACCACGATATTCAGCGCTCTCAATGCCCTTGTGTATCGGCCTTTGCCTTACAAGGACCCTACCGCCTGGTGGTGATCTGGGAAACCAACACGAAGCTGCCGGGTCGCGCGCAAGAACCTTCAGTTGCTGACGTGTTGGACTGGCGAACGCAGAATCATGTTTTTGAAGACATCGCCTCGGTGTCAGGTCTTGAAGGAGGTACTGAGACCTTGACGGATGCCAAAGGGGCGGAGCGCGTTACCACTCAGGGAGCGAGCCCGAACCTGTTTTCGCTGTTGGGAATAAAGCCAGCCATGGGCCGCGTCCCCGTTGCTGAAGACGTGCGTAGTTACGGAGAGACTGTGGTCATCAGTGATTCGTTTTGGAGGCGTCGGTTCGATGGCAGTCCCGATGTCCTAGGAAGAGCCTTCAACATCGAAGGCACGGATTGCACGGTCGTTGGCGTGATGCCCCCAGGCTTGTCACGCGTTCTGCATGAAAAGACCGATGTGTGGATGCAGATTCCGACTACCATCGAAGCCTACTCAAAGCGCACCGATCACGATTTCATGGCAATCGCTCGCCTCAAACCAAACGTGACTCTTCCGCAAGCACAATCAGACATTGAGGTGATCGCCGCACGTTTGGAGCAGGGGCACCCCGAGACCAACAAAGACAGGGGCGCGAAGATCGTGCCATTGCACGAGGATCTCTCTGGCTGGGCTAGAGGGATTCTCTATCCGCTCTTTGGCGCAGTCAGTTTTGTTCTCCTGATCGCTTGCAGCAACGTCGCCAATCTTGTCTTGGTACGGACAGAGGCCCGGCGAAAAGAATTTGCCGTGCGTGCGTCGCTGGGAGCCGGCCGTCTGCGCTTGGTTCGGCAGTTACTCATCGAGAGTGCGCTCCTCGCTCTCTTGGGGGGGCTGTTGGGAGTGCTCATCGCAACGTGGGGAATTCAGATCTTTCGTAACCTCGCTTCCGCGTTTCCGTGGGTCGAAACGGTCAATCTCGATCTGCGAGTGCTGCTCTTTACTCTGGCACTCTCGCTGCTTACGAGCTTCCTTTTTGGTGTGTTCCCAGCGCTCCAGGCCTCGAATTTCGATCTGAACGTTACGCTGAAGGAGGGCGATCGGCGAACATCCACCGGCGCGGGACGGCGGATTCGGCGTGTGCTGGTGATTTCCGAGATTGCGCTGGCACTGGTCTTACTCGTCGGTGCTGGACTGATGATGAACACGATTCTCCGTTTGGAAAGAGTCAAGCTCGGCTTCAACCCGGAGAATGTTCTGACCATGGAGATTTTCTTATCCGAGGCTCAGCACGTCACGCATATTCCGGGTGGTTTTTTGAAGAAAGTGAACCCCCGCGCAACCCACTTCTACCAGCAAGTTCTTGAACGAATTCAAGAGCTACCGGGTGTCGAGTCAGCCGGCATGATCAGTCTCGTGCCCCCTCGATGGATGGAATCGCGCACCTTCACGGTCTTGGGACGTCCGGCGCCGGACCCCGAAAAGCGGCCTTACGCCTACTACGCCGAAACCAGCCCGGGTTTGTTTCGCACTTTGCAAATTCCTCTCAAGAAAGGACGTTATCTCGAGGAACGCGACGTGGAAAGTGCTCCATGGGCAGTTGTCATCAATGAAACCTTCGCTCGCCGTTTCTTTCCTGGCGAGAATCCAATTGGCCAGCAACTGCGTTTAAGGTCGGAACCGTTTCAGCTTGAAGAGAATCGCGGGCGCGAGATTGTGGGAATTGTGGGTGACGTGAAGCATGCGGGGCCGGCTCGAAACACCCCGCCGGCCTTGTATGTGTCCTACCGACAACAGCCTGACACCTATGCTGGCGGATACGTGGCGACGCACCTTCGCCAGGACCTTGTCATCCGTACCATGACCCCGGTTCGAGGCGTTACAGAAAGTCTGACTGCAGCTGTCAGGCGCATCGTAGCCGAAGTGGATAAGGATCAACCTGTCTACGATGTGATGACCTTGGAACAAGTTCTCTCCAAGTTCATGTCTCCATGGCGATTCTACTTGCAACTCATGGGTCTCTTTGCCGGATTGGCACTGATTCTGGCAGCTGTAGGGATTTACGGCGTCATCTCCTATTCGGTCAGCGAACGGACTCACGAAATCGGTATCCGTATGGCCCTTGGCGCACAGCGGGAGGATGTTCTCAGGCTCATCGTCAAGCAGGGCCTGATACTCACGGTGGCAGGGGTTGCTATCGGCCTTGCTTCAGCTACGGCACTAACGCGACTGATTGCCAGATTCCTTTTCGGGGTGACGCCAACGGACCCCGCGACGTTTCTCATCATCTCGCTGCTTCTGGTGGGCGTGGCATTGCTGGCCTGCTACCTGCCAGCGCGACGGGCGACCAAGATCGATCCGATGGAGGCGCTTAGATGTGAGTGACAAGTGATGAGTGACGAGTGACAAGAGATGCCGCTCGCCGCCAACTTCAGACTGCTTGTCGCTTGCCAGTCGTCACGGTGAGAAATCAGTTGCTGGGAGTCGAAAACAAACATCTCGTCACTTGTCACTCGTCACTTATGTACAACAATCTTCGTTACGCTATCCGTCAACTGCTCAAGAGCCCGGGCTTTACCATCGCAGCCGTAGTCACCTTGGCCTTGGGCATCGGTGCGAGCACCGCAATTTTCAGCGTTCTTCATGCAGTCTTACTACGGGCGCTGCCCTATAGTCAGGCCGGGCGGCTGGTCGCGGTCTGGCAGATGAATTTGGAACGAGGGACGCGAGACAAAGTGACGTGTGCTGACTATGCCGATTGGAAAGCACGCAATCACGTCTTTGAGGACCTGGCCTACTCCATGGATGAGCCTTACACCTTGACCGATGCGGGGACACCTCAGTTCGCTGCTTGGGGCACAACCTCTCTTGGGCCGAACTTTCCTGCCGGAGGATGGGGAACCTGGCAAGGATCGTGTCCTCGTCCTCAGTCATCGGCTCTGGGAAAAGCGGTTTGCCTCTGACCGGAGCGTGGTCGGCCGATCGGTCAGGCTGAACGGGGAACCATACACCATTGTTGGCGTTATGCCGCCGGAGTTTGCCCATCCCGGGACTTTCGTCGATCTCTGGACTCCGCTGGCCCTTTCCCCCGACTTCTTTCAGAACCCCAAGCTTCATCTACTGCATGTCGTCGGCTGGCTCCGAACAGAAGTCAGCGTTGTGCAGGCACAGAAAGAGATGGAGGCACTGACCCGGGAACTAGCCCGGCAACATCCGGATACCAACAAAAACTGGGGCATCCGGCTGGCGCCTATCCGCGACCTCTACACAGGCGATCTCCGCGAAGCCCTGTGGGTGCTGCAGGCAGCCGTGTTCCTGATGTTCGTGATCGCCTGCGCCAATGTTGCCAACATGCTGCTCGCGCAAGCTAGCAGCCGGGAACGCGAGGTGGCCATTCGACTGGCACTGGGAGCGCGACGGCGGCATTTGTTCAGTCAGTTTCTAACCCAAGGTCTCATCCTGGCATCGCTGGGCGCATCCGGAGGCCTTTTGCTGGCATTCCGGGGAGTGCAGATCCTGCCGCAGATGTTTTCAACGCAACTGGCGAGAACCCCGCTTCCAGCCCATCCCTCCGATTGGATTGACTGGCCAGTGCTGCTCTTTGCGCTCGCCATCGCGGTGGTTGCTGGAGTTGTCTTCGGCTTGATGCCCGCGTTTCGCGCTCCGCGTCTGCCGCAGGAAATCTTGAAAGGCGGAGTTCGCGGCTCGACAGGGCACGCTCTATCCGTGCGGTTGCGCAGCGTGCTCATCGTCTCCCAGGTAGCACTGTCGCTGATGCTGCTGGCCGGCTCAGGCTTGCTCATTCGCAGCTTCCTGCGTCTGCAGAAGCAGTCGCTGGGATTTCAAACGGACCGGGTTGCGGCGTCTTTCCTGCTGCTGGCTCCGAACCGATATCCGGACGGAAACGCCACGACGACTTTTCTGGAACAGGTGCTCACTCGTTTGAAAGCTGTGCCTGGCGTCGAGTCTGCGGGAGCGATCAACACGTTACCCTTGAGCGGCAACGATGCGCGCCGTCCGTTTACGCTTCCCGGACAACCGGAGGAGGCGGGCCGGCCGAACATCGCGCGCTTCCGCCTGGCAACACCGGACTACTTCCAGACGATGCGAATCCCGTTGAAGCGGGGGAGGCCCTTTGACGAGAGAGACCGGAAAGGTAGCGTCGAAGTGGTGATCATCAGCGAAGGGTTGGCGCGACGTTTCTGGCCAAACGAAGACCCAGTCGGGAAGATCATCATGGTGCCCGACATGTTAACTCCGGCGATGCGCCAGATTGTGGGCGTCGTGGGCGACGTGCGTCATTATGGTCTAGCTGAGGAAGCTCCAATCGAGATCTACCGTCCGTTCTATCAAGCATACTGGCCGTTCTTTACTGTGGTGGCCAGGGGCATTCTCGAGCCGGTACAACTGGCCAACACGCTACGACAAGCCATCGGGGCTGTAGACAAGGATCAACCGATTCAGTCCGTCCGCATGATGGAAGAGCTGGCTGCCGACTCGGTCGCCTTGCGTCGGGCGAGCATGGTGCTGCTCGCGATCTTCGCCGCCGCGGCGTTGCTGCTGGCTGCGCTTGGCATCTACAGCGTCATGTCATACACGGTGGCGCAACGCACGCAGGAAATCGGGATCCGCATGGCGCTCGGCGCACGACAACAGGATGTGCTGATGTTGGTGACTCGCGAAGCGGTGCTGCTGGCTATGACGGGCGTCGTTCTCAGTCTGCTGGGAGCCTTCGCGCTGACGCGCTTCCTGGGGACGTTGCTTTACAGCGTGCAGCCGACCGATCCGTTGACATTCGCAGGCGTCTCAATCCTGTTGACCGCCGTAGCACTGGTTGCCAGCTACATTCCGGCACGCCGCGCCGCGCAAGTCGATCCGATCGTGGCGTTGAGGTATGAGTAAGTACCAGGTTTCAGGTGCGAGCTCTGAGGTGTGAGAGAGGATCGTCCTGGGATCTCACTTCAAACCTCGCACCCTCTGGATATGTGGGATCCGGTTCCTACGGTTGCAGAAAGTTTCTAATCGTCTCGCGAACTCTTTGGGCGATGGCCACGGCCTCCTCGGCATCGGATCGCACAATCGGATCCCAATCACCGGGATATCTCGATTCAATGCTGTACCGATTGAGCTTCAAAAGCTCAGCCATATCCAGGGTCAACGAGAGTTTCGACAAGGCAAGCTGGACTAGAACGCGCAGATCATGAGTCTTGGGGAAATCGAGCGATTGCGAAACGAGGAGGGCCTTCAAGTACTTTTCGGTGCACTGTTGGGCGTGGAAGCAAATGGTATCGAAGGGGCAATCCTCTTCGAGAGTGAGGGTGTACTCACCATTTTTAAGGTCATGTTCGGCTTTCTCAATCCACTGATGAACAACGTGTAGATTCTCAGGCGACACGCTCATAGAGTACCTTGCCCTCACGTATCGCAGGCCGGATGATTGTTCCGATTCGATCCTGGTTACGTTGAACCTCCTCGGGAGTGACCACAATCACATCTGTAGGGAGATCGATTCCGACCAGAGAAAGATCTATCTCAGTTGCCAGCTTTCGACGAGTATCCGGAACGGGCATGATCACAAGTAGATCGACATCACTGTGGGTTACGGTGTTTCCACGCGCCTGGGAGCCGAAAAGGATGATTTTCTCGGGATCGAATCGCTTTACGATGCGCGACACTATTTCATCAAGACTTTCTTGAATGGCCATGTTCGTGGTATTTCGGGTTCTCAGTCAGCCTTGAGGCCAGCGATTTTCTCGGGTTTGTTGGGTCTTGTTGAAACCTTTGATAGGCCTAACGGGCGGCAGTTTTTATGGGCGCAGGCAACTGGCCATACAGCTCCCAGAAATGCGATGTCGCCCTCGATATCACGACCGCCGCTCGAAATCGGCTTCTTGGATTTCAGGGAAGCCCTCAGGATTACGACGATGCTCAGATTCGATTTGGTCTAAGAGTGCAGTAAATGCCGGCCGAGGATGAGGGTCTTGAATAATGCCTTCCCAAATCGCGTCGCCGTTTAATTCTGGAAGCAGCGCTGGTAGATCTTCCAACAACTTTCTTCGATCCTCGGATGAAAGCAACCGGATCGCTGCTTCAATCTCCTCTACGGTACCCATGGTCGCGAACTATACCACCCGGAGGTGGCCAAGTAAACTTGATGGCTTCCGTCATGCCCTCACCACCGCGCTGTTCGAGCAGCGGTATGTTGCTGACCCACTATATCCCACCCCATGGCGTGACCAAGGTGGAGCCGGGGCGGCTCTTAGACGCGAGTGACGAGTGCTAATGCGCGAGTGTTCGAACGCAACCGAACTGAAACTAGACACCTAACACCTGGCACCTGACACCTGGAACCTACTATGTACAACGATCTTCGATTCGCCATTCGTCAACTTATCAAGAACCCTGGCTTCACCGCTGTGGCCGTATTCACGCTCGCGCTGGGGATTGGGGCGAACGCAGCGATCTTCAGCATTGTCAACGCGGTGCTCCTGCGCCCGTTTCCGTACCAAGCGCTGGAGCGCCTGGTGATTATTGAGGAGCGAGTTTCCGGGGGAAACAGCTTCTCGCCGTCCTATCCCAACTTTGTTGATTGGCGTGCGCAGAACACGGCTTTCGATTCAATAGCGGCGGTGCGTGGGAATGAGAGCTTTAACTTTACGGGCGCAGGCGAACCGGAACGCTTGCAGGGGCGGCTCGTCTCAGCGGAGTTCTTCTCCACCCTGGGCATTAAGCGTCTGCTCGGGCGCGACTTTCTGGCGGAGGAAGACCGTCCTGGCGCGGCTCCAGCGGTGATTCTGAGTCATGGATTCTGGCAGCGCAGGTTCGGTGCTGATCCCGATGTCCTCGGGAAACAGCTCACGCTCAACAACCAAAGCTTCACCGTTGTTGGGGTTACTCCAGCGAGTTTCCAGTTCGGGTTGGAAGCAGACGTCACTGTGCCCATCGGTCTCTCGGCAGAACGCTTCGCGAATCGCGGCAGAGATCCAGGAACCGGAGTCGTCGCTCGTTTGAAACCCGGCGTGTCGCAGCAGCAGGGAGAGACAGATCTGAATCTGGTTGCCGCGCGGCTGGAACAACAGTATCCGGAGACCAACAAAGGCCGGCGTGTGCTCCTGACGCCGCTGCACGAAAGCATTGTCGGCAACGTGCGACAGCCGTTGTTGATTTTGCTGGGCGCGGTCGGCCTGGTTCTATTGATCGCCTGTGCCAATGTCGCCAACCTCCTGCTCGTTCGGTCATCGGTGCGTCAAAAGGAGATGGCAGTGCGCGTGGCCCTCGGTGCCAGCCGCACCACGCTTATTCGTCAACTGCTGACCGAGAGCGTCCTGCTGGCCGCCCTGGGCACAGCGTTGGGAATTCTGCTCGCGTTCTGGGGCATAAGTCTTATCGCGTCCCGATTGCCAGACGGCATACCACGCCTGCAGGAGGCTCAGGTTGATGCACCGGCGCTGGTCTTCACGCTTGCCGTCTCTCTCCTGACCAGTTTGCTATTCGGCCTGGCTCCGGCGTTGCAGGCTTCGCGCCCGACTCTGACGGAAGGGTTGAAGGAAGGGGACCGAGGTTCCTCGGGGCGCCGTCAGCGGCTGCGCAGCGTGTTGATGGTAGGCGAAGTCGCCCTGACGCTGACGCTGCTGGTGGGCGCTGGTTTGCTCATCCAAAGCTTTCGGCGCGTGCTAGAGGTTGACCCGGGCTTCAAGGCGCAGAACCTGCTCATGATGCAGGTCTCCGTCAACAACCCCGATGGTCAGCAAGTGGCGAACTTCTTCGAACAGTTGCAGCAAAACGTCCGCAACCTGCCCGGCGTCACATCGGTCGCGGTATCGAATGGGATTCCGTTTGGCTCGACGAACTTCCCGACCTTCCTTATTGAAGGCCGACCGGAGACCGAGAACAAACCATCGGGGCTGCGCTACCACGTGAGTCCCGCTTACTTCCAGACGATGGGGATTGAGCTGATCAAAGGCCGCCTTTTCGCCGCCGAGGATACGTCTGCCACTCCGTCGGTTGCCATCGTTGATGAGGTCCTCGCGCGTCGGTACTTCCCCAATGAAAACCCGCTTGGCCACCGGTTGAAGGCGTCTGCCGACGCGCCCGGTATAGAGATTGTCGGCATCGTCCGGCATGCCGAACCGAACAGTCTCGACGCACAAGGACCAGCCCCGGCCTAGTTCTACTTCAACTTCAATCAGATTCCTGCGGAGCGACTGCCAGGCTATGTCCGACGTATCAATCTGCTGACGCGCACCGAGGTCGAACCGTTGGGCTTGGCCTCGGCGGTGCGCGGTCAGGTGGTGGCGTTGAATAAAGATCAAGCGGTCTTCAACGTGCGCACAATGGAACAGACGGTGGCGCAATCGGTTGCCGCTCGGCGTTTCTCCATGCTGTTGCTGACCGTCTTCGCCATCGTCGCGCTCGCGCTCGCCAGCCTCGGGATTTACGGCCTGATGTCATACGCAGTGGCACAGCGCACGCGCGAAATCGGCGTTCGGATGGCGCTCGGAGCCCGAGGCGGCGATGTGCTCAGACTGGTGATCGGACAAGGAATGAAGCTGGCTCTGCTTGGCGTGGCGATCGGCCTGCTTGCGTCGTTGGCGCTGACGCGCTTGATGAAAACCCTGTTGTTCGGCGTGATCGCGAACGATCCGCTGACGTTCGCCGTGATCGCGTTGTTGCTCACAGTCGTGGCATTGCTGGCCTGCTGGCTTCCGGCGCAGCGGGCGACAAAAGTAGACCCGATGGAGGCGTTGCGGTATGAATGATGCCGTGACTCGGGATTCGTGAACAAAGCCGTGGCTCGGGATTCGTGATTCGGGATTCGAACCACGAATCACCAACCCCTTACCACGCCGCCACCCAAACTGCCCGTTATCGCAACCCGCGTGTTCGGAAGCGGACACCTGAACCTTCTGCCAGCCGTTGATTTCCGGTCCTAAGGCCCACCATTCATTCAGGTAGCGGTGAAATCTGCATGGCAGCACACTTGCTAATCATCTGGGAGGTCCGGCGCGATGTTCGTCCCACAATTTGCTGTTCTCGAGAATCCCATCTCCCCCACGCGTTTTTCTACTTTTCCCGATGTGTCACGCTTTCGAGTCCTGGTTGCTGATGATCAGCCGGACATATTGCTGGCTTTGCGTCTATTGCTCGCCCAGAACGGCTTTCAGGTCGAGACCGTCAACTCACCTCAGACGGTGCTGGAAGCTCTGGCTTCTAGTACTTTTGACGTTCTTCTGATGGACTTGAATTATGCCCGGGACACCACCTCCGGTCGCGAAGGGATGGACTTGTTGGATCGGCTTGCGCATCTGGAGAACCTGCCGCCTATCGTAGCCATGACAGCCTGGGCTGCCTTGGACCTCGCCATCGAAGGGTTGCGTCGCGGCGTTTGCGATTTTGTTCTCAAGCCTTGGAATAACAGGGAACTCTTAGCGATTCTTGACCAGCAAATCGCCCGGGGAAAGCGCCAGCGATTGGAACGGCAGGACCAGGTGGCGCTGCGCGACGTGCAGCAGGGCTTGCTGCCGAAAACCATGCCGTCCATGGCGGGTTGCGAACTGAGCGGAGTTTGCCTGGCGGCCTCGACTGTGGGCGGTGACTACTTCGACGCCGTCAAACTGGCAGATCAGCGGGTGGCTTTGTGCGTGGGTGACGTTTCAGGCAAAGGCCTGCCAGCGGCGTTGCTGATGGCGAACCTGCAAGCTGCGGTGCACGCCTACACCGACAGCAGGATTGAACCTCAGACTCTCTGCCAGAAGGTCAATCACATCATTTGCGGCAACATCGCCGTCGATCGGTTCATCACCTTCTTCTACGCAACGCTCGACGTCGCGTCGCACCGCTTGCGTTACACCA
>Ga0163150_10008878_pt1 | contig 11285 bp, 7 predicted proteins | sample OliLakLV19P2IB_FD_148628 | JGI IMG/M metagenome (GOLD analysis project Ga0163150, IMG submission 148628) | Freshwater microbial mat bacterial communities from Lake Vanda, McMurdo Dry Valleys, Antarctica - Oligotrophic Lake LV.19.P2.IB | ecosystem: Environmental > Aquatic > Freshwater > Lake >...
GGGTATGCGTATTGCCCACAATGACGTCGCGCTGCAAAAGGCCGTTTCCATGGCGTCAGTCGAGGCGCAGGCCGCGTTTGGCGATGGCGGGGTATATCTCGAAAAGTTTTTGGAGAACGCGCGGCACGTCGAAATTCAGGTGCTGGGCGATGAGCATGGCAGGATCATCACGCTGGGTGAGCGCGAATGCACCATCCAGCGCCGGCACCAGAAATTGATCGAGGAATCGCCGTCGATGCGGTTGACCAATTCGATGCGCGCGAAGATGTCCAAGGCGGCGTACCGGGCGGCGAAAGCGATGGGGTATTCGAATGCGGGCACGGCCGAATTTCTTGTCGCGCAGGACGGATCATTTTATTTTATTGAATTTAATGCGCGCATCCAGGTCGAGCATCCAGTTACGGAAGTGGTGACGGGAATCGATCTCGTCAAAGAGCAAATCCGGATTGCGGCGGGCGAACCGTTGCGGACGACCTCGCCGCGGTTTAACGGTCACGCAATTGAAGCGCGGGTGTATGCGGAGGACCCGGACAACAATTTTTCGCCCAGCCCTGGCACGATCACGAAATGCCATATCCCCGGCGGACCGGGAATCCGGGTGGACAGCCATATCTTTCCCGGTTACACGGTCCCGCGCTATTATGATTCCTTGCTGGCGAAAGTCATTTCTCACGGTAATGACCGCGACGAAGCAATAAACCGGCTTGCCGGAGCGTTGCAGGAGTTTACAGTCGTCGGCGTGAAGACGACAGCGCAGCTTTGCGCGAAGATTCTGATGAGCGACCGGTTCCGCCGCGGCGATTTGACGCCGGAACTGATCGATCAATTTGTTACGAAGCCTAAATAACCGCGGCACGCCGTGGAGGGATTCTGACATGCGCATCGTGCAACGGATTTTTCTGTACCTGATTTCGGTAATGCTCGTGTTGGTGGGGGTCGCGATTGCGGCCTATCCGTTTAATGAGAGCGCGAAAGCGCTTGTGGCGCGGGCGTCGGAGTATTCGCAGGATTGGATTCTGTGCGTATTGGTGGGTATAGCCCTCGCGGCAATCGGTATTTTCACGCTGCTGCCGTTCACTATCTTCCGGAAGAAAGGCCGCGCGATTTCGTTCGCGGGCCCGAACGGAACGCTTGAGATTCAGCTCGATTCGTTCGAAGCGTCGTTGCAAAAGATAGTCGGGAAACTTCCGATGGTCAAACGCGCACACATTAACGTCACGCCGGAAGACAGCAATCGCAAGGTGGGCATCGAAGCGAATGTTTCGCTGAAAAAACCCGCGGACATGAGCACGCGCGAAGCCGGCGAGCGCCTGGAAGATTTCATCATTAACGCGGCGCGGAAAATACTTGGGGCGGATGAAGTGACGCATGTCTTTGTGCGCGTCAAGGACTTCCAGGTGGATTCGAATCAAACGGCGGAATCGTTGAACAGTATTTTCGCCGATGCGGAAAAGTCAGTCGCGCCGTTGCCCAGCGTTGTACCAACGCCCGCGCCGGTGCGGACGCCTGTTGCGGCAACGGCGGTTGCCACAGCCACCGCGGCTGTGGTGGCCGAGGACGCGACGAAAACTTATGAACCGGAGATCGATGATGATGGTCCGTATACCGCGGCGGCAGCGTTAGAAGAAGTAGAACGGCCGCAGTCCGATGACCTGTTAACCTACGACGAAGCCGAAGCATTGCAACATCCCGCAACGTCTACGGCCGCGCTCGAAGATGACGACGCTGACCCGCTGCCTCCATTAGACATGGATCCCGCGGTCGACAATGTGACTTCATTCGAATCGCTTCAAGAGCCCGGGGAAAAGCCAAAGGACTAATCAGCCGCCGCACCCTCGGCGCAGCTTGGCGGAACGCGGTGGATGTTCTAAAATTTTCGCGTGGGATTGCGGCGCATATCTTCGATAACGGATTTCAGAATTTCGTCAAGCGAAGTCGCCGGTTCAAAACCGATTGCCTTGCGGATTTTATCCAGGCACGGCGCGCGGTGGCGCATATCTTCGTAGCCGGGGCCGTAGGCTTGATCATAAGGCACGTAGGTGAGCGCCGAAGAACTTCCGGTGAGCGCGATAACCCGTTTTGCCAGGTCTTCGATCGTGATGCGCTGTGTGCTGCCGACGTTGAAAATCTCGCCATTGATGTCGCGCTGTTCCATTAAACCCACCAGGGCGGGCACCACGTCGCCAACGTATGCAAAGCAGCGGGTCTGTCCCCCATCGCCGAAAACGGTAATGGGTTCATTATTTAGCGCGGCGCTGACGAATCGCGGCACCACCATTCCGTAGCGTCCGGTCTGGCGCGGTCCGACTGTATTGAACAGCCGCACTACAACGCAGGGCATGCGCTTGCTTCGCCAATAGGCAAGGGCTAGAAACTCGTCGATGGCTTTTGAATCCGCGTAGCTCCACCGGCTGAGGTGTGTCGAACCCATGATGCGATCGTCGTCTTCGCGAAAGACTTCTTTCTCGCTCTTGCCATAGACCTCGCTGGTGGACGTGACGAGCACGCGCCTGCGATAGCGGCAGGCCTCTTCAAGGACCGTTTCCGTGCCGCGGATGTTGTTCGTGATAGTGAGGATGGGTTCATCCACGACAAGCTGCACGCCGAGCGTTGCGGCAAGATGATAGACCACATCGACCTCACGCATCAGCTCGCGCACAATTTCCTGGTTCAACGTCGAATCGATGACGCTCGTGACTTTTCCATCGAGGTGCTCGATATTCTCGAACTGGCCCGTACTTAGGTTATCGAGGACAAAAACTTGATCGCCGCGCCGGACCAGTTCCTCGCAGACATGCGAGCCGATAAACCCCGCGCCACCCGTCACCAACGCCTTCATTGCTCACTCCCCTTGCTGCCCTTAACATCGGCAAGTATAGAGTCGCGCGCGTGTGCGTTCAACGCGACTCCGTCGCAGGCACGGGAAATTGAAGGCTTCTGGCGTCCCCGATACAATTCCCCGACTCCGAGGGGAACGCATTTTTTATGGCCATTCGTTTTTTCAACACACTCACGCGCGCCAAAGAGGTATTCGAACCGATTGCCGCGCCGCAGGTCGGGCTGTACACCTGTGGGCCGACCGTGTACCACTACGCCCATATCGGGAATCTGCGGACGTTTCTATTTGAAGACCTGTTACGGCGGCATTTGAAGTACCGCGGGTACGGTGTGAAACACGTCATGAACCTAACGGACGTAGAAGACAAGATCATTCGGACGTGCCGCGAGACCGGCGAATCGCTGAAATCATTGACGGGGCGGTATGCGCAGGCGTTCTTTGAGGACTTGGACACGCTGAGAATCGAACGGGCGGAGCAATACCCCGCGGCGACGGACCACGTTTCAGAAATGGTCGAGTTGATCAAGAAGCTGCGGGACGGCGGGCACACCTACGAAAGCAACGGCAGCATCTATTTCAAGCTCAGCACGTTTCCGTCGTATGGCCAATTGAGCAAATTCAAGATGGACGAACTTAAGTCCGGCGCAAGCGGGCGCGTGGATTCCGATGAATACGACAGCGACGATCCGCGGGATTTCGCATTGTGGAAAGCGTATGACGAAAAAGACGGGGCGGTGTTCTGGGAAACGGAGCTTGGCAAAGGGAGGCCAGGCTGGCACATCGAATGTTCGTGCATGAGCATGAAGTATCTCGGCGAATCGTTCGATATTCATTGCGGCGGCATCGACAACATGTTCCCGCACCACGAAAACGAGATCGCGCAATCCGAAGCCGCGACCGGCAAACCGTTTGTGAAGTATTGGCTGCATAGCGCGCATTTGTTCGTGGATGGAAAGAAGATGTCGAAGTCGCTCGGCAACTTTTATACGTTGCGCGACCTGACCGCGAAGGGGCACGATCCCGTTGCTATCCGGTGGGCATTGATCGCGACGCATTATCGGCAACCCAGCAATTTCACGTTCGACGGTTTGGAAGCAGCAAACGAATCGTTGCGGCGCGTGAGGGATTTTCGCGGGAGACTCGCGGAGGTACGCGGAAAAGCCGATGGGCTTGGCGAATTGGACGTTTCCTGCGAAAAGTCATTTGGCGACGCGCTGGATGATGATCTCAACATTTCCGGCGCGATAGGCGCAGTGTTTGACTATATCCGCGAAACGAACAAGCTGATCGATGCCGATACGATTGGAAAAGATGGCGCGGCGCGCGCACTTGCGTTGCTGGACCGGCTAAATGCCGTTACTGGACTGTTCGGCGAGGTCACCCGAGAAGAAGCCCCGGCTGAGGTGCTCGCGCTGATAAAAGAACGGCAGGCGGCGCGACGCGCAAAGGATTTCAAGCGTTCAGATGCTATTCGGGATCAGTTGCTGGCAGATGGTTGGGTGATTGAAGATACCGCGGATGGCCCGCGGGTGAAGAAGGTGTAGAGGCGAGCGATTTTAAACTTTTGATTCTGGTTAAGCGTGAGTGCTCTGACGGAGGATCAAGAGCGATTACGAGGACGTTTACAATTACGAGCTTGGGGTTGGAATTTACCAAGAAAGAGCCTCTAACAAAAGTGCCGTAACCCTTACAGGGTACCGCTAATGTGGGTATTGTACCTGGGGTAGGTCCGTCTTCGTTACGCGAAGCGCGTAACTACGGCGGACCAACCCCAGGCTGCACGCTGTAATCCCTTCGGGATAAAATGACGCACGATAGGTTTTGTTAGAGATTTTAAGAATCCAGAATCCAGAATCCAGAATCCAGAATCTAAAATAGAAACTAAATTGGATCGCCCGGTTTCCACTCAAAAATGAGTTCGGGATGCTGGAAATAGTTGTTCATGATTTTCTCGAACTCGAAGATATGTCCGCCATCCATTGCGCGATGATCAAACGTCACACAAACGGTCATGACGTGGCGTATCTTGATTTCGCCACCCACCACGCGCGGCATTTGTCGCGTCAGGCCGATGCCCCACATGAAGACGTGCGGCACGGGAATTACAGTGACGGTTTGCCACCCGTTCACGGACATGCCGATGTTCGCGATGGTGATAGTGGAGCCGATGACGTCGGAGGGTTGCAGTTTTTCTGCCTCCGGCGTGTTGCGCACTTCCTCGTCGATGGGTTCCGGCCAGAGCGTCGCCTTTGCCCACAGCCAGCCAGCGATAAATCCTGAAAAATCGAGTTCGCGCACCGCCGTGGACAGCAGTTCCCGCGCAATTTTGCGATACAACTCATTCATGTCCGTGCGCCGCGCTTTTCGCGTGAGTGCGCGCATATCGTTGGCGACGTCGATGATGGTGCGCTTATGCGGATTGCGAATAATCGGGCCCATCACGCCGCGCTTGGTATGTACGGTAAACATCGGGTTGATGTCTTCGATCTCGTGGAACCGCCCGCCATCCCTCAAGGGCGTCCATTCGAAGAATCCGTTGATGATCGGCAGATGGTGCGTGACGTGGCAAACAGTTTTGAGGAAGAATGCGGACAGGTTTTTGTGAACTGCCATCTTCGTCAGGTCTTCGGGCGATAGTTTCTCGCCGCGCGCCTTCATTTCGCGGATGACCCGTTCGCCATATTCGATCACCGGCGTCACGTCGAACTCGACGTTACCGGCGGCATGCGGCACTTCCCGCGCCGATTTCGAGAGTAGAAATGAAACGCTCTGCCGCACGAAGGAGAGCGGATGCACCTTGCGCACCTTGAGGTGCTCTTGCGCCCAGCGAATTTGGAAATTGCGAAACATATTGGGTTTAGCGGCGCCGCCCGGAGTTGTGGCGCGAGACGACACCTTCCGCCAGCATCAAAAACCGTGATGAGGCGCAACTATCCGCATCGTCCGCACGAAAGTAGGTACGATAGGCAATTCCCACGGAAGGATCAACTATTGGGGCGCTTCCGGTGGGAACCAGCGCCGTTTGTCGGCGTGTTGCGCGTATGGCAGGTTCGCGTTGCGCCATACGAGCGAACGATAGAACTTGTTCGCCGCTTGCGGGTCGCGCGATTGAATAAACATGCCGCCGGTCCACAACGCGCGCAGGGTTTCGATATCGTCGTTGGGCAGCAGGGCGGCGCTCTGCCACATGAGGTCCGCCGCCACATATCGGTAATGAAACCGTTTATTGGGTGATGGCAGGTGTTCCCTGGCCCGGCGCATTTCATCGTCTGACGCGGCCAGCACCTCGCGCGTAGCTTGTGGAAGTTCGTCATCCAGTGGTCCGAATGATCGCGGCTTCGCAAGGCGGCCGTGGTCTGCGCCCATGAGTGCGAATCCACCGTCGAACACCGTCCAATCAGGACTGATCTCGGCGCCCATGAGGCTCATGCCGTGTTCGCGCACAAGTTCTCCGGCATGGAAGAGCGTAGTGGCGCGCTCGCGATCGATCATGGCGCGGGGCCGCTTCCCCAGAAACCATTCCCACGCGGTTCGTGTGGTTTCCGGAGGTTCGCCCGCGCGCCCATTCTGGAGTGCCGCGGCGAGTTCCTTCGCGATGGGCAGCAGGCCTTGCGGCACATACCGAAGGGCGTCGTCCCAGCGCGATTCGCGCGCCAGCCTGCGTGACAGCAAATACTGCAATACATCCATGCGCGACGGTGATTTGGAACTGTTCGCCGCTTCGTCGCCAAAAATACCGCTGTCGAAATAGAACTCGTCGCTCGCAACGGAGAATTCGGGATTCGTCGCGCTGGCGTCCGCGTAGGTGATCAGCTCGTCATCGGTGAGCACGCGCTCGGCGATATACGCGGCATCAAGCCAATAGCCGGCGCGCATGTAGAGATCGAGCGCTTCGGTATACTGGCCTCGTCCGAGCAACAACACTCCGAGTTCGCGCTGGGCAAGATCGGAGATTGCGGCGGGCGACGCGAATTCGCTCGCAGTTTCCAGAGCCACGGATGGTTCTGCTTGCGCCAGGACGATGGTGTCGCGCAATGCCGTAATGGCGTTATCGACTTTTCCATCGCGAAGCGCCAGTTTCGCGCGGACCCATTCGGCGATCGCGGTTTTCGCGGAAGATTGCGCGAGCCATTTGCGCGCGGCGGCGAAATTGCCGTGTTCGTAGGCCGTCCACGCGAGCAGATCAGCCTGAGCGGTTTCCTGGCCCAATTTGTCCATGACATTGAGCCATTCCGTTGCGGCCTGTTGCGTTGCCGGATGCGAGACAACCCAGGCGGTCATAATGGCGCGGCATGTTTCGTCCTGTGCGAATGCGGCGAGCGTTGATTCGGATCCTATGGCCCCCTTGCAGGTCTCGTTCAGCGAGAGATGGGCGCTGTGCATTAACGCGCCGCCGAGCGCGAACTGTTCGGCGTACCGGTGCAGCGCGGTGACCGGATCATTGTCTGCCGTTGCAATGTAACCGAGCCAGCCGAGGCTTTCGCCCGCGAGACCCAGCGGATCGGGAAAACCGGTCTGTGCAAGGTCTATGGCCTGTCTGAACGCCAAGCCCGCGCGTTCATAATCGCGGTCTCGTTGGCTTCGGCCGAGCATGTACGCGGCCCAGACGGAACGGTTGCGGCGTTGGTCCTCCGGCAGGGCAAGGAGCGCGGTCCACTTTTCGTCCGCGCCCGCTAAATTGCCGGCGTTGTACGCAGCCGCGCCCTGCGCATACAAAATGAATTCACGGGGCGCGCCCGCGAATTCGGATTCCAAAGAAGCAATAGTCTCAGTAGTTGCGTCATTGGCGAGATGCGATATTGCTCGCAAAGCGCGATAGCGCATGATGCGCGCGGAGGCACTTTCCTGAGATTCGCCGTTGGCTACAAGCGCCTGCTCGAACGATGCGCTATCCACGATGAGTGTGTGTTCCCACTCAACGCCGAACTCCCGATAGGGCTCGTCTTCTGGCGCAGTGACATTCAAAATTTTACATACTTCGTGAAAGAAAGACGCCTCCGGCATCTCGATGATTTGCATTTCGGAGCCAAACACAAAATAGGCGTTGGGAAAATAAGGTCCGCAAGCCAATGCGGTCGCAGCGACCCCGCAGACACAAGCCAAGGCGAGCAGAACACGTCGAATCCGCATACCCCCAACTCCTCCGGTGGTCCAGGGCAATCGCGCTTAATCGCGAATAACCTTGCTCATGTAAAGTGAAAAGCGGCAGCTACCCGCGCGGATTTCAGACGTCGATCGGCCGCGCGAAGCGCCTTGGAGTGCGGCGTGTCAGCGCCGCTTTCGCTTCAGATAACTAAATGCCTCACTAAATTAGCAGACTTCATGCTCACGTGAAACGAGGCCACGACGATCGCGTTTAATTACGAAGCGACCTTGCCCAGGAAATGGAAAGCGGCAGCTACCCGCTGCCGCACTCCAAGGCGCTCCGCGCGGATTTCTGGGATTTAAGCGCAATTGCCCGATTGCCCGGCTCCGATGTTCCGGTATCATCATACCTAATTGCAGTGTGCTATGTTGTAGCCGTGGAAAATCAAGGGGAGGTTGATTGATGAAACGCCGTCAATTCATTGTGACGGTCGGCGCTTCGGCCATCACTACCGGGTTGGGAGGCTGCGCGACGCCGGACCCCAAGATGCCCGGCCGGCGGCCGAACATTCTATTTATCATCGTGGATCAGCATCGCGCCGACTGCATTGGCGCGTATGGGAATCGGGAGGTACGGACGCCGCATCTCGACGCGCTCGCGGCCGAGGGCGTGCGATACGCCAACAGTTTCTGCGCGTACCCCGTGTGTACCCCGTCGCGGTACAGCCTGTTTTCGGGACTGTACGTACACGAACATGGCGGCAGCAGTAACCGCAGCACCTTGCGCGCGGACATTGATACGTTTCCGCGAATCCTTCGGGATGCGGGCTACAACACGGCCGCCGTTGGAAAAATGCATTTCACGCCGACGTATCTCGATATTGGTTTCCAACAGATGTTCCTTGCCGAGCAGGATGGCGAGGGCCGTTGGGACGACGATTACCATCGCGAATTGATGCAACGCGGCTTGATCGATATTAACGACCTTGAGGATCAACGCCGCGAGTATCGCGCGCGGGCGCGGGAAGAATATTGGGAAACTTTCGGCGCGCTGCCGACGAACCTGCCCGCGGACATGCATTCGACCGAATGGATTGGCCGCAAATCCATCGAGATTCTCGAGGAATGGGGAGGTGACGACGCGAACCTGCTGGTCACAAGCTTCGTGAAACCGCACCATCCTTTTGATGCCGTACTTGCGGACGCCGACAAGTATGACCCCGCGGCGCTGTCGTTGTTGCCAGGTTGGACGAGCGAATGTTTTGCGCATGACCTGGCGTATAACCACGGCTATCTGCCCAACAAGGATCTGACCGAAGAGCGTTTGCGGCGGGTGATGGCGTATTACTATGCGACGATCGAGCAGATCGATCGGCAGGTGGGCGAAATGATCGCGGTGTTGAAGCGAAAGGGTCTGTACGAAAACACCATGATCGTGTACTTAAGCGATCATGGCGAGTACATGGGCCATCATCACATGCTGCTGAAAGGGAACTACATGTACGATGCGCTGGCGCGCGTCCCGTTGATCATCCGGTATCCCCGTGGTGCACACGGGGGCGAGGTGCGCGATGGGTTGGTGAGTCTGATTGATCTTGCGCCGACGGTGTTGCGGCAGGCGGATTGCGTACCCGGGGCGCAAATGCACGGAATTAATCTTGTGTCCGAGACAAAAGGGCGCGACACGATTTTCGCGGCGTCCGGCCGTGGGCAAACGATGGTCCGGACGCGCGCGCATAAATTAATGATGAGTGAGACGCCCAAAAAGACTTTGTTGTACGATTTGGAACGCGATCCCAATGAATTGAACGATGTTTACGGCGAGGCGGAGTACGCGCCGGTATTGGAATCGTTGAAACGTCAGGTGTCGCAATGGGGGGGTGAGTTGACGTTCCGCGAAGCGCATCTTGATTTGGATGCGCCCAAAATAAGCGGCGCCAATGTGCCGCCGGGGGATTTGTCGCATCGTCAGGCGGCGATTGATTACTACGAGAAGGCGTGGGATGCGGAGCGCTTTCAGCGCGCGAGCTTGGGGGCGTTTCATTCCAGGGGCAATGCCCCTGGCTAGCGCCGTTGGCGCGGAATATCCCACTCAAAATCGTTTTTGGGTTCCACGGTTACCTCTCAACGAACAATATACTGGATGAAGGAGCATTCGGCATGTACAGTCCAGTGTCACGAGGATTATACTTGTGGAGGAACAAATGTAGTTTCCTTTACTCTGAGCAATACTGGAGAAAGTGGTGCCATTTATACTAATGTCGCAGTTTCAAAGGTGTAGAACTCGTTTCCTGGGTTTGCTTATTGTCTTTTGCCTGAAAGCAGTCTGCGCTCAAATTGAGCCGGATTTGCAAAACAGGGACTACGAGAACGCTATTGGAGCAGTAGAGTCACTGGGCCGTGAATATGTATTACTTAATGGCAAGCAAGCATTGGTAGACGAATATTTATCAATTATACAGAGATTCCCAGATCGTGATAAAAACTTACGATTAGAAGTCAGCGCTGCATACATTTGGCTATGGGAATTGAGGGGAACCGGCGAAATCCGATGCACCGATCTCGCGTTTAGTGGATTTGAAAATGCAATTGCCCGCTATCCATCAGACACGCCGTTCATGAAAAACGCAAGACTGATCGCGGCTGGAGCCATGCGGGACGAACTGCCTTCCCGTTCTGCTGAATTGTACCAATCATTGGTAGACGATTACCCGGAGGACGCTGCAATACAGTTGGAAGCATACGTGGGCTTGGGTGATTTGGCAACCAACGCGAAGGAACTGGACAAAGCAAGAGAGTATTACGCAGTGGTCATTGAATACGATTGGACCGGGCTGGAATCATCGGAGGACATGCACTCTGCAAAGGGGGCAATGGGAAATGCGGCGGTTGGATTATTGACCTTACCATTGTTGGGCGGTTTTCCTGAGGAAGTCAAGTTAGCGAAACTGAAGCAAATGTTAATTGATTTTCCAAGAATATCAAACCTAAAGCCAGATTTAGTTAGGGAGTATTATTTATCCCAGCTGGAGAAGCCAACTGCGGTTCCTGCCACTCCCGGCGCGTCACAAATAATTGAACATGATGCATCGATCTCGGGGCTTTCCGCCGCGATTACACCATCTGCTCCATCCACAAACTTGTCGGATAAAACATTCGCGACTACAAAACCGATTTCATTAGAACCGGAAGGTATGAAACTAAATGTTTTCTGGTGGCCCTTATCGGGCGCAACCCTGTGTCTTGTATCATTTATTTTTCTTCTCCGAAGGTAAAAGCGGTAGAATGTCAGCCCGCATGTTTGGCAGCGGAGGACTCCAACGCGGTACCATGGCGACATAGTTCCGATATGCTTTGTGCG
>Ga0163150_10008879_pt1 | contig 11283 bp, 7 predicted proteins | sample OliLakLV19P2IB_FD_148628 | JGI IMG/M metagenome (GOLD analysis project Ga0163150, IMG submission 148628) | Freshwater microbial mat bacterial communities from Lake Vanda, McMurdo Dry Valleys, Antarctica - Oligotrophic Lake LV.19.P2.IB | ecosystem: Environmental > Aquatic > Freshwater > Lake >...
ATATCTCACCTTCGCCGAGGGCTTCCGCAGAGGCGGCGCCAACGGCATTCCGCTGGCCGGCCCGTTTGCCGCGAGTCCCGAGCTGCTGCTCTACGAGCCGGATCAAACGAAGAACTATGAAGTCGGCCTGAAGGGCAAGCTGGGGGGGCAGCTCTATTCGGTCGCCGCGTATTACATCGACTGGGAAAATCTGCAGGTCAACGACAGCGCTGCGGCGGGCGGTTACGACCTGGTCGCCAACGGAACGAACGCCCGCTCGCAGGGCTTCGAGGCAGAGTTCTACGGTGCGCTCGGCCGCGGGTTCAGCTACTCGTTGAGCTACGCGTACATCGACGCGCAGATCGACGATTCATTCCAGGTGCTGGACAACTTCTTCGGCCAGACGGTGCCGATCATCTCGACGTCGAAGGGCGATCCGCTGCCGAACACATCCGAGAACTCCATCTCAGTTGCGCTGAACTATGAGCACGCGCTGTCAATGCTGCCGGGGTGGAACATGCTCTGGCACGTCAACGGCTCGTACCGTAGCGACGCCGAATCGGGCCTGGTGAGCCTCATCCCCGGCGATCCGCAGCCGTTCACGATCGAGGGGTTCTCTGTTTGGGCCGCTTCCATCGGATTGCAAAACGAGAGCAAGAGGGTTTCCGCAAGCCTCTACGTGAACAACGTGTTCGATGAGCGTGCTGTGACGGGTGGCGTGGCCAGTGCGAACGTCGGGCCGCGAGGCAAGTATTTCTACGTCGGCAGGCCGAGGACCGTCGGCCTGCAGGTGACGTATCGGCTTTAAAGATTTTAAGGTCAGCTTAGAGGGCGCAAAAGACGGCGCCAGCACTGGCCTCTTGTACTGCACCCTGACGGGCAGCGAGTCATGACCGGAGACCCCGGCCCGCGCCGGAGTTTCTTTAGGTGTGGCTACTTCAGCACGCCCCGCAGAAAGGGGAAAAAGCACGCCCGGACTTGAACTTGGTGGTCTGCAGTCAATTGCAGATTCCCATGCGGGAGTTTTGCGGGACTCGGTCCTGCACGGTCCTGCATCGTGGCGCATTCAATGCAACGGGCGCCCCGGCTAACCGGTTGATGCAGTTAAAGTTGCAGATATCAGCCCGGGACTGAAAATCCGCGTGTCGGTGGTTCGATTCCACCCCTGGCCACCATTGCAAAACGGAGAGTTATGTGACTAGCACCGGAGAGTGTGCTAACAACATCTGCTAACAAAAATCGAAGCTTCAACTCTACTTTCGCCGGGCGGCGCCGCGAACTACAACGACGTCGGCGGCCGGAAGGCGACCCGGGAGTACGTTCCCGAGTTCATCCTGCCGGCCGTCGACGAGTAAAGACGAGCGGTCAGTCGGTCAGTAATTCATACCCAATGATCGCGGCAACGACTGCGCCCGCAATCAGCCATTCGTCGTTGATGCCACCGCTATCGTTTTTCCTGCCGTACTTCTGGCGGCCGTAGTAACTATCGTCATAGCCGCGCTGGAATCCCTCACGGAAGTAATGGTTGTACTCGTCCTGGGCGACGTAGCGGCCGTCGTAACCGTAGTTGGCGTCCTGGTACGCGAAGGCTGAGCGGTAGTCGTACCGCCAACGATCCTCGCGGTCAGCGCGGCCGGCCTTGAAGCCCTCGTTGTAGCCGGCCTGCACGGCCTGCTCCAGCTTCTTGATGCCGTACTGATTAGTCTGGTAGTACCGGCCATCGCGGCGATACCGGTGGTTCGGCGCCGTGTAGTAGAACGGGTCGTTGTCGTAGTCGTACCGCGCCTGATTCAATTGCGCCCGTTGTGCGCGCAGGCGCTCCTCGTATTGCTCCTGGAAGCGCAGGTGCTGGATGCGCTTTTGCTGGCGCAGGATTTGCGTGTCGCGCTCAGCCAATTCTTCCCGCAGCGCTATGTTCTTGCGGTAGAGCGCCAGTTGCTGTTCCTGCTTGCGGATCCGTTCCTGCTGCTCCTGCTGTGAGACACGTTTTTGCTGCAGCTGTCGCAGCTGCTGCTGTCGTTGCTGCTGGAGTTGTTGCTCCTGCTGCTTCTGCTGCTCCTGCAGCTGCGTCTGTTGTTGCGGCTGTTGCTGCTGCTGCCGCTCTTTTGACACCTGCTGCTGCTTCTTCCGCTCCTCTTGCGCCTGCTGCTGCTGTTGCTGTTGCTGCTGCTCCTGCAGCTGCTTTTTCTTTTTCTTTTTTTCCTTCTCCTCCTCAGTCTCGTCTGGATTCTGCGGCTGGGCGGCCTGCTCCGGAGGCTGGGCCGCAGCCTGGCCTTCAGCCTTTCCCTGCATGCCCGATATGGCTAGTACGGAACCCAGGAGGGTGGTGAAGGCGAATGTACCGAATTGCATAGTCATCTTCTGATACTCGTGGTTGGGGATAGTAAATAGATTAGTAAATAAATCGCCTGAACAGCCCCTGAACAACAGCGGGTGAATGCTCCAAGCGCCGTCGGATTGATCCGACAAACGCCTACGATGGAATATCGTAGGATCGAGTAGAAATGTTGAGCCGACCGCCCATTCTCGAGCCTCCGCACCGCGGCGGCTGCCTCTGCGGCGCGGAATGACAACTGAAAATCCGCGTGTCGGTGGTTCGATTCCGCCCCTGGCCATCATTATTTGAGCGGTGTTGTTGCTAGGTCGCGCGTGACGGGTCGCCACCATTCGCTGCCGCGAGGCGCGCGTCGGCTTGCGCGAGTATCGCCTTGAAGCGCGGATCGTCGCGGATTGGATCGAGATCCGGATCGACCTTCGCCCAGTTGACGGTTTCAGCGTTTTCACTTTCGAATAACGGGACGAGCAGGTCGAACACGACCTCGAACTCGCGCAATTCCACGAACGCGCACGCAAAGTTGTATCTCATCGTCATATTGTCCGGATTGAGGAGCATGGCGCGCTTGGCCAATGCTTTGGTGCGCTCGACCTCACCCAGGAGAGCAAGGGCATTGACGGTGTATCCCATCGCCATGCCATTGTCAGGTTCCTGGGCAACTATCTTTTCGGTACGGTCAAGCGTGCGTTGCGCCGCGTGGCGGGCACCCGCGAGATCACCAATCGCCTTGTAGCTGCCTTGTAGCATCGCGACCGACGAAAAATCGGTCTCCATGAGCGCCGCCGCCTTTTCATAGAAGTGAATGGCGTCTTGATGCCGGTTCTGTGCGAAATGGAGTCGCGCAGCGGCCCTATTTACCTCGAAGGACTCAGGGTCCAGGCGCATGGCGATCTCGATTTCACGATGCGCCTCGTCGTAAGCGCCATTGGCGGTCAGAACCAAGGCCTTTGCGGCGTGTGCATCCGCAAGATTTCCGTCGAGCGAGAGTGCGCGTTCAGCCGCGTCGAGGCCGCCGTCCCCTGGCCCGCTGAAATGAAATCGCAGGGCCGCCTGTGATATGGCCATGAGCGCCCAAGCGGTCGCGTAGGACGGGTCGATCTCCGTGGCGACGCGGCACAGGCGAATGATCGCTTCGCATCGTCGAACGTCGCCATAATTTCCCGTGACTCGGTACTGCCGCGCCATGAGGTAGAGATTGTAGGCCTCGAGGTTGGTCGTCCCGCGCTGCTCGATGGCCTTCTTCTCCTGGGGCAGAAGTTTCAATTTGAGGGCTGTCACGATGGCCTCGGAAATTTCGTCCTGCAGCGCAAAGATGTCGCTCAGGTCGCGGTCGTAGCGCTCGGCCCAGATGTGGTTGTCTTTTGAGCCCTCGATCAGCTGGGCGGTGATGCGCACACGGCCACCCGCCTTGCGCACGCTGCCTTCCAGCACGTAGCTGACCTTGAGTTGCTTCGCAATCTGTAAAATGTCGACGTTCTTGCCTTTAAAACTGAAAGCCGTGTTGCGTGAGACCACGGCGAGCGCCGAGACCTTGCTCAGGTCCGTGATGATGTCCTCGCTGATCCCGTCGCTGAAATACTCCTGCTCCGCATCGCCGCTCATGTTGGCGAAAGGCAGGACGCAGATCGAAACGCGAGCGGTTCCGGCTGCGGATGCGACCGGCGCGGAGCCGGGCGCAGATTTCGCAGTCTGAGGGGCGCCAGTGCGCGCGATCATGGAGCCGAGCGCGCGCAGGACTTCCTGGAACGGCGGACTCGCGGGGTCGTCTCCCCAGTTGTCGAGGTCGGTGGTATGCAGGGCGCGCACGTCCATCGGCAGTCGGGCATCTTCGAACCGAACCGGGACCAGGATGCCCCGATCGGCGGCCTCACGCGCCTCGCCGCGTACCCAGCGTGAGGCCACTGACGTCGGGGTCCAGACAACCAGTACGGACTTTGCCGCATTCATCTCGGCCTCGATCTGGTCATCGAACAACTGGCCGGCTGCGATCTCCGGGTCCCACCACACAGACCAGCCCTTGGCCTCGATTGCGGCTACGAGCGGCGCGACGCGCGCCTTGTCGCTGCGGGCGTAGGAAATGAATACATCAGCCATGCTTGTTGGACCTGAATCTGGATTGGCCGCCGCAACTCACCTGCGACCTCGATAGCTTAACTCGGTTCGGGGGCGGGAAAGAGCGCCTGAAAATCCGCGTGTCGACCCCGCAACTGGAAATTATTCCTGCCGGTAAACCGTTCCCCGTTTCATCACGAAGCGTACATCTTCCATGACGCGAATGTCGTCCAGCGGGTTACCCGGAACGGCCACCAGGTCGGCGCGCTTGCCGACCGCGATGACACCGCGGTCGTCCACCCCCAGGAGATCAGCGGCGTAAATGGTTGCCATCTTCAGCGCGTGCAGCTCGGACATGCCACCGGCCACCAACGCGGCGAACTCCCTGCCGTTCTGGCCGTGCGGAAAGATGCACGAATCTGTTCCCAGCGCCATCTTGACGCCGGCTTTGTAGGCTTTCTGCAGGCTTTGCACAGCGAGGGGGCGCAGATAGTCTTTTTTCGCCACCGTGGCAGCCGGTGTTTCCGGAGGTGAAGGCAAGCTCGCGATGTAAAGGTTGGGCACGAGGTAGGTACCGTGCTCTTTCATGAGCTCGATCGACTCGTCCGATAGCACTGAGCCATGTTCGATGGACGAAACGCCGGCCCTCACCGCAGTATTGATTCCCTCGGTACCGTGCGCGTGTGCGGCCACCTTCAGGCCTAGCTTGGTGGCCTCGCGCACAATGACCTGCAGCTCTTCCAGTGAGTACTGCAAGGCGCCAACCGGCGCATTATTCGAGAAAGAGAACACGCCGGCAGTTGCGCATACTTTGATCACGCGCACGCCGTGCTTGGCCTGGTAACGAACCGCCTTGATCACCTCGTCCACGCCATCGGCGATGCCCTGCTTGGGCCCCAATTCCTGGATGCCGGGCGCGAATCCGGTAATGTCGCAGTGACCGCCGGTCATGGAAATATAGTGCCCGGCCGGCCACATATCCGGTCCGGGCACGGTGCCACGGTCGATCGCACGCATCAGGGCCACATCCGGAAAGCCCGGCCACGCGCCGACATCACGCACCGTGGTAAAGCCCGCCTGCAGGGTCTGCTCGGCAAATTGGACCCCCATGATCGCCCAGTCGGTGGCGCTCTGAAGCACCGGTGCGGTAACCCAGTACGAACCGGTGAAGAAATCCAGCGTAAGGTGGGTATGCATGTCCAGCAGCCCTGGCACCAGTGTGCGGTCGCCCAGCTCGAGCACGCGTGCATCGGCCGGTAGCTGTTTAGGGTTGATCGACTCGATCAGGCCATCTCGTATGACCACACGCACCGGACCGGCCACGCTGCCTTTCTCCACGTCCAGCATGCGCGCGGCGCTGACCACGAGGGTCTCGGCGCCAACAGGGCCAACGATCAAAGCAGCGACAAGGATCGCCAGCAGTCTGATCTGTGCGCGACGTTTGGCCATGATTTTTGTTTCCGGGTGAGGAGAGCAGTTGAACAGCCAGCCCAATGCCTGGGCTTCCACGCAATGCTTGCAACTGCATGAGCATCAATCCACCGTAACGGAAGTTGAAGCTAATGGCCAACGGGAATAGAACCTGGTCCCTCCTGACGCAAGCCCAGAAGAAATCGTTTGCAAATCCTCAGACTGGCCGCCACAAGACTTAGAGTGACTGCTACTGAAAATCCGCGTGTCGGTGGTTCGATTCCGCCCCTGGCCACCAATCCCGTGAGCCGTTTGCGCGCCCCGAAGTCGGCAGCTTCTCTGGCGAACTCAGAGTCTTATGACATGAAGCGTCGATCGCTCGCTGGCCTTGTTGCGACTGCAATAGTGATGGTGGCAGTCGCTGGCTGTGGTCATGCGGATGTGGTCCTTCACAGCGACCCTGCTCTAACCGTTGACCGGGATGTTTCGGTGCGGATGCGTGACGGTATCGTGTTGCGGGCGGACGTCTATCGGCCGGCGAGTGGCGGCCCATTCCCGGTGCTCGTGTATCGCACGCCGTACGGCAAGAGCAACGCCGCGCAGGACTACCAGATTCACCTGAAAGCCGTGGAGCGAGGTTACGTGGTGGTGCTGCAAGACGTGCGAGGCAGCTACTCGTCCGACGGCCGCTTCGATCCATACCGACACGAGGGCGCAGACGGCTACGACACCATCGAGTGGGCCGCGGCACAGGCCTGGTCCAATGGCAGGGTCGGCACCTATGGCCTGTCGTACCCAGGCGCTGTGCAATGGCTTGCGGCCGTGGAGGCGCCGCCGCACCTGTTGGCGATGGTGCCGGCTATGACGTTCTCGTCGCCGCGGAATTTCTTCTACATGAACGGGGTCTTCGACTTGTCGTGGCTGCCATGGATCTACGTGAATGTCGCGCCGCATTGGCGCAGCCGGCTTGATCTGCCTGGACCGAGAGATGCCGCCACCGCCGCTGAGACCTGGCCGTCTGTCGCAAGGGAATATCGATCGTGGCTGCCATTGAAAGACTTGCCCTGGCTCCGACAGGAAGCGCCGTTCTATTTCGAGTGGCTGGCGCATCCGCCGGACGACCCGTGGTGGAACTGGGCTGAATTGCGCGGTCGATACTCGCAGGTGTCGGCTGCCGTTCTGAACCTGAGTGGCTGGCACGACGACGCCTACGGACCGGAAGGCGCAGCAACCAATTTCAACGGCCTGGTGCAGGCCAGGATCGGGCAAGACGACGCGCGTACGCATTTGCTGCTCGGCCCATGGGTGCACGGCGTGTCGTCGCTGGCGGCCCGGCGCACAGGCGACATCGATTTTGGACCGCATGCCGCAATCGACTACGAAGACATCGTGCTCGATTTTCACGACCACTACGTGCGTGGCATCGACAACGAGTTCACGGACGCGTCGTCGGTGCGCCATTTCGTCATGGGCGCCAACGAATGGCGGGATGACACCTACTGGCCGTCCGCGGATGTCCGGACCTTGCCGCTGTATCTTGCGCTGGCCGGGGACGGCCGACAGCGTCGATTGCAGGATGCGCAGCCGGAGTCGAAGTCCGCGCGCAGCACGTTCACGGCCGACCCGCGAGACCCGGTCACGGATGCTTACGAATCTCCCGGTCCGCATGACTATCGCGAACTGCAAATGCGCGAGGACTTGCTCACTTTCGATAGCGAGCCGCTGCAAGAGGATCTATGGGTTGCCGGCGCCATCACGGCCGTAATCCATGCGTCCTGCGATTGTCGCGATTTCGACCTGTGGGTTCGATTGCAGGACGTCTACCCTGACGGCCGCGCATTCAACCTGATGAGCCCTGGCAACGATGTGCTGCGCGCGAGTTATCGTGACCCCGGGGCGGGCAGGCAGTTGCTCGAGCCCGGCCGCGTCTATGAGTTCCGACTACCAACGTTGATGACGAGCGTCCGATTCGGGAAGGGCCATCGGATTCGCGCGCAGATTTCGGCCTCCTTTGCACCGCATTTGTCACGCAACCTGCAAACGGGTGAATCTGAGGTTGTCGCTGCCGGGTCCAGGGCTGCTGACATCACGATCCATCACGATGCCGAACGCGCGTCGAGACTGCTGCTTCCGGTCCTCACGACACCCCCACCTCGCCAGCCAGCGGCACGTGATCCGACAGGGTCGCCCACGGACGTTGCGGCAGCTGCAAGGGCCGATGGCGCAGATTGCGAACGTAGATGCGGTCAAGCCGCAGCAACGGCAGCCGCGCCGGAAAAGTACGCGCCGGCCGTCCGTTAGCACTGCCGTGAATCTCTTCGAGCGCGCCGTCACGCAGCAGTCGCCGATGCGCACGTTCGCGCCAGTCGTTGAAGTCGCCGGCGATCACCAGCGGCGCGTCACCCGGGATAGTGTCTGCGACCAGGCCGAGCAAACGTTCGACCTGTTGCTGCCGGTGTGATTCGCGCAATGCAAAGTGCACGCATATCGCGTGCAGCGGATTCGGGGCGTGCGGGACGTGGAGTACGCAATGCAGCATTCCGCGCGGCTCGGACACTCCGACTGACACATCGACGTTCTGCCAGGTAGTGATCGAGTACTTCGACAGCAGCGCATTGCCGTGATGCCCGCGCGACGATACGGCATTGCGTCCATACGCGTGCTGCGTCCAGACCTGGTTGGCCAGCACCTCGTACTGCTGGGCCGGCACCTCCGCACCGTCGGCGACTCCGACCTCCTGCAGAAAAACCAGGTCGGCGCCTGAAGTCCGCAACCCGTCCCGGATCTGCAAGAGCGCGTCGCGGCGCCGACGCGCGCCGAAGCCCTGATGGGCATTCAGCGTCAACACCCGGATAGTTGCCGATGACACGCGATCGCTCCGCCGGCTGACACCAGTAGGGGGGAAGCGATAGTCTAAACTGCCACTGTGATCGCACTACTCATCATCGTTGGGATTGTCATTTTCTTCGTGGTGGTCATCTGGTCGATGAAACGCCACCGTAATCCGACGCTGCGCGTTGAATGCGACGACTCCATCGAAAACCTGATCCCGTCACTGGCGGGTCTCACGCTCAGCGCGGTGGTGGAAGGTAATTCCGTCGAGGTTCTCGAGAACGGCGCCTTCTTCGACGTCCTGATTGAAGAAATTGCAGCCGCAAAGCGCTCGGTGCACTTCGAGAGCTTCCTGTAGAAGGAGGGCGTGCTGGGCCAGCGCGTGGCTGACGCGCTATCCGCCAAAGCCCGCGCAGGCGTGACCGTGCGCGTTGTGCTCGATGCGACCGGATCGAAGAAGATGGGCAAGTCCGCCGAGCAGCAGCTCAATGCCTCAGGCTGCAAGCTGGTCAAGTTTCACAAATGGCATATCCTCAATCTCGGAGTGATGAACGAGCGGGACCACCGGAAGCTCGTCGTGCTCGATGGCCGTGTCGCGTTGCTGGGTGGCCACTGCATCGTTGATGCCTGGCTTGGAAACGCCGAGGACAAGGAACACTTTGCAGACGTGAGCGTCAGGCTGCACGGGCCGATCGTGCACAGCGTGCAGGCGGCGTTCAGCGAGAACTGGGTGGGACATACCGGCGAGCTGTTCATGGGCGACGACGTGTTCCCGCAGCTCCCGCGCGCGGGCGCGATCGCCGTCCACGCGGCGTACGTGAAGCCGGAAGGCTCTGCGCCCGCGGTGAAGATCCTGCACCACACGGCAATCTGCTGCGCGAGGAAGCGGATCTGGATCCAGAATCCGTATTTCATCCCGGAGCCCGAGGCCATCGACGCATTCGGGAAAGCCGTCGCGCGCGGCGTCGACGTTCGGGTGTTGATGCCTTCTACCAGCGGCTCCGACAATCCGATGGTGCAGCATGCGGGGCATCGCAACTTCGAGAAGCTGCTGCGCTGTGGCGTGCGGCTTTTCGAGTACCCGGCGACTCTGTTGCATCAGAAAGTGATGACGATCGACGGCGTGTGGTGCACCGTGGGATCTGCGAATTTCGACGATCGCTCATTCGAGATCAATGATGAGATCACGCTCGGCTTCAAGGATGCTGCCACGGCAAAGCGGCTCGACGAGATATTCGAGAAGTACGCTCCGCATTGTCAGGAGCTCAAGCTGGAGGCCTGGCACAAGCGCAGTTGGGGCCACAAGCTGATCGACAATATGTAATACCTGTTCAACGAGATACTCTGAGCGAGTGCCGTGACAGCGCCGTATTGAGTGCGGCAATTTCCGGTGGACCGATTCGACAGCACCCCCCAACGATCCGCGCGCCGGCGGTGATCCACATTGGGGCGACATCGGCCAGGCTGCCGTGATTGCGCGAGCCGTGCCAGTCATGCGTCGTTCCATCCCACCGCTCGCCTGAATTCGGGTAAACGACGATTGCCTTGCTCGTGCCTGCCTTCAGCGACCGAATGGCCTCGCCGACGACTTCGGGTTTGACGCAATTCACTCCGATCGCGATCACATTGGGAACGCGATCGAGAACCTGGGCGCACTCGGCCAGGGGTTCGCCATGCGAAGTGTGGATGCCGTCAGGAGACGTGAAACTCATCCACGCGAGTGAATCGGGAAACCGTGCGAGCAGCGAGGCCAGCGCGCGCGCCTCGTCGAGCACCGGTAAAGTCTCGCAGGCCAGGAAATCTGCACCTGTGGTCGCGAGAACTTCGAAGCGTCGTGCATGAAACGCGATGAGCTCTTCGACGGAGAGGCCATAGTCGCCGCGGTACTCCGCACCATCGTGCGAGATGGCGCCGTAGGGTCCGACCGAGGCGGCGACAAACAGTGAGCGGAGGTCCGCGGGATGATCGCGCCGAAAACGGGCGCGGGCGGATTGGGCGAGCTCGACGGAAAGGCGCAGCAGCGCCGTGGTTTCGTCAGCGCTCAGTCCGAATGCCGCGAAACCTTCGTAGCTGACCTGATAGCTGGCCGAGATTGCGCAGCGCGCTCCGGCGTCGAAGTAGTCGTAATGCAGTTGCTCGATGGCTTCGGGTGCCGTGCGCAGTACGTGCGCGGACCACAGCGGGCCTGAGACATCGTGACCCCGCCGTTCCAGTTCGGTCGCGAGCCCCCCATCCAGAATCATCAGTCCGTCGTCGAATCCGCCGATCAAGGGCATGATGTGCTCCTGGGGCAGCTCAGTTGGTGCGCTATTCGATGATGTCCGCCGGGTTTTGGCAAGTGCAGTGAAATGATCGCGTTCCTCGAAGCGCGACGCGCCGGCCTGTTCCGGCGCGGCGAAATCTGGCGAAACGTCGTCGCGGGCGTCGTAGTCGGCGTGGTGGCCTTGCCGCTTGCGATGGCGTTCGCGATTGCTTCCGGCGCGAAGCCGGAGCAGGGCATCTATACGGCGATCATCGCGGGGCTCGCGACTTCGCTCCTCGGCGGGACCCGCGTCCAGATCTCGGGCCCGACCGGCGCGTTCGTCGTGGTGCTTGCGGGCATCACCGCGCAATTCGGGATTGCCGGGCTCCAGGTTGCGACGCTGATGGCCGGCGTCATGTTGCTCGGAATGGGC
>Ga0163150_10008880_pt1 | contig 11282 bp, 17 predicted proteins | sample OliLakLV19P2IB_FD_148628 | JGI IMG/M metagenome (GOLD analysis project Ga0163150, IMG submission 148628) | Freshwater microbial mat bacterial communities from Lake Vanda, McMurdo Dry Valleys, Antarctica - Oligotrophic Lake LV.19.P2.IB | ecosystem: Environmental > Aquatic > Freshwater > Lake >...
TCAGGAAGCAAAGCCTTGGGCATCGACGGTCTCGCTCGCTTGGCAGTGTGCTGCTACTCCACACTACCCAAGCAACCGCCTCTTGTCCAGCTAAATCTTCAGCTTCCCCCCGTAACTAACGCATTACTATTGACCTAAAGCGGCCCTTGACAGGAGTTGCTTCACCTTGGATTCAATCAAATCTCGAACCGCGCGGAATTCTCGAGGGGGCATCCCCTTTGGGTCTGGAATCTCCCAATCCTCCCGGTTCCGCGCCCGCACCAAGGGGCACTCGTCTCCGCAACCCATAGTGATCGCGAAATCGTATTCAACGTCGGGAATTTCATTCAGGGATTTGGACTGATGCTGCGAGAGGTCATAGCCTAATTCCCGCATCGACTCGATGGCCTTCGGGTTTACCCGGCCTGAAGGATGGGATCCCGCGCTGTAGGCTTCGATGCCTTCTTTGCCATGGATCTTCGCAAAGGCCTCCGCCATCTGGCTGCGGTTAGAGTTCTCAACACAGACGAAGAGAAATCGTTTCGGTGTCTGACTGCCTTGTGGTAAATTCATAGCGTTCCTCACCCTGTCATGATTCTGTGAATTGCACTAATTACAAGGAAAAAGAGTGCGTCGACTCCCCGACGGCTTTGGCGACGCGCGTCCCCAGAATTGACAAGGCCACGAAATTGAAAAAGGCAGCCCAGATGACGGCAAACTGGGGCGTCAGCACGCGCGTTGAGACAACGGTAGCAATGGAGTTCGGAGCATCATGAAAGCCGTTGGTGTAATCGAAAACCTGGGCGGCAAAGATAACCAGGATGACAAGGCTTGTACTGGACATGGCGGGAACCTCTGGAGATCAGTATTTGAAGCCAGTGCTCTTTTGTGTCTTTTGCCGTTCCAGATTTGGGTCAGGCCGCCCATGATACAGCAGTCGGCTGATGAGGGTCGCGGTTGTCGCCGCCATGGCAAAAGCCCATGTCACCGGATGAAGGCCAATCGTTAGCAGTGTGACGACCCCCGTTGCGGCTAACGACACCTGTGCGTCGCCAAGAAACAATCGCAGCCAACCCCATATTAGCTTGTGACGTGTCGTCTCATTCACGGCCCTGCTTCCTCGACGCCTCTGCTGATGCTGTGCGTCCCGACTCGTTGGTTATCGAGTCAGGGTAATCTCGGCTCAGCAGCCGTTTAAGTCCATTCTCGTTCCAATAGAGCAGATATTCGGCGCCGCGCAATGTCCCGAAATAAAAACCGGAGCCAGTTAAATCAACCCGACTCCCATCCCACCCGTAGTGCCTGCCGAGACTGGCCACCAACAGGTACGTCTCGTTTTCTCCGTCTGGTCTGACAGGAAATTCTGTCGTGACTTCCTGCAAAGCGTAACCGGCGTCTGAATTGGCAATGCCGATGACGACAAGTACTTCGCCCGAAACAAACAACAGTGAAACAAAGTCGTCCAACCCGTCCCGGTTGAAATCTAACTGGCAGTGGTAGGGAACCAGATTCCCAAACCGGGAACGGAGCCATTCCAATGAGCCAAATTGTGAACGCATCGGGATTGCATCGGCACCGTACGTTTCTGAAATCAATCTCCGCGCCTCCGGCTTCAAGTCAGTCCGGCGTGGTTGTATTATTGAAGGCGCGCAGGCCACCCATCCAATGGCTGCAACCAAAACGAGCAGTCTTGCCACAGCAGGAGACCCAAATATGGATTTGCTCGGTTTGCGCATGGCCGATCAGATTGCCCGCGGACTTGCCGCTAGATAATCTGTGTATGCGAATATAGTCATCAATTGGGCTGCCTGTCAAACAGTTCAGCGGTTTTTGATAGACTCCTCGGGGTCTCCATCAGAAATTCTCGGATAGACTTGCACGTTGACAGTTCCACGTTGCGTAAGCTGGGAGGAAGAATCCGATGGCTTTTATCTTAGTGGGGTTTATTACTGGAATGATGAGTTGGCGGTGGCGAGATCTTCATTCCTCTGCTGATCTACGTCTTTGGCTTTTCCCAGCATCAGGCACAAGGGACATCGCTGGCCGTCCTGCTCCCACCCATCGGGCTACTGGCGGCACTGCGTTATTACAAGGCGGGCTTCGTCGATTTCAAAGTTGCGGGCTTCCTAGCGGCCGGATTCTTTTTGGGAGCGTCCATCGGGGCCATCGGAGCAACCCGTATGAATGCCGAGTTACTGCGACGAGTCTTCGGAGCCTTTTTGTTAGCCGTGTCTCTTCACATGATGTTTGGCCGCCACGGAAAGTAGCAACAGCTTGCTGACGGCGGAGACTCGCTTTTGGAGGCCTACGTGTATAATGTACCGCGAATGCTGATAGAGGCATGCGGAGGGAGTCTACTTTGAAAGAACTCGCCAAGAAACTGAAGTCCCTGGGTGACCCGACACGCTTGCGAATTCTCAACCTGCTTTTCTATGGGGAATTGTGCGTTTGCGATATCCAGCATGTACTCGACATGTCCCAGCCGCTGGTCTCCCGGCATCTGTCCTATCTAAAGTCTGCCGGGCTCGTAACGGACCGCCGCGATGGCTACCGGATGTTTTACAAGTTGCTGGAGGAAGGCCCTTCAATTAACCCGACGTTAGTGGGATTTCTGAAGGAAGTCTTTCGCGAAGAGAAGATCTTTCGTCAGGACTTGATGGCACTCCGGGAGGCGGTCAAGGACGGGAATTGCCAGATCGTTCAGTCGCGAGCCTTCCCGCGAATCAGCAGTTCTGAGGCGGCTCCTTCACGTTCTCGCGCGTGACTCTTTGGGAAACTGCCTTGACGAAGGGCCAACGGAAACAGTTGCTCTTCATTTCCTTTTTTCGGCCGGAACCTCCCAGCCATATGCCGAGGGCATGATTTCGAACAGGTGAGTGTTCGGAAAGATTCCCCGAACCAGCTCGGCTCCCGGCCCGTCGGCACTGACCAGCACCTCTTCGGCCGTGTGATAATCTTGAGCTTTCACTACTAAGGCCAGAATGTCAGCCCCGGGATCTCCCCTGGGCATCCGCATGTCATAAGAACGATCCGCCGTGGACAGGATGAAGCAGTCGCGCTTCCAGCGCTCTGCGACTTGCCGGATGATCCGGTCGAAGGTCACCGTTCGCTCCAGGGTTGTTCTGGCCTCATTGAAGTGATTGTTTGACTCCACCATCAGGAAGAACCCTCGTGGATTGCGGGAGAGTACCCGTACCGCTTGCTCGACAGCAACTCACAGGTCAAACTCCTCGGAGTTCATCAGCGCCACGAGTCGGCTGGTCTTTCCCTCCAGCTGAGACACCGCTTCCAAGCTCGCAAGAAAGACAAAACCTTTCCTGGGTAGCTCGGCTTCGAGATTCACCCCGAGTGCCGTGGTCTTCTCGAGGATGCTTTGGCGGACCGGACCGATGATCACATCCACACCGTCGCCAAACCTCGGCTAAAGTACCTGGGCAAAAATCTCTCCATGCTTCTGCCGGTCGTTCGCATGGGCGTAGCAGGCCGCTGGTGTTGCATCGGCCATGCTGCTGTTGGAAACTACTCCGGTAGAAGGCCCACGCTCTTCCGCATATTCCAGGATCGTCTTCAACGGCTCGCCGTCGCGGATGCCCCTTTCCGCAGAAGCGGACTGAGAGATCACTCCATTGTGAGTCTTCTGGCCCGTGACGATCGCAGTCATACCGGCAGCTGAGTCGGTTACCCAATTCGAAGCTGCCGACGTCTCAGATAACGCAATATGAGGCATGTTCTGAATATAGAGGGCGAGCGGTTTGCCGTAGCCGCGAATGCTGGCAGCGTTCAGTGTGGACGGGCCTGCTCCGTCGCCGAGGAACAGAATCACATTCTTCGCCCTATCGCATGCACTTGCCGCTACGCCCATCCCCAGAACAAGGATGCCAGTCAGCAGGACTCTAACCAGTTGCCTCATGTATTCTCCAATCGTTCTAAGCGATTCAGTGGTACCCCTGGGCGTCAAAGTCTCGCCAGTCGTTGAGGCGAGGTCGAGCCCTTGCTAACGCGCGGGCTACTGATCTAGGTCACGCAGCGGTTCAGTAGCCCGACCGTAAGGGAGGGCTCACGCCTTTGATGGGACTCTGAGTGCTACCCCCACGCCTCTTGGCTACTATTTCCCCAATCGACGATTTGTACAACATGCCTGGAGGGACGCATCCAAGCGTACGCCAGCGTGCCTGCGCTCGGCAAGAGTATAGTTGTTTATCCACATAAACACTTGTAGCGTCTGTCCGGCAGCCTTCGAATCTTCCTGCAGGTCCGGGCCTAGAAAAGTCCACACCTCTAGCAAAGAGCAAGCACAGGGATGGATCACGGGGGATTCAGCCCACTGGCGGGGGATATGATCCGCTGGGTTTTGGACCTCCCCCTCTCAAACTGCTTGCTAGCAATACCTCTTGGAACGGACATGAATATGCATATACCCAGATGGAGATGGTAAAATGAAAGCGATGACCGCGCAACTGAAGGCCATAGGAGACCCCAACCGGCTACGCATTTTGCATCTGCTCTCTTACGGCGAGCTGAGCGTCTCCGGGCTGCAACAGGCGCTGGGTATGTCTCAGTCGCAGGTCTCCAGGCACCTGGCCTATTTGAGAAGTGTCGGTCTGGTCACCGACCAACGCGAGGGAAATCAAATCTTCAACAAGCTGACAAGCCCCTGCAATGGGACTCACAGAGCTTTGGCCCATTTTCTCGAGTGGCTGTTTGGACAGGAGGAAACTTTTTGGCAGGATCTCAGGACGCTTAGAGAAGCTATTAAGGGGGGTGTTTGCCAGATTCGTCAAGCCAAGCCGTTCCCGAGAATCATTGCGCCCAAACTCTCATTTGCCAGCTCTTTACAGCAACTCAGTTCTGAATCTCAAGGAGGATTGTCATGAAAGAACATCAAGAATGCTACGGCAAGTTGTTTCCGTCGATTGAAAACGCCGCATCGAACGTCACCCACAAGGGGAAGGTCTTTAGTTTCCGGGCGGAACGTCTGGGCATGATGGTTTCCAAGCGAGTAACGGAAGTTGACTCCAAGCAGTGGGATGAATGCACGCAGTGCCCGGAGTTCAACACTTGCTACCTGCTGTCGATGGCGAAGCTGGAGCTGGAACAGGCCGTTCGAACCTACGCCTAGTGTTTCGGCTGAGGATCAGCGCACGGTCGCGTGCCAGGCTTTGTGACTTGGCATGAAGGTTTCTCTCAAGACAAATCGGAGGCATGAATCTATGAAGAAGCTGGAAGTCTTTGATCCCCCCATGTGTTGTTCGAGCGGTGTCTGCGGACCCGAGGTGGACCCGGTGCTGCCTCGGTTTGCGGCCGATTTGCAGTGGCTGGCTGGCCAGGGAGTGAGCGTTGAACGGTACAACCTCTCTCAGCAGCCGCAGGCCTTTGTAGCGAACCCGCTAGTGAAGGCGGCGTTGATGGAGGTGGGTAATGCCAGCCTTCCGTTGATCCTTGCGGATGGGCAGATCGCTACTCAGGGAACTTATCCGACTCGGGAAGAACTGACCCATCTTGCGGGGCTGGCCGAAGCCACACGCGGCAGCCTGTACACGGAGGCCATCGCGGAACTGGTTGCGATAGGCGCGGCCATTGCTTCCAACTGCGAGCCCTGCTTCCGCTATCACTTCGACAAGGCACGCAAGTTGGGCGTGTCACTGGACGACATGGCGCGCGCGGTGAAGACGGCGCAGGGCGTCAAGGAGACGCCGGCGCGCTCCATCCTGGAGTTGGCCAATCGCTACCTTCAACGCCGCGAGCAACCAGTCGCAGCACTTTCGATTCTGCAGGGGAACGACTGCGCTCCCGAGAAGGGGTGCTGCGGATGAGCCAAAAAACGAACATCGTCAATGAAGCCACACGCATTCTCTTTTTCACGGGCAAGGGCGGCGTGGGAAAAACTTCGCTGGCCTGTGCCACGGCTGTAGCGCTGGCAGACGGCGGAAAGCGCGTTTTACTGGTGAGCACCGATCCTGCTTCCAACCTGGATGAAGTGTTGGAAACGCATCTGGGGTCCACAGCCACGCCGGTCAACGGCATCGCTGGCTTGTTTGCGCTCAATATCGATCCCGAGGCGGCAGCGCGAGACTATCGTGAGCGCGTGGTTGGCCCTTTCCGGGGAGTTCTTCCTGAGGTCTCCATTGTTAGCATGGAAGAGCAACTGTCAGGCGCCTGCACCGTGGAGATTGCGGCCTTTGACCAATTCACCCGCTTGCTGGCGGATCCTGCTGCCACAGCCGAGTACGATCACGTGATTTTCGATACAGCCCCGACGGGCCACACGCTACGACTGTTGAAACTGCCGGCTGCCTGGACAGGGTTCATGGCGTCGAGCGTCACTGGAACTTCCTGCCTCGGACCGCTTTCCGGCCTTCAGAACCAGAGAACGTTATATGAAGCCAGCTTCAATGCTTTGGCCGACCCCGTGAGAACCACTCTGATTCTGGTGACCCGACCGGAGCCATCGGCCCTGACGGAGGCCGAGCGCACGCGTCGGGAACTTGGAGAAATGGGCATCGGCCGCCAAGTGCTGGCAGTGAACGGAGTGTTCGTTACCAGCAGTCCCGGAGACGAGGCTGCGGGTGCGCTGGAGGCGCGAGGAAAGGAAGCCCTGGCGGCAATACCCGATGGGCTGGCGGCACTGCCACGCGTCGAAGTCCCCTTGCTGGCGTTTGCTCCAATCGGCGTGTCTGCTCTTCGGCGCGTCTTTGATCCACGCCGCTCGAAACTGGAGCTTGGTGCCGACCTCGGCGAACACCGGCACGGCAGTTTGGGCCCCCCTTTGTCCGCACTCGTAGACGAGATCGAAAGCGCCGGACGGGGCGTGGTGATGACGATGGGAAAGGGTGGTGTGGGAAAGACCACCGTGGCTGCCGCCATTGCCGTCGAACTGGCTCATCGTGGGCACCGGGTTCATCTCAGCACGACCGATCCGGCGGCCCACGTCGCTGCTGCCGTGGATAGCGAGATTCCTGGCTTGCGCGTTAGCCGCATCGATCCAGAGGCCGAAGTGCGCAAGTACTCAGAAGAAGTCCTCGCTGGCGCGGGGGCCGGCCTCGACGCTCAGGGACGCGCACTGCTTGAGGAAGACCTGCGGTCTCCCTGCACTGAAGAGATTGCCGTGTTTCGGGCTTTTGCCAGCACGGTGGCCGAAGGGGAGAATGGCTTCGTGGTCCTCGATACCGCCCCCACCGGGCACACCCTCCTTCTGTTGGACGCAGCGGAAGCTTACCACCGTGAGGTGTCGCGCACGCTGGGTAGTGGGCCTGATGCGGTGCGACAGCTGCTGCCAAGGCTGCGAGACCCGGAGTTCACACGAGTTCTGTTGGTCACGTTGCCGGAAGCGACCCCGGTTCACGAGGCTGCCCGTTTGCAGGATGACCTACAGAGAGCGGGGATCAAGCCCTTTGCCTGGGTCGTAAACCAGAGCTTCGCAGGGAACGGCTTTCGCGATCCCGTTCTGGTCGAACGCGGCATCCGCGAGTTGCCTTACCTGGCCGAAGTACGCGAGCAACTGGCGCAACACATGGCCTTGATTTCCTGGAAGGCTGAGGTGCCGAAGGGGCTGGTACGGCTTCGGGAGTTTGTAAACCAGTCAGTGGAGAAGCAATGACTCTGAAATCTGGTGTGATCGAACCCAAGCAGACGACCAAGCGCCTAAACACATTTGAGCGCTATCTCAGCCTCTGGGTCGGCGCCTGCATGGTCGCAGGTGTCCTGATCGGCAAATTGCTTCCTGGCTTCATCGATGGTCTGAGAGGCCTGGAATTTGGCGAAGGCAGCCAGATCAACGTCCCCATCGCCGTTCTCATCTGGTTGATGATTATTCCCATGATGATGAAAGTGGACTTTGCCGCGATTCGCAATGTGGGCAAACGTCCCCGTGGACTGCTGGTGACGCTTTTTGTGAATTGGCTGGTGAAGCCATTTTCCATGGCGCTCATCGCCTGGATCTTCTTCCGTTGGGTATTTTCCGCCTGGATCGCCTCTTCGGATGCCGACCAATACATTGCCGGATGCATCATCTTGGCGGCAGCGCCTTGTACGGCGATGGTCTTTGTCTGGAGCTATCTCACGGACGGCGATCCTGCCTATACATTGGTGCAGGTATCGGTAAACGACTTGATCATGCTCTTCCTTTTTGCGCCTATCGTCCGGTTCCTGGTCAGCGGCGCCTCCTCACTGGAAGTGCCATTTCAGGTACTGCTGTACTCGGTGATTGTTTTCATTGTCATTCCCCTGGTGGTCGGCATTGCCTTGAGATCCTGGTTCATTCGAAAGCGCGGGGCCATCTGGTTTGAGGAAGTGCTGTTGCCCCGGTTTGCACCTGTCAGCATGCTGGCTTTGCTGGCAACTTTGGTTCTGATCTTCGGCTTCCAAGCGGATAACATCACCGGTAAATCTCTTCATGTTCTTTTGATTGCCGTCCCCATCCTCATGCAGGTGTATTTCAACTCGTCGCTGACCTATTTCCTGATGCATTTGTTCAAGGTGCCTTACGCGGTTGCGGCGCCAGGCGCCCTCATCGGTGCCAGTAACTTCTTTGAGCTGGCGGTGGCAACCGCCATCACTCTCTTTGGACCAAGCTCGGGTGCCGCGCTGGCAACTGTGGTTGGAGTTCTAATTGAAGTCCCGGTCATGCTTTCCGTGTGTTCGATATGCAACCGCACGCGGCACTGGTTCTCGGAGGCCAGCTACTCTCAATAGGAGTTAGTCATCAGAAGCTTCTAGCCACGTGCTTGAGTGTATCCAGGGGCTTCGAAGCGTGGGCAGCCAGGAGGCCGTTCTCGTCCACGTCTTCGACGTGAGGACGGTCGGCGGTCTCTATGACAGTCTGAAGGAAGCGATGCTGCCGAAGCTGAGAGCTCAACAGGGCTTCATGCAAGAAGCAGGCGTCAGGACGACTCTCGAAACTCCACTAGGCATTCCTTTTTACGAAATCAACAAACTGGCCCGGGAGAAATCCTCTTCATTGATTGTTGTCGGGTCACACGGTGAGTCGCTGCTGGCGGAAACCCTGTTAGGGTCCACAGCCCACGCCGTTCTGCAGAACGCCATCCTGCCAGTACTTCTCATTCGCATTGAAATCACCAGCGGACCCAATGGAGAGCGATGCCGCGCAGCCTGCCACGACCTGTTCCGTCACATTCTCTTTCCGACTGACTTCTCCGACACGGCTGAAAGAGCCTTCGTTTATCTGGAACACATTGTAGGCCTGACAAAAAGTTCAGTAACCCTGCTGCACGTCCAGGATCAGACGAGAATTGAGAAACATCTCCGGCACCGTTTGGAGGAGTTCAACGAGATCGATTCTGAAAGACTGGAGCGAATGCGGCAGAGGCTAATGCAGCGCGGAGCGGAATTCGTGGAGCTCGACATTCCGTATGGCTCGCCTGCCGCTCTCATACTGAACTGGGCGAGGAACGGTCTCTTTTCGCTGGTAATGATGGGCAGCCAGGGACGCGGATTCTTTGAAGAAGTGTTCCTCGGAAGCGCGTCTCACAGCGTCGCCCGTCTGGCTCCCCTCCCCGTTCTCTTCATCCCAGCTGTGCGTTAGGAGGAATGAATCCCAGTGCCATTCTACGATTATCTTTGCGAGCATTGCGGAAAGACGTTCGAACTTCATCTGTCCATTTCCCAGTACGAAGAACAGGAGCGTCCAACTTGTCCCGACTGTGGATCACGCAAGGTCGTTCGGACGTTTTCATCCATTCAGATCCTCAATAGCCCACGCAAAGGGCCTTCAAAGCCCGGTGGGTGCTGTGGTGGATGATCCAGATCGTTGGCCGGAGCAGCCTTCATCCCGCTTCATGAGTGCGCTGGGTGGCTTTTGCCTCCGGAACGCTCTTAGGCGTGGGCCTACTTCATTTAATCCCTGAAGCCACAGTTCCCTAGGCGGACTGATTATTGCAGGACGCTTCCTCACTAGCGCGGAGTCGGGGCTGGGCACGGCAGCGGCGGTGCTCTTTCACAAGATTCCACAAGACCCAAAGACATTGAGTCCGTGCTCTCTCACCCACACCTTGGGCCAGTTTCCCCACCCCACCGAAGTAACCCGGTCTGATTGGGATCACTCCTCCCAGTTAACTCGCTGAAACCATGGTGAAATGAAAGATAGGAGACAGCGCGTGGCTCGGATGTCTATCTGCATAGCCGTATATAGAAAAAGGAGGTCGGTATGCAATCCAGCGTTCCGCGAGAAAAAATCTCCTGGTTCCCAAAGATAGACTTCGATGCCTGCATCGGAGACCAGGAATGCGTCGACTTCTGCAAGAACGACGTCTTCGTGTGGGATGAGTTGAAGAATCGCCCCGAAGTAATCAGGGCGCTTAACTGCGTCGTCGGCTGCGATGCTTGTTCTCAGATTTGCCCGGCTGAGGCCATCAGCTTTCCGTCGCGAGAAGAACTAAGGCGGACCATGCGAGCCTTGGTTCAAGAAGGCCATCAAACGGCTGGCCAGCCCACCTGACTGGATGGCACGGGCTCGCTGAATGCTAGAAGGCAGTGGATTTCGCGACCGCCCCTTTCGGCCTGCAAATGGAGAAAAGAGAATGCTACACCGAATTTTCAAGGCCCTGGCTGACCCGACGCGGCTCCGAATCCTAAACCTGCTGATGGAGGCCCCGTTCTGTGTCTGCGACTTCGGAGGTGTTCTGCAACTACCCCAGCCGCTGATCTCTCGGCATCTGTCCTATCTAAAGAATGCGGGACTGGTTCAGGACCATCGCCAAGGCATGCGAGTGCAGTACTCGATCAGCGTTAACGACAAGGATCAACTGAAGCTTGAGAATTTTCTCCGTCATGCTTTGTCATCTGATCTGACCTGTCGCGAAGACCTGCGACGATGGAGGCAACTCGAAAATGAGGCTGTCGAATCACTTGGAGACAGAGTTAGATCAGCTGCCTGGTCATAAATTGAAAGGAGACTCGTTATGAAGATCAAAGTTCTGCTTTGCAACTGCAAGGGGCTCTGTCCCTCATTCAAGAATGCCGACATGAACACCATGCCTTTCCAGGTCGAAAGCGAGCTGGATGTTCAATACACGGTTCTACATCCCCAACTCTGCGGGCAGGGAGGGAACGCAGTCTTGTCGGAAGTGCTCTCCAATGCGGACAACGATACCTATGTTTTGAGCGGGGCCTGCGCACCGGAAGCTCAAGAAAAGCTCTTCAAGAAGCTCCTGCGAGTGACCGGGAAGCTGTGAACAAATCGATTTTCCGGCACCCTAGCTTTCGTTTCGACCGGTTTTTTTAAGAACCGGTCAGGTCAAACCAAATTGTGGCGGGTTCAGAGCATGTTTTTGGCTTTCCTGGCGCCC
>Ga0163150_10008881_pt1 | contig 11282 bp, 2 predicted proteins | sample OliLakLV19P2IB_FD_148628 | JGI IMG/M metagenome (GOLD analysis project Ga0163150, IMG submission 148628) | Freshwater microbial mat bacterial communities from Lake Vanda, McMurdo Dry Valleys, Antarctica - Oligotrophic Lake LV.19.P2.IB | ecosystem: Environmental > Aquatic > Freshwater > Lake >...
GTGTGAGGAATCTGAGGCACTTGCCGGAAAGTGGCAAGAACGCGGATGCCAAACCCGGAAAAATCGTCCACAATGTCAGGAGGTTGGAGGGGAACCAGCCCGGTTCAGTGGACGAATGGCGGGGGAATCATGTACAGTGTACCGTGTGGATGGACGGTCGCGGTGCGGCCGGAGCGGGGGCGGGGGCCACGAGGTCGGGTGAGTCGCTCCATCGGTCGGCCCTGAAAGGGGTTGACTGGGAGCGCGATCAGGGATGGACGCGGGCAAAGGCCCGCGCATCAGCCCGGCCAAAACAACTCGAGCGGTATTGGGTGGACTTGGAGCCCGTGATGCAGATGTGGAAGAGCGGCGGTTTTCTTGCCAACGTGTTCGGCGCGGGCAGCGCGGCCAATCTGGCTCGCGCGGCGGGTCGCGTGCGCGGGAACGTCGGCGCGCGCATGGGCCCGGCGATGGCCGAGGCGCTCGAATCGCGCACCATGCTCGATGGCGATCACCCGGGCCTGCCCGGAGTGTTCAATCCGAGCGGCGGCGATCTGCTGACGCTGGATTCGGTGACGGCGCTCAACATGTCGCGCCGCGGTCGTGCGCTCACGGGGCCCAACCAAGGGGTTTCCGGCACCATCGCTGCCGGAGACAGCGGCGACTTCTTCCGCTTCGTCATGCCGAGCACCGCGGGTCGCACCAGCGACTTCGTCACGGTGCTGGCCGACACCCAGACCGGGCCGACCGGAACGAACCTCAACAGCACGCTCGACACCTATGTCGAGGTGTACCAGGCCAACGCGACCAACAACGGCTATCAGTTGGTGACGGTGGGCGCGAACAACGGAGTGCTGTCGTCGTCGAGCGTCCCGACACCCGACGGCTGGGCCGGCTTTGTCGGCACCGCCGGAACGACTTACTTCATCCGCGTGCGGGCCAATCCTGCGCCGCTGGCGGCCGGGCGCACCGCGACGGGCACATACACCCTGCGCGTCGATGCCGCAACCTTGGACTATTCGGTCAGCACCGTGCCGCCCGCCAATCAGCCGCCGGACCCGGCGACCGATGTGTTCGGCGAGGGCGATGCGGCCGGGGCGTTGGCGTTCCGGCAGGATGATGTGGTCTACCGCGTGATCACGCCCAACACCGATGAGTTCGACAGCGTGGCCACGGTCGGCGCGATCGCCGACGACGCGGCGGTGCTCGATACGCACCTCGACGTCTACGACTCCGGCAACACCGCGGGCGTCGTGGCGACGCTGGCCAGCGACCTGCAGGCAGGCCGCTTGACCAACGCCTTCGCGGCCTTCACCGTGACCAAAGGAACGACTTACTACGTCCGCGTGCGGAGCGACGAGGTGAATGCCGGCCGCCCGGCGACGGGCAACTACTCGCTGGCGATTGATCTGGCGGCGCTGGAGATCGGCGTCGATCAGACGACGCGGCTTTCGGCGCCGGATCGGGCCGATGCGGCCGCGCCTCTCGCAGGGTCGAATGCGCCGCAGGGCGCGAGCTCGCGGCTGTATCACTTCACGGCGCAAGGAACGGGCACATCCTTCATCACGGTGGTGGGCACGGGCGCGGTGGCGCACTCCGCCGAGCGCAATCCCGGCGGGCCGGGCAACTACCCATCGCTGTTCGATCCCGCGCTGCACCTGTACAACGAGCAGGGTCAGGAGATCGCGTTCATCGACGATGTCAACGGATTCACGCCGCAGCTCGCGGTGTCGCTGATGGGCGGGCAGAAGTATTACATTCTCGTCGAGGGCTTCGACCGTGCGGTGGATGGCGGGTTCAGCGTGTTTATCGAGGCCAACTACACCAACTCGTCGGTGGACGACCACGTCGACTCCGACCCGGTGAACACCGTGAACTTCGGAAATGCGACTCCGCTGGTGTGGGGCTCGCCGCGGCTGCAGACCGATGCCGACGGGAATAGCGTGCTGGACCGCAGTTGGTTCCAGGTCGGCAGCTCGCGCGGACGCATCTACGAGCCGGGCGACACGGATCTGTTCCAGTTCACTCCGCCTTTGAGCACGCTGGATGAATACGCGGGCGACGCGGGCGGGCAGGGACGCGCGCTCTATGTGGGCGGCAACTACGGCAACGCCGATCGGCTGAACGCCAACGCGCTCGCGACCGGCGGCCGGGCCGCGCCCAATGTGGGCATCTGGGATTCCGACGACTGGTGGAACGCCGGACCCGGCCAAGAGGGGATGGGGCTGGACCCCGCAGCGCTCAGCCCGCTGAATGTACCGACGATCAGCGCCATCAACGGGCCGATCTTTGCGATGACGGAGTGGGATCCGGACGGCGCAGGGACGCAGTTCGGCACGGTTCTGGTGGCGGGCGGCCAGTTTACCGACTTCGACGGCTTGCTTGTCAACCTTGCGATGCGCGTGTTCAAGCCGAGCGAAAACCGTTTTGTGTGGGCACCGATCCCGGGGCTGGCGTTCGACCAGGCCAGCGATGCGGTGCTGGCCCTGACGGTGTTCGATGCGAACGAAGATACGTTCCCGGACCTGATCGTCGGCGGGCGATTCGCGACGGTCGGCGGACAGGCCTTCAACCACCTTCTGCAGGTTTCGGGCAATGGCAGCTTTATGGCTACCCGCTTCAACGAAGGTGGAGCAGCCGGCGTTCCCGGCACCGAAGTGCGGGCGCTCACGGTCTGGGATCCGCCCGCTCCGTTCACCCCGGGTGGCGGCGGCGGCGGGACACAGAACCCCGACGCGCCGGCGGGCCTCTACATCGGCGGGCTGTTCAGCCGCCTCGGTGTGGGTCAGAACGGCACCGCGGCGACCACGTCCACCAACATCATCCGCTTCGGCCAGACCGGCATCGCCGCGATGCCCGGCGTGCCGAATCCTCCTCGCTTCGGAGCGGTTGGGGTTGTCAATGGCGCAGTCAACGCACTCACGGTGTGGAACAACCCGAATCCGCCAAACGTGGCAGGTTTTCCGATGACGGTGCTGGTGCTGGGCGGCGCATTCACTTCGGCAACTTCGATCGCCGCGCCACCGCTCACGACCGCACTCGGAAATATCGCCTTCTTCACCAACGGCCCGGCGAACGGTGCGACTCCCGCGGCCGCCACGCCCTCGTTCATCGCCGTGCCCGGCGGCACGCCCGGCCCGGTCAACGCGCTCTCAATCTGGAACTTCCCCGACACCACTCCCGGCACCGACGGCATGGACGAGTGGCTGGTGATCGGGTCCGATGCGCCTCCGCTGGTCTTGGGCGACCCGACCGCCGGCAGTGTCCGCATCACCAACGGGCAAGTGGCATTGAACCAACGCTTCAACGCGCCCGTGCGTGCTCTCACCGTTTTCACCGATGACGAGTTCGACGTCGCCGGCAACGAGACCCTGTACATCGGCGGCGATTTCACCCGCGCCGACGGTTTCGGCGATATCCCCTTCAATCACGTCGCCAAGATCGACGATCAGAACCACGACCTGCTCTTCACGCCGATGCCGCTCAAGGGCGGGGTGGACGGGCTGGCGCCCGGCGAGCCCGGGCCGACATCGGTGTTCGCGCTGTCGAGCTTCGACGACAACGTCGCGGCCACCTGGGACCGCAACGAGCGTCCCGCCAGCCGCGTGTCGATCCTTGTGACGCTTCCGACCGATCCGGCCACGGGCGCGACCGACTCGTTCCTGGATTCGCAGATCCGCGTCTTCGATTCCACTGGTACGGTCATCTACTTCAACCCGACGATCGCGCCGCCCTTCCCCAATCCGTCCGGCTCGATCAACCCGGCCGCGACGGCGGGGCCGGGCTTCAACACGGCCTTCGTGCTCCCTGGCCTGTGGGGCGGCGAGGTGTACTACATCGAAGTGACCGGCAACTCGACCGGTCGGTACAACATCAGCATCGTCACCGACGCGGTGCCGCCCGAGGTTCCCGACGATGGCGACGGGTTCTATCCCGACGTGAACCGGGGCGTGTTCGATGTGGTCGATGAGGGCCAGTGGGGCATCGCGCCCGAGCTTGACCTCAACACCAGCGGCGACGGCCGCAACTTCGATCTGCTCACCACGGTCGGGCGGCAGGCCTTCAACGGATGGAACTTCAAGCGCACCCCCGGCTCGCGCGGCACGGGCGGAATCTTCCGCTCGGAGCGCGACTTCCTCGCGGGCATCGAAACGGTGGACGACACCGATCTCTACCAGTTCCGCGCCTCGGCGACGGGCACGGTCGAGGTCCGGCTCTCGACCCAGGGCATTCTCGATCAGTTCATTCAGACGACGCTCACCCAGACGCCCGCGGCCGACTTCGTCTTCAACGACAGCGGCGCGTTCGCAACCACGATGCAGGACAACCGGCAGCTCAGCCGCCGCTACAACAGCCCGCTCGACAGCCTGCTCAAGGTGTTCAGCAACGACTTCGAGTTGCTCGGGAGCAACGATGACTCGGTCGCGACCTCGGGGACTTTCGATCAGTTTCAGCAGGGAATCTACGCGGACCGAACGCAGGATCAGGCCAACGGGGCTCCGTTCCTCGCCCACGTCTTCACGCAGCGCGACGGTCGCGTGCTGATTCCCGTGGTCGCGGGCGAGACGTACTTCATCCAGGTCGAGAGCGCGTTCCGCGACTTGGCCGCGACCAACCCGGAACTCGTCGATTGGCGTCGCGCCACCGGCTCGTACGAACTGCTCATCAACAACACGCAGAGCAGCAACGGCATCGACGACTTCGAGAACTTCGTCCCGAACCAGACGCTGGCGCTCTCCACGGGTATTCCCACCGACATCACCACGGGCGATGGGAACATCTCGGGCATCATCGACAACGTCCAGTCGGGCGCTTTCCAGAATCCCGATGACACCGACCTGTTCAGCTACATCGCGGTGAACCGCGGCACGCTGCGCATCACGGTGCGGGCCACCAGCACTTCGCTGCGTCCGGCCGTGACCATTCTCGATGAGGGCGGCAATCAGGCCGCGGCCGCGACCGCCACCGCCGCCGGCGGCTCGGTGACGCTGACAATCAACAGCGCGACGCAGGGCGGACGGTTCTATATTCGCGTCGATGGCGACGGGATCACGGAAGGGTCGTACGACATCTCGGTGGATGGCGCCGGGCTGGTGGACGATCACGTCAAGGAAGGCTTGTGGGGCGAGGCCTCGCCGCTCTCGCTCAATGCTTTCCTGGGCCAATACACCGGCTCGGGCATCCTCGAGAACTCCAACGATTCCGACCTCTTTACGTTCACGGCCGAGCAGTACGAAGTCGCCAGCGTCACCATTACGGGTCTGGATTCGTCGCTGGACCCGTCCGTGTACGTCTGGGAAATCAACGCCAACGGGCAGGATCCCATGACGAGGATCAACGAGTGGCGGCTGGTCGGCGCTAACGATGACGGCGCGGGTATCGGCAACAACTCGCGGGCCGAGTTCAGCGTGACCGCCGGCAGGCAATACTTCATCGTGGTCGTCGGCTCTGATCCCGACACGCACTTCGGGCGGTACAACCTGTCCGTCAACGTCGCGGCCACCGACGATCACCCTGATTTTGTCGACTTCCCGCTGGCGACGCAGCTCGACCTGAGCGGCACTTTCAACCCGCTGACGGGCGCTTCGAGTACGTCGGCTGCGGGCAACATCGAGGTCAACACCGACGACGACGTGTTCCGCTTCGTCGCGCCGGCGACCGGCCGCGCAACGGTTACGGTCACCACGCCCAACAGCGGGCTGGCGGGCAACGTCGTGATTTACGATGCGGGCCAGAACATCCTGGCGCAGATGGTCGCGGTGAACGGCTCGGCGAGCGCGTCGATCAACGTCTCGCTCAACCAGCAGTACTACATCCGGGTGCTCGCAGGCACGACCGGCGCGGACCAGCCGGATCAAACCGGAACTTACACGGTCGCGGTGAGCACCGCGCCGGTGGACGACTTCGCCAACGAAGGTCAGTTCATGGGCACCAACCCGCCGGTGGGCGTGCTCACGCTGTCGGCCGCGACGGGCGTCGCAACGCTCGGCGGCCTGGTTCTGCCCGACCCGATGGTGGGCGGGCCCGACAGCGACCTGTTCCGCTTCGCCACGCTGGCGGCGGGCAATGTCCAGATCCGCGTCACGACGGGCGGCAGCACGTTCAACCCGAAGATCCGCGTCTTCGATTCATCGTTCAACCTCATCCCCGGAGCGTCGAGCAATGGCGACACCGCCTCGCTCACCTTCCAGGCGACCGGTGCGGCTCAGACATACTACATCCTGGTCTCGGCCAACGACGGCGCGACGGGCGCTGCGGCCGTGGGCAGCTATCTCGTTCAGATCGTGGGCACGCGCCCGGGCGGCGGCGGCGGTCCGACCGACGACCACGCCAACGCGGGCGAGTTCGGCGATGCCACGCTGATCGCGGTCGACCCGCGCACGGGCTTCGGCTCGACGACGGGTGTCATCAACTTCGGCGGCGACACCGACCTGTTCAAGTTCGTGCCGCGGCAACTGGGCCGCTCCGGCGTGCAGGTCCGCACGCCCTCGGGCGGGCTGGTCGATGGGCGCATCCGGGTGTTCGACCGCAACTTCGTGCAGATCGGCGAGGACGCGGCGGGCATTCCCGGCGCGACGGCGGCGTTCAACTTCAATGTCACCGGCAACCCCAACCTCGACATCTATTACATCCTTGTCGAACCGATCGGCGGCGCGACCGGCTCGTACGTCATCGATATCACCAGCCAGCCGACCACGCACTTCCTCTACTTCCCCGAAGGCTTCTCGGGATCGACGATCGACGAGTTCCTGCCCATCGTCAACCCCAACAGCGTGGACGTGAGCTACTCAATCTTCGTGCGGTACGAGGCGGGCGCGCAACGCACGACGCCCATCGCCACCGGCGTGATCCGGGCCAACAGCCGCGGCGGCGTAACCATCAGCACCAAGACCGGCGCTTCGCTGGTCGATCGCGGCCGGCCCTACGCCCTCGAGATTCAGTCGAACGGCCAGCTCGGCGCCACGCTGAGCCACTACGACTTCAACGTCAGCGTGGGTGAGGCGTTCACCAACCGGCTCTCGACGACGTGGACCTTTGCACAGGTGGACAAGGACCGCAACGTCTACCGCGATTTCATGCTCTTCTACAACCCCAACACCACCGACGCAAACCTCAGCATCACGCTGACTTACAGCGACGGGACGATCTCGACGATCCAGCAGACGGTGCCCGCCCTGCGCCGCGGCGGCATCGCCTTCGACAACGACAGCCGCATCCTGCGAAACGGGCGGTTCGGCGTGCAGGTGAACTCCAGCGTCGGCATCGTGGCCTCGCTCTCGGTCTACAACCTCTCCAACAGCGGCGGCGACGGTCTCTTGGGCGATCCCGACGGCGGGACAGTCGCCGGTGTCATCCCCAACGTCTCGACCGGCGGCGGCGTGAGTTCGGAGCTCTCGTTCCTCAATACCAACTCATCGCCCGTGACCGTGACGATCACCGCGTCGTACGCGCGCGTCGATCTGCCCAACCTGGTGAGGGTGATTTCGCTGCCTGCCAACCGGCAGTTCAGCACCACGCTCGCGGCTCTGGGGCTGATCAACGGCCAGACGGCGGGCCTCAAGTACACGGCGACCGCGCCGGTGACGGCATCGGTGATCGAGTATCAGAACGGCGATGGCAACCTGACGCAGGCCGCGACCGTCGCGGCCCGCGAGTACACCTTCGGCGACCTGTTCGTCAACCCGGCATTCGCGGGCATCACCTACAGGGAGCGGCTGGGCCTGTTCAACCCCTCGGCCACGGCGATCGACGTGACAATCAAGTTCCTGTTCGAGGACGGCACGTCCACCAACCTGATCGTAAACGTCGCGGCGGGCAACTTCGGGTTTGTGCAGATCGATCAGCAGAACGCGATCCTGAGCCGCGGCACGCCGACGGCGTTCTCGCTGGATGTTACGTCGCAGACGCCGATCGTGGCATCGCTCACGCACTACGACCTGTTCCTGAACGGCGGATGGAGCACCCTGGGTTCGCCGATCGGGCTGACCAACGCGATATCGACGTTGATCTAAGTACCCCGCGCCGATGCGAGAAAACTGAAGGGGCGCGTCCGATCCGGATGCGCCCCTTTTCAATATTGCGTCGGGAAGCCGCGGCAATCGGCAAAGATCACGCGCTCGATGACTGACTTGCCATCAACGGTCATCGAGTCGAGTTTCTCGAGGAACGAGCCGACCTGGCGACTGAGCGTCTGCTTCTCCGGCTCGGTGAGCTGGGTATGGCGGGCCTTGCCGATGATCTGGCTGAGCCCTTCGCGGATCTCGGCGCGGCGCTGCTCCAGCACGGCGTCCACGCGGTCTGAGTTTTTGTTCTTGACCTGCAGGAAGATCGCGACCTGCCAGACCCACGCCTGGCCGGTGGTCATGTTCTGGAACTTATCGCTGATGAGCTCGACCTCGGCGGTCTTTTCGCCCTCGTCGTCGTGGAGTTCGGCCGCGGCGGTCTCGCCGTGACTGGCCTTGGGCGAGCCTCCGCCGACGAGTACGAAGACGGCGACGGCCTCGACGATCATCAATCCGGCAACCATGCCGATGGTCTTGATCGGAAGCTTCTTCTTGGCCGGGGCGGCTTCGGCGGCCTTGTCGGGCGGCGGCGCGGCATCGGGTTTCTTCTCGGACATGGCTGGCCCTCGCGGAGACGGGCCGCGGGTGCGCGCGGATCCATCCTGACGCGGCCCGAGGCTCACGCGGCATCATCGGTCGGAAAGGCGAGCGGGTTTATGCGGCCGCGCGGATCGCGGTGGCGGCTTCGAGCTCGCGGGTGTCGGTCGGCAGGAGTCGTGCCATGCGGGCGCGGGCCTGCGCGGTACTGTCGCCGGCGTGCATGGCGAGCGCGGCTTCGATGGCGGCGGAGGCGGCGAATGTGTCGGCGACGTTGCGGCGGTAGAGGAGACTCACGAGCGGCTCGGAGATGCAGTGCCAGAGGATGAAGCCCGAGACCGACGCGAGGAGCAGGGCCGCGGGCAGAAACGTGAGGGTGGATGGACCGAAGCCGCGACCGGCCATGAAGACCGCGGCGGCGGCGGCGGTCATGGTGAGGAGGGTGGCGGAGACGCGGCACGCACGGGCGACCGATGCGCGGGAGTTGCAGACGCGGCGGAGCGAGATTTCGGTGTCGGCGTCGAGCGTGGAGCGGATGAGCTTGTCGTCGGCATCGCGCATCAGGAGGTGGATTCCGCAGCGGAGCGACGGGTGCGAGGCCGCGCGCGGATCGACGGCGGCGGCGAGCAGGCCTTCGCGGCGCGAGAGCTCGACAAGGTCGATGAGTTCGTCGGCGACGATGGCGGGATCGCGGGGCGCGGCGATGCCCGCGCGGAGGAGATCGACGAGGCGCAGGGCTTGGGCGATGCCGAGCGCGAGCGCGACGGCGGCGAGGGCGGCCGCGAAAACCCAGAGAGCAGGCGTGTCGGCGGCGAGGGTAAGGGTGCGTCCCGAGGCCGAATAGATGAGCGTCGCGGTGCCCAGCGTGAGGGCGATCGCGGCGAACGTAGAGAGGGATGGTGGGCGTAGCAAGGGCGGGCTCCCAGCGCCGCCGGGTCGGCGCACCTGCGTTTATCGGGCCGGTGCGCCGGGGGCTTGAGTTGTCGGCGGTGCCGAGGTTATCGGCCCAGGACCAGGAGCTGCTGCATCAACTGATCGGTGGTGGTGATGACGCGGGAGGAGGCGGAGTAGCCGGTCGAGGCGAGGATGAGGTTGATGAACTCCTGCGAGAGATCGACATTGGAGAGCTCGAGAGCGCCGCCGACGATCTGACCCGCGCCGAGAGCGAGCGGCTCACCGACGACGGCGGTGCCGCTGTTGGGGCCGTTGCTGAAGAGGTTGGAGCCGATGTCGACGAGGCCTTCGGGGTTGGCGAAGGTGGCGAGGGCGATCTGGCCGACGGTGCGTGTGAGGCCGTTGGTGAAGGCACCCGTGATGATGCCGTTGGTGCCGACGGAATAGGAGGCGAGGGTGCCGATGGGGGCGCCGTCTCCCGACGTCGCGGCCAGGGTAGAAGTATCCGAACGGAGCGCGGTGACGGTGTCGGATTCAGAAGAGAACTCGATGGAAAAATCGAGCGGCGAGGCGGCCCCGCTGCCGGTGCGGTCGATGTTGACGTTGAAGCCGCTGTTGCCGATGAGGCGGCCGCGTTCGTCGAAACTTATGGTGCCGGTGTTGAGCGCGGTGGTGACGCCCGCCGCCTCGGCGGAATCGCCGAAGTAGCGCCAGGTGGATCCGCTGCCGCCCGTTCGGGATTCGAGGACCATGGTGAGATCGACGCGCACGGGTGAGCCGAGGGAGTCGAAGACGACGAAGGTGTTGCGGACGGATTCACCATCGGCGGTCGCGTCGCGCGTGAGGGCGAAGGGTGATCCTGCGGAGGTGTCGTCGGCGTTACGGACGGTGAAGTCGCCGTTGCGGAAGTCGAAGTCGTTGGCCGCACCGGTGTTGCCGGTGATGGTGATGATGCCGGTGGCCGGGTCGAGGGAGACGCCGGGATCGAGGCCGTCGGGGTTGGGGCCGACGGTGGTGTTGATGCCGAGAGCGCTGGTGAGGAAGTCGAGGACTTCCTGAACGGTGGTGGTGTCGGTGATGGCCAGCGATGCGGCGGCGATGGTCTTGGTGCCGCGCTGCGCGCCGTCTACTTCGAGCGACTGGCCCGCGCTGAAAAGGGGATTTCCGGGGTTGGCGGCATCTTCTATTTCGGTGACGAGACTGTCGGGGGGAAGCGCATCAGCGCCGACTGGGCCGCCGAGAAGACCGAGCGCGGCGAGGGAATGCTGCGAGCCTTGCGTGGGCAGATCGCCGTCGACATTGAGGTTTCCGGCGAAGCGGACGCTGCGGGTGGCCTCGGCGAGGGTGAGGGTGCCGACGGGGATGTTGAGGTCGGCGAGCGTGGGGACGATGTTGAAGTTCTGATCGACCGTGTAGCCCTGCACGCGCTCGCCGGAGATGGTGACGATGTCGTTGGTGGAGTTCTGACGGAAGCCCCCGGCGCGGGTGTAAAAAGGCGTGCCGCCGCGCTTGACGATGAAGAACCCATCACCCTCCACGGCGAGGTCGCGCGCATCGCCGGTGGTGGAGAGCGCGCCGCCTGAGAAATCGCGCTGGGTTCCCGCGACGGTGACACCGAGTCCGATCTGGCCGGGATTGGTGCCACCAGTGTTGGCCGTGGGAATGGTGCCGATGGAGAATGTGCGGGAGAACTGCGAGGCGAACAGCATCCGGTTGGACTTGAAGGCGGTGGTGTTGGAGTTGGCGATGTTGTTGCCGATGACATCCAGGTTTCGGGCGTTGGCGTTCAATCCCGAGAGGCCGGAGAAG
>Ga0163150_10008883_pt1 | contig 11278 bp, 9 predicted proteins | sample OliLakLV19P2IB_FD_148628 | JGI IMG/M metagenome (GOLD analysis project Ga0163150, IMG submission 148628) | Freshwater microbial mat bacterial communities from Lake Vanda, McMurdo Dry Valleys, Antarctica - Oligotrophic Lake LV.19.P2.IB | ecosystem: Environmental > Aquatic > Freshwater > Lake >...
GTCGAGGACGTCGCCGGCGGCAAGGACGCCGGCCGCGCGGCCGCGGGCAAATCGCACGCGATCGCCGGCATCGCCGTGATGATGCTCTTGTTCGGCCTGACCGCGTGCGGCGGCACGATCCTCGAGGAGGAGCAGTCGGGCACGCTGCAGCGCGTGCGCCTGACGCCCAACGCCGGCCCGTCCGTGCTGCTGGGCAAGATGATCTTCACGATGGTCGTCGGGCTGGCGCAGCTCGTCCTCTTGTTCACGTACGGCGGCCTCGTGTTCGACGTGCCGGTCCTGCGCGCGCCGGGCGCGCTGTTCGTGCTCTCCTTCGCGGTCGCAGCGGCCGCGGCCGGCTTCGGGCTGTGCCTCGCGGTGCTGAGCCGCACGCGCAAGCAGCTCGAGGGCCTCTCGACCCTCCTGATCCTGACGATGAGCGCGCTGGGCGGCAGCTGGTTCCCGCTGATCGTCGCGCCCGAATGGTTCCGGACGGTGGGGCACTTCACGCTGAACGCCTGGGCGATGGACGGCTACCAGGGGGTCCTGTGGTACGGCAAGGATCTGGCCGGCATCGCGGTCGACGTGCTCGTGCTCCTCGGGATCGCCGCCGCGACGGGCTGGGTCGCGTGGCGCGGCTGGCGCCGGCGCTTCGAGCGGCTGGCCTGATCCGAGCGACAGCTCTTGCCAGCGGGGGCGCGCTGGACGATCCTCGTGCGCGTGGCGAAGGACACGGACGACAACGTCGAGCCGCTCTACGAGGGCTTGAAGGCCCGGCGCGAGAGCACGATGCCGCTGGGCGCGCGCGTCGGGCTCGTCGTCGTGTTCCTGATCGCGCTGGCCTGGGTCGTGTGGCTGCAGGCGCACTGATGCGTCCAGCTCGCGCCGCGCATCAGTTCGTCCCGCCGAGCCGCGCGAACTCCTGCTCCGCGAAGCGGTCGGTCATGCCGGCCACGTAGTCGCACACGGCGCGCTCGAGGCCGACCTTCTGCGCCCACTGCTGGTACCAGTTCGACATGAGCTTCGGATCGGCGACGTAGGCGCGGAACAGGTGCGACAGCACGCGCCGCGCGTACTCCGACAGCTCGAGCAGGTGCGGGTGCCGGTAGAAGCGCCGGTACAGGAACGCCTGCAGCTCCGCGACGAGCGGTCCGATCTCCGCGCCGTGCGCGACGAGCATGCGCGGGTACGCGCGCACGTCTGCGGGCGAGCGCGGCGACGCCTCCACGAGCCGTGCGCGCGTCGCATCGACCAGGTCGCGGATGCACGTGCCGAGCAACTGGTTCGCAACGCGCTTCACGCACAGGTTGCGGTCGTCGCTCGAGCGCAGGAACCCCGGGTGGCGCGCCTCGACGTCGCGCACGGCGCGCCGCCACAGCTCGGAGCCTTCGGCGACCGCCTCCTCCGTGAACATCTCGCCCAGGATCCCGTCCTCGAGGTCGTGCATGTCGTAGGCGGTCGAATCGGCCAGGTCGACGACCTGCGCCTCGAGGCAGGGATGCCGCGGGCGTGGCGCGAACTCCTCGGGCCAGTCCTCGCGGCTCTCGTGCTTGAGCAACGACTCGCGCACCTCGCGCGTCAAGTTGAGCCCAGGGTGGTCGGGGCTGCGGCGCTCGAGCTGGTCGACGACGCGCAGCACCTGCGCGTTGTGGCGGAAGCCGCCGTGCGAGTGCATCAGCTCGTCGAGCGCGACCTCGCCGCGGTGCCCGAACGGCGGGTGGCCGAGGTCGTGCGCCAGGGACAACGCCTCGACCAGGTCCTCGTTCAGTGCCAGCGCGTCGCCCAGGCTGCGGGCCACCTGCCCGACTTCGAGGCTGTGCGACAGCCGCGTACGGTTGTGGTCGCCCTCGCGGTTCAGGAAGACCTGCGTCTTGTACATGAGGCGCCGGAACGCGGTGCTGTGGACGATGCGGTCGCGGTCGCGCTCGAAGCAGGTGCGGAAGTCGTCCAGGGCTTCGGGCCAGCGCCGACCGCGCGACGCGGTGGACTGCTCGGCATAGGGCGCCAGGTCGCGCGCCTCGCGGGCCTCCTTGGCCAGGCGGTCGACGAGTCCGAAGGCGAGGTCGGCGTGGCTCATGTTCCCCGCACATCATGAACGCGCGGGCGGCATCCGCAGCATAGGGCTGCAGAAGCTTCACGCGGGCTGGAGCTCAGAACCTCGGTGGCCGATCCTGGTGCCAGCGCGCCTGAGCGCCCGTGAAGAGACCGAGCGTACGGGCTTTCGGATGCGGTTGGCGCCGCTCCGCGGCGCGAGAGCCTGTGAATTCTTCACAGGCTGAGAGCCCGTGAAGACCGAGCGTACGGGCTCTCGGATGCGGTTGGCGCCGCTCCGCGGCGCGAGAGCCTGTGAATTCTTCACAGGCTCTGACGGCGCAGCAGATGCGCTAGAATCCCGGTCGGCTCGATCCGGCTCACCATGGACCTCCTCCGACTCGTCGGCGCCGCGGCGCTGCCCCTCCTCGCCGCCGCCGCGCTGCCGTTCCTTGGCGCGGCCGCGCTGGCGTTCCTCGCCGCCTGTGCGCCGGGCGACCGGCCGACGGGCATCCAGCCCGCCGTCCTCACCGGCATTGCCGGTGCGCGCTTCGCGGGCGAGCTCGTCGTGCGCGGCGATCCGGCGGTCCTGGACCCGGGGCTCGTGACGATCTCGATCGTGCGGCCGGGAGAGGACGATCCGATCCTGACGCGTTCCTGGGACCTGAGCGATCCGGTCTGGCACGCGAGCCGCGGCGAGAAGCGCCTGTACTTCTCGCTCGACGCGCGCGACGCGTGGCCGGGCGTGCAGGCCGAGCTGGGCCCCGACATGGAGCTCCTCGCGCGCTGGGATCCGGACGGGAACCCCGCGAACTACGAGCCCGAGGTCGCGAGCGTGCGTGTGCCGGTGCGCGCGGGTGCGACCGACCTCTCCGTCGAGCTCCCGATCCACGCGCAGGTCGTTCGACACCCGCCGTCTGGGGCCACGGACGGCGGGTGAATACGGACGGCGAATGAGCACCGCGCCCTGGTGGTCCGAGGCCTTCGGCGCGGACTACGTCGACGTCTACCCGCAGCGTGATCTGGCTTCGGCCCGCGCCGAGGCCGCGTTCCTGGTCGAGCAGGGTCTGCACGGCCGCGTGCTCGACCTGTGCTGCGGCTGGGGCCGCCACCTGGTCGCGCTGGCCGACCTGGGCCTCGACGTCGCCGGGCTCGACTGGTCGGCCGAGCTCCTTGCGCGTCTGCGCTCGATGCCCGAGGCCGCGCCCGTCGCGGACCGTGTCGTGCGCGGCGACGCGCGGCGCGTGCCCTTCCGCGACGCGACGCTCGACGGCGTCGTCAGCCTGTTCTCCTCGTTCGGCTACTTCGGCGACGAGGGCGACCAGGAGCTCTTGCATGGGATCGCGCGCATCCTCGTCCCGGGCGGCCTGGCGTTTCTGGACGTCATGAACCCGGCCTTCGTGCGCGCCGGCCTCGTCCTCGAGTCCCGCACGGAGCGCGGCGGGGCCCTGCTGGTCGAGCGGCGCAGCCTGGCCGGCACGTTCGTCCGCAAGGAGGTCGAGCTTCAGCGGGCGGGCGTCCCGGCGCGCACCTGGCGCGAGGATGTGCGCATGTACGAACCGGCCGAGCTCGACGACCGCGTCCGCGGCGCCGGGTTCCAGGTCGAGGCGCGCTGGGGCGGTTTCGACGGCTCGCCCTTCACGCCGGCCTCCCCGCGGCAGCTCCTGCGCCTCCGCCGCGCGGGAAGCTGAATCCGTTCCTATACTGCCCGTTTCGCAGCTCGCCCCGCAGAGCCCGGAACCAGCCCCCATGCCGCAGAACATCGTCTTCACGCCCCTGGGCGAAGAACTCGCCCAGACCGCGCGCAAAATCGCTGACACGATCGTCCGCCCGGGTGCCGCCAAGCACGACAAGGCGCAGGAGTACAACTGGGAGGCGGCGCGCGCGGTCGCGTCGGCCGGCCTGTTTCGCACGTTCGTGCCTAGAGAATACGGCGGGCACGGCGCGGGTGTGCTCGCTCTGGCGCGCGTGACCGAGGAGCTGGCCAAGGCCGACTCGGGCTTCGGCGTGGCCTTCGCCGTGAACGCGCTGGGCTCGTTCCCGATCCTCGTCGGCGGCACGGAGGAGCAGAAGCAGCGCTGGCTGCCGCCGATCGCGCGCGGCGAGAAGTTCGTCGCCTTCTGCCTGTCCGAGAAGTTCGCCGGCTCGGACGCCGGCGGCCTCGCTGTGACCGCGGTCGTGGACGGCGACGACTACGTCATCTGCGGCGAGAAGAAGTGGACGACGAACGGCGGCGTGGCCGACATCTACACCGTCTTCTGCGTCACCGACCCGACCAGCAAGTCGCGCCGCATCAGCGCGATCGTGGTCGAGAAGGGCACGCCCGGGTTCACGATCAAGAAGGTCGAGGACAAGATGGGCATCCGCACGGTGCCCGTCGTCGAGACGCACTTCGACCACGTGCGGGTGCCCAAGTCGAACCTGATCGGCGAGCGGCCTGGAATGGGCTTCAAGCACGCCATGATGACGCTCGACCTGGCCCGGCCGGGCGTCGCCGCGCAGGCGGTCGGCGCCGCGCAGGGCGCGCTCGACCTGGCGAACGTCTACGCCAACCGCCGCCAGCAGTTCGGCGTGCCGATCAGCAACCACCAGATGGTGATGAAGATGCTGGCCGACATGGCGATGAAGACCGAGGCCGCGCGCTGGCTGGTCTACGCCTCGGCGGCCGCTTCCGACGCGATGTCGCCGGACGTCAGCAAGATGGCGGCCATGGCCAAGTGCTTCGCCACCGACGTCGCCATGGACGTGGCCACCGACGCCGTCCAGGTCTTCGGCGGCTACGGGTACATGGAGGATTACCCGATCGCCAAGTTCTTCCGCGACGCCAAGATCCTCCAGATCTACGAGGGCACGAACCAGATCCAGAGGATCGTCATCGCCCGCAGCATGGTGCGCGAGGCGCTGGGCCTGGATCACCTGCAGGCCTACATCCCGCGGGAGACGCAGAACACCTACGGCGCGGGCGTGCCCACTCCGCAGGCTTCGGGCTGAGCGCGCTCGCAAGCGTGCCTTGCGCGAGCAGGACCTGCGGTCGCTCGACGGCCCGGCCTGCGTAACCTGCTTGTAGAAACACCGGACGCGACGTCGGTGATCTCGCCGACCCGGAAGCGCGGACGCGCGCGCTGAAAACTGGGGGAAACCGCGGGGTGGAACTCTGGCGAAGTGAGCGGACGTTCAGGAAAACCAAGGTTTCCAGCGAGAAACCCGCGGTCTCCTGGACACGGACTGCGTCGATCTGGACAGCGGATGTCCGCTTGGCAGCAGAGCCGTGGACGTTCGCAGACGGCCCGCTCCCGTTACACGGGCGTGACCCGCTCGAAGTGCGCCCGTTCCAGCACTTTCCACGCGTCCACCCCGGTATCGGGGGTGGTGGTTCTGCTTGGGCGCGGGCGTTGCAAGAGGGGTCTCCCATGAAAAGGCGCAACGCAACACAGGCTTTGCCCGAGTCCCCTGAATCCGTTCGTCGCGACGTCTCTGCGCGCAAGCCCGCTCGTAGTGCTCGTAGCGCGACGTCCAAGACCCGCTCCTGGCGTGCGGACAGCCTGCCGCTCGCTGGTACCGAGGCCTCGTCATCCGTCGTACGCAACCCGCAACGCCGCGCTCCGCGAAGTCGAGTGCAGAAGGGGGGCACTTCCATGGTCGGCAAGATGCTGAAGCACGTCGAGCTCGACGCGATCCTCGATCGCCTCGCGACGACGCCCGACGCGTTCGAAGCCGGGATCCAGAAGCTGGGCACCGAATACGATGCCCGGGGCACCGATCTGGAGATCACCGATCCGGCGACGTGGCACAAGGGCCCGAAGCCGCCGCGCGAAGGCGCGCGTTTCTCGATCGAGAGCCAGCTCCGCACGGAGGTCGACTCGATCACGATCATGGACCGCGAGTCCGAATCGAAGCTGGCGCGGCGCATCGAGTTCGCTCGCGCCCGCTTGAACCGCGCGCTGGCCGACGCCGGCCTGACGCAGGAGGACCTCGAAGGGGGCGTCTCCGGCAACCCGGCTGCCTACCTGGGCACCCGCCCGCTCGAATGCAGCCTGCCGCCGCGCGTCTGCCGCCGGTGGGCGGAGCTCCACGCGCTGCGCACCGAGATGGTCGAGCGCAACCTCTACCTGGCCCTGATCAACGTCGAGCGCTACGCGCACACGAGCGCCGGTCGTCTCGACCTGATCCAGGAAGGTTCCGCGGCGCTGTTCCGCGCGGTGGACGGTTTCGACTGGAAGCGCGGCCTGCTCTTCCGGACGTACGCCGTGCACTGGCTGAACCAGGCGTTCCGCAGCTACCTCTACAACTTCGGTAGCACGGTCCGTGTCCCGGTCTACTTGCAGAAGGCGCTCAAGCACGTCAACCTGGCCATCGAGCGGCTGCGCGATCCGAACGCCAGCATCGAGTCGATCGCCAAGGAGTCGGGTCTGGGCGAGAACCTGGTCGAGGCCGCACTCGGTGCGGCGCGCTCGACCCGCTCGATCGACGCCCCGATGGGCTCGGACGAGGACGCCGGCGGGCTGCGCGACGTGCTCAGCCGCGGCGACCACGATCCCTACCGGCCGGAGCTCGAGGACTCTTCCCTCGAGGACGGCGTGCACGCCGCGCTGGCGCGACTGAGCGAGCGCGAACGCTATGTGGTGTCGATGCGCTTCGGCCTGCTTGGCGAGCGCGAACACACGTTGGCCGAGGTCGCTGGCAAGCTGGGAGTCAGCTTGGAGCGGATCCGCCAGATCCAGGTGCGTGCGGTCACGAAGATGCGCACGCCGCAACTGCGGAAGGCCGTCGAGCCGTTCCTCAACTGATTTTCGGGCGCCGCGCGGAACCGCGCGGCGGAGGAGGCCTGGAGAAACCGATCGTAGGCCTTTCAGATCCTAGTGGCGCCGCGCGGAACCGCGCGGCGCGAGACCACCGGCGGGGAGAAAGCGACTCTCACCTCGTCGGGGAGCCGGGCCGGCGCTACGCAGCGCCGGCCTGGTTTTTTCTTGTCCTGGGCTCGAGCCGAAAGCACGCGGGATCCGGTGCGCAGCGCCGACGATCGGAGCGGGCGGGGCCCACCGTCGTCAGCTAGACTGCCCGGTCATCCGGAACCCGCCATGGATCCCGTGACCTCCTCTCCTGAACTCGCCGCGGACGGCGCCCCGTCGCCCACCGAGGCGCCGGCCCGACGCAAGGACGGCTCGCTGCCCAAGCCGGGCTGGCTCAAGGTCCCGCTGCCCGGAGGCGAGGGCTACGCGCGCCTCAAGTCGCTGACGCAGGAGTTGAACCTCCACACCGTCTGCCAGTCCGCGCGCTGCCCGAACATCGGCGAGTGCTGGAAGGGCGAGCACGCCACGATGACGCTGATGGTGCTGGGCGACGAGTGCACGCGCCGCTGCCGCTTCTGCGCGGTCAAGACGGTCGACCGCGCGGCCCCGCCCGATCCGAACGAGCCCGAGCATGTCGGCACGGCCGTGGCGGCCATGTCGCTGTCGTACGTCGTGATCACGAGCGTCGACCGCGACGACCTCTCCGACGGCGGGTCGGCGCACTACGCGGCCTGCATCCAGTCGATCCGCGCGAAGGCGCCGCGGACGGTCGTCGAGACGCTGATCCCGGACTACCAGGGCTCCGACTTGGCGACGCTCATGGCGGCTCGGCCGGACGTGCTGGCGCACAACGTCGAGGTCGTCGACCGCTTGCAGCGCAAGATCCGCGATCCGCGCTGCTCGTTCGCGCGCTCGCTCGAGACGCTCGCCGGGGCGAAGCGCCACGATCCGCGCGTCTTCACGAAATCGTCCCTCATGCTGGGGCTGGGCGAGACCCAGGCCGAGGTCGTCGACGCGCTCGAGCGCCTGAAGGGCGCGGGCGTCGAGTTCCTGACCCTCGGCCAGTACCTGCGGCCGACGCTGCGCCACGCGCCCGTGCGCGAGTACGTCACGCCCGAGCGCTTCCTCGAGCTGGAGCGCCTCGGGCGCGAGATCGGCTTCCTGTACGTGGCCTCGGGACCGCTCGTGCGCTCGAGCTACAAGGCCGGCGAGTTCTTCGCCGCACGGCTCGTGCGCGAGCGGCGCGCCGAAGTCGGCTGACCGCCCGAACGTACGCCGGGAAGGGCTGCCGGGCGGATCGGACGGCCCCGTCCGTCGCTACAATGCCTGCCTTGCGAACCGTGCGCCGGAGCGTGACATGACCCCTCAGACCCTGGAAAGCGTGATCCAGCCGGACGGCGGCATCGACGGGTACGACCCGCAGATGTCCGAGGCGGAGCTCCTGCACGCCTACCGCACGATGCTGCGCGTGCGCGCGTTCGACGACGTGTCGCTCAAGCTGCAGCGCGCCGGCCGCATCGGCTTCTCGATCCCGAACCGCGGCGTTGAAGCCACGCAGGTCGGCGCCGCGGCCGCGCTCGAGAAGACGGACTGGATCTTCCCGAGCTACCGCGACTTCGGGATGGCGCTGTACCACGGCATCTCGCCGCTCGCGATGATGCACAACATGTACGGCAACGCGGCCGACACCACCAAAGGTCGGCAGATGCCGGTGCACTTCTCGTTCCTGGAGCCGATCAAGTTCTTCTCGATCAGCTCGCCGATCGGCACGCACATCATCCAGGCGACCGGCGCCGCGTACGCGATCCAGCAGCGCAAGGAACCGCACGTCGTGCTGGCCAGCTTCGGCGACGGCGGCACGAGCAGCACGGGCTTCCACTCGGGGCTGAACTTCGCGGCCGTGTGGAAGTCGCCGGTCGTGTTCCTGTGCCAGAACAACCAGTGGGCGATCTCGTGCCCCAGCTCGCAGCAGACGGCGTCCGAGAGCTACGCGATCAAGGCCAAGGCCTACGGCATGCCGGGCGTGAAGGTCGACGGCAACGACCTCCTGGCCGTGCGTCGCGCCACGCGCGACGCGGCCGCGCGCGCGCGCAAGGGCGGCGGGCCGACGCTGATCGAGGCCTACACGTTCCGCATGGGCGGCCATTCGACGAGCGACGACCCGACGCGCTACGTGCCCAAGGAACAGCTCGCGGAGTGGGAGAAGAAGTGTCCCGTGCTGCGCTTCGAGCGCTTCCTGAAGAAGCGGAAGCTCTGGACCGAGGCGCTGCGCGACACGTACGCGGCCGAGGCCTTCGAGGAGATCAACAACGCCGCGAAGCAGGCCGAGGCCACGCCGCGGCCCGGCATCGAGACGATCTTCAGCGACGTCTACGCCGAGGTCCCCGCGCACATCCGACGGCAGGGACAGGCCGCGTTCGACCTGGCGCGCCGCAAGGGCGACGCGGCGGCCGGCGACGGCGCGTTCCCGCTGTGATTCTCCGACGGCCCAACTCCCCGACCGCCCTGTTCCCGCGCCGAGCTCCACGAGTCACCCGAGACACCCGATGGCGAACCTGACACTCGTCCAAGCCGTGAACGACGGCCTCAAGACGGCGATGCGCAACGATCCGTCCGTCGTCGTCTTCGGCGAGGACGTCGGGCCCAAGGGCGGCGTCTTCCTGGCGACGGAAGGGCTGACGAAGGAGTTCGGCGAAGGCCGCTGCTTCGACACGCCGCTCAGCGAGGACGGCATCGTCGGCGCTGCGATCGGCATGGCCGTCAACGGCCTGAAGCCGGTGTGCGAGATCCAGTTCCAGGACTTCATCTTCCCGGCCTTCGACCAGATCGTCAGCGAGGCGGCGAAGCTGCGCTACCGCTCGGGCGGTCAGTACACAGCGCCCATGGTGATCCGCACGCCCTACGGCGGCGGGATCCGCGGCGGCCTGTACCACTCACAGTCGGGCGAGGCCTACTTCTGCCACACGCCCGGCCTGAAGGTCGTCATCCCGAGCACGCCCTACGATGCCAAGGGCCTTCTGATCGCGTCGATCGAAGATCCCGATCCGGTGCTGTTCCTCGAGCCGAAGGCGCTCTACCGCACGCTCAAGGGCGAGGTGCCCGAGGGCAAGTACAAGGTCGACCTCTCGACGCTGCGCACGGTGCGCGAAGGCCGCAACGTCACGGTCTTCTGCTACGGCGCGATGGTGCCGGTGTGCCAGAAGGCCGCCGATCAGGCCGCGGAGAAGGGGATCGAGTGCCTGGTCGTCGACCTGCGCACGCTGCTCCCGCTCGACGAGGAGGGCGTGCTCGAGGCCGCCAAGCAGACCGGCCGCGTCGTGATCGTGCACGAGGCGCCGCGCTTCTGCGGATTCGGCGGCGAGATCAGCGCGCTGATCGCGGAGAACGCGATCGAGTACATGGAGTCGCCGATCGCGCGCGTCACCGGCTTCGACACGCCGTTCCCGAACACGCTCGAGCACCACTACATGCCCGACGACCGCCGCGTGCTCGATGCGATCGAGCACGTCTGGGGCTACTGAGAGAGCGAGAAAAAATCGATCCTACGCTCTCTCAAACCCTGTTGGCGCCGCTTCGCGGCGCGAGAGGGTTCGAATTCTTCTCACCCTCTGAGACCGAACCGCACACTTCGAGGAGCACCGCACATGGCCACGCTGGAGTTCAAGCTGCCCGACATCGGCGAAGGCATCGCCGAGGGCGAGATCGTCAAGTGGCTCGTGAAGGTCGGTGACGTCGTCAAGGAGCACCAGCCGATCGTCGAGGTCATGACCGACAAGGCGACGGTCGAGATCCCGTCGCCTGCGAACGGCACGATCACGGCGCAGAAGGTCAAGGAAGGCGCGACCGTGCCGGTCGGCTCCGTGATCTTCACGCTCGAGACCGCCGCGGCCGGGGCCGCCGCGGCCGGGGCCGCCGGCGCGAAACCGTCACCCGCGCCCGCAGGTGCGAAGCCCGCGCCCGCGCCCACCGGTGCCGCGCCGAAGACGTCCACGTCGGAGAAGGGCACGCCGCCCGTGCCCGAGCCGCCGCTGCCGAAGAGCGGCGAAGGCCACGCGACGCCGACGAGCGGCGGCAAGCCGACGACGCCGGCTGTTCCGCCGCCGTCCGCGCCGCAGAAGACCGCGCCGACCGGCGCGCAGCCCGCTGCCGCCGCGGCGAGCAGCGGCGGTGGCCGTACGATCGAGTTCAAGTTGCCCGACGTGGGCGAAGGCATCGCCGAGGGCGAGATCGTCAAGTGGCTCGTGAAGGCCGGCGACGGCGTCAAGGAGCACCAGGCGATCGTCGAGGTCATGACCGACAAGGCGACGGTCGAAGTGCCCGCTCCCGCCGCCGGCACGATCACCGCGCTGCACGCCAAGGAGGGCGAGGTCGTCCCCGTCGGCAAGGTGATCTTCACGCTGCAGACGGCCGGGGCTGCGCAACCGGCGCGCGCCGCGCAACCTGCTCAGGCCTCCGCTGGCTCCTCCGCTGGCGCCGCC
>Ga0163150_10008884_pt1 | contig 11274 bp, 15 predicted proteins | sample OliLakLV19P2IB_FD_148628 | JGI IMG/M metagenome (GOLD analysis project Ga0163150, IMG submission 148628) | Freshwater microbial mat bacterial communities from Lake Vanda, McMurdo Dry Valleys, Antarctica - Oligotrophic Lake LV.19.P2.IB | ecosystem: Environmental > Aquatic > Freshwater > Lake >...
GAGAGTTGGTCTCCCAAGAGCGTCGTTAGGAAAGAAACGTAATCCACCCTGACGTGTTCCCGAGACTGCGATGATTCTACGACACCGGAGATTAAGGAAACAATACGTTTCCGGATTTTTTCAAAATAGCGTCTGTCTGAGGTTTAACGTATACTTCGCCATCACATGCTTCCTCTCTCCGACCGCATCCAACAGGCCAATGCCCTTCTGCACCCTCTCGCTGTCCCACATGACGGACGTTTGGGGCGCATCGTCCTTGAACCTGACGACCTGATCCGTTTTCCGTTTGAACGCGATAGGCAACGAATTATCCACTCGACAGCCTTTCGGCGTCTTCAGGGGAAGACACAGGTGTTCACCCCGGGAGAAGGTGATCATTTCCGAACGCGTCTTACGCACAGCATGGAAGTCGCACAAATCAGCAGATCGATTGCGCGTGCATTGCAGCTGAACGAAGACCTCGCTGAGTGCACCGCACTCGCGCATGACCTGGGACATCCGCCGTTTGGGCACAGCGGGGAAGATGCCATTGATACATGGATGCGTGCATACGAAAAGCACTTTGAGCATAACTTGCAGACTCACCGGATTGTGACGGTATTGGAGCATCGTTCATCGCTGTATGAAGGGCTGAACCTAAATCGCGAAGTGGAAGAAGGGTTACTCAAGCACGAAACCCTCCATCCCCTCACCGGAAAGACATTGGAGCCTAGTCTGGAGGCATCCGTGACGGACCTTGCGGATGAGTGCGCCTATTGTGCGCACGATATGGAAGATGGGCTGAACGCCGAATTATTTTTTGAGTCCGATCTGCAGACTATTCCTCTTGTGGAAGAGGCATTGGCACATGCGGCTGAACGTGGAACGGGGATTGCGGGTGGCCTGCTGCATCTGCTTATACGCGATATTGTGGAGTCCTCCGGAGACCTGCGCGGAGGCATCCATTTATCGCAATCAATGCGTACGGCACTGAATGAGGTGCATTCGTTTCTGGAACAGCGGATGTATATGCACCCGATGGTGCATCAAAAAGCGACCAACGGCGCTGCAGTAGTTGATCGTCTATGCCGTCACTATCTGGACCATCCGCATGAAAAAATACGCGCACTCCAGCAACGCACGGGGTCTGACCTCATTGTCGCCGTCAAAGACTATGTCGCAGGTATGACCGATAATTTCGCCCAGGATCAAAGAAACCTGATATAGTTGCGAACATGTTGTTGTCCAAAAGCGAGAAGCGGCAGGTTAACCGCCAGATGCTCTGGGATGTGGTGCATAACGGCCGCGGGCGATCGGGGACGGTGTTTCGACTGGGGTTGATTGTGTTGATTCTGGTGTCATCGGCACTGGTGCCGCTGGAATTTCTGAATCGCAGAGGACCGTCCCATGACATCATCGCCATTATCGAAGCGGTGGTCATTGGTCTTTTTACCGTCGAATATGCTCTGCGCATCTACGCCGCACCAAAGCGTCTACGCTATGTCTTCTCGTTTTTCGGCATTGTGGATCTGCTCTCGATTCTGCCGTTCTACGCGGGAGTCTTCGGCTCGCCGTTTCTGGGGCTCATCATGCTTATCAGTGTGTTCAAACTCGGGGCAATAAAGGCGGCTGCCGAGGTAGCGGACCTGAGCGTAATGCGAAAGGGTGTAGGGTTGATTGAAGGGGAAAAGGTCGAATATGTCGTCACCAAAAGCCCTGTCGCACTCATTCTCGGGGTCATCGCGCCTCTGTTGGCACTTACATTCGGCATGGGCATCCTGCTGCTGGGTACGGGTATCGCAGCAATTGCAGCAGGAGTCAGCCTGCTTCTCTTCACCATCCTGTTTTTGTGGAAGAGCTGGCTGGACTTTAGCTATGACGTTATTTACGTCACCAACTATCGCTTGATTTTCCAAAACCAGCATCTGCTCGGCCGCAGCATCAACCAAGTGAGTTACAACGCCATTACCAACGTGAAGCCCTACTATCCGCATCCACTCAGTTATCTGCTCCGTTACGGTTCGCTGGTCATTGATACCGCTGCGGAAAACCCGGGGCAGATTCAACTGCACACCGTGCGCCGCCATGAACAGGCTGCGCATCACATTATGCAAAAAACCATGATGGCTCAGCAAGGGCCCGGCTCGGTCAATTTGTAATACGTGGCAGGAAGCCCCGAGGGTCGACGTGGGCGCCGTTTTCAATCAGCTCGAAATGCAAGTGGGCACCCGTGGTCATGTGCCCTGCCCCCGCCGTACCCGGTATGCCACCGCTCTGCGCAATTGCCTGCCCCGCACGAACGTACTGGCCTTCTACAACAAGAAACCCAGAGACGTGGCCATAGAGCGACGCAAAGCCGCCGTCATGCCGGATGACAAGCGAGTTATATCCTTTGCCGTTATCTGACACTTTGATGACCTCCCCATCAGCAGCAGCATACACAGTGGAGCCCTGCAGAACGGGAATATCGATGGCATCATGCTCCATGCCGAACCGCTTTTTGTACCCAGCGTCATGGAACCCCGCCGAAATGCCGAGTGTCGGTTCTACCGGCCAATCGAACAGCGGTGCAACAGAGCTATCGGACGTCGCGGAAGCGGTGAAAGCGATACCCTGCGCATCCCAAATTTGACGCAGAGAGAGAAGAATTTCTTCTTCGCCTGCACGTCGGTCATCGAGGAGTCTCAACAGTTTTTCGCGCGCATCGACAAGATCAGCGGCTACCGCTTGATCCTCCGTTATCATCAACTCCGCTTCGAGGTCTGCAAGCTCGGCACGCAGAATCTGCTCACGCCGATCGAGCACCTGTTGCCCCTCGCGCAATCTGCGCATATCTTCTTCTGCCTCATGCACGACCATCGCTTGGGGTTGATCGCTGCCTCCCTGCGCATTCAGGACATCCGCCGCGACCGACGATGTGTTGTTCTGCATCACAAACATTACCGCAAGAGCGATGAAACCTACTGTCAGCCTTGGGCGGGGGATATGGATGTCGAGTTGGAACATTTCTTCTTATTATAGCAAAAAACCACGTTTTATGCACTTCATCGAACATTGCCGCAACAGTAACTCATTTTGTAATCACATCTCCCTCCGAACACCTTGCGATAGATAGTGGCAGAGCGGCCCGGACGTGATCATTGGCCGTTGAGTCCCAGACAAGATTTTTGAGGGTCGGGGTTCCAAGGACATGATTGCGGACAGGTCGGGGGTAAATTAAACAGAATTGGACAGTACTTTGGGACTACCAAAGTTATATCGGACTACTGAGATTATTTCTGACAAATGGGACAAATGAGACACCGTAGAGGGGGTACCAATTTTGCGTCCCATCTGGAGACTTTTCCTGGCCTTTGCCAAATGTGGCGGCATTGATGGAGACATACCCACTGTCTCATATGCATCCGTTTCCAGCCTCGCAGAACAAGCGCCGCAAACCGTTATTGATAGGCCATCAACTTCGTGACATGGAGACAAAATAGATACTCGCGTTCGCTACTGCCTCAACGCTCGAAAAATCGTCCGAGGACGACGAGCGGCAGGCGATGTCCATCGGTCAAAGATATGCTGGCACTCGCAAAGCGGGAAGGACTGGAGATCACGGAAATCCGGCGCGAGAGCCACTCGGCGAAAGCCTCCAGTAGCCGCCCCGTCTACAACGGCCTACTGAAAGATATCCGCGAAGGCATGTTCACGGGAATTCTGACCTGGGCACCGGATAGACTCTCCAGAAACGCCGGAGACTTGGGATCGATCGTCGATCTGATGGATTAGGGGCTTCTTAAGGAAATCCGCTGCCACTCTCAGCGATTCACGAACAATCCGAACGAGAAGTTCCTCCTGATGATCCTCTGTTCGCAGGCGAAACCGGAGAACGATAACCGGGGACTCAACGTGAAGCATGGACAGCGGGCGAGGGCCGAGCAGGGCTATCGCCCCTGCATCCCTCCCGTCGGGTATCTGACGGGGAAACGAAGAGTAGAGTCGTACTGGATCCCGTGCGCAGCCCCTTCATTAAGCAGCTCTACGATAAGGTGGCCTGTGAGCATCGGAGTGGGCGGTATCTCTACGAATGGATCCATGAGCAAGGATTCGTCTCCAGAGGCGGCAACTGGTACCAAGGAGACTATGAGCCGCTCGTGAGTCAGCAGATGTTCGATGATGTGCAGCGCGCACTGGAGAGGCCACCGTTCCCCGAATGGGGTGCGACGGAATTCGCCTTCACATGGTTGCTTCTGTGCGGCACATGCGGATCGGGCATCACCGCAGACGAGAAGAAAAAGCAGCTCATGGATGAATCCATCAGTCGCCACGTCTATTTCCGCTGCACGCACACACGGAATCGGCAGTGCACGGAGCCGCCGATCAAGGAGGGCCCGTTGATCGAGCAGCTGATCGAGTTGCTCGACGGCCTCGACCTGAACGCATCAGCCGTGAAGCGAAAAATCGACGACGAATTTGAGCGTTTCTCAAAATTTGCGACGGATGTGCTGGGAATACGGACAAACAGAAGGCGCAGAAGATCAATCAGAGGAAGTATGTGGAATACCTGCTGAGGAATGGGGCGATGGAGGAGAAGCGATCACTGCTTGGCTCGTTGAAAAATAAGATCGTTCTGACAAGCGGTATCATTCGAGTTGCATCGCATTGATCAGCTTGATGGAGAATCAGAGACGAGACCAACACGACGTGCAACGACATGAGAACCGACAAGACCAACGCCCATGCGAAACGCCGCACGGAATAGAACCACCGGTGCGTCGAACCGGTGCGCAGTACCTGCCCCGCCCAGCCACCACCGTAGTAGATCGCCAAGCCAGCGAGATAGATCAATGGGAAGACGGGAAACAGTGTGAGACACAACGCCCCGGTGATGATGACGTGCCACCAAAATTGCGAGAGCGGCTTGTCTGATGACATTGGGGTAGTTTCACGATTTGACGCGAGAGAGAAAGAAAATTCTGCTAGTGTGCATCACCATGGAAACGCGCGAATAACTTAACATTTGCCAGACGCTACAGAGCCAGCTACCCTCGCTCCATATGGCCGAGACCCCTGAACTGCATCCCGCTAACGAAACGGAATCTTCGAATCGACGAGACCAAACTAAGAGAATCCAAGCTCCCGAGGCTTTGAACAGGAAACGCCTAGAAACGGCCTGGCATTCGGATCCTCATCCAATCGAAAGGGTAGCCCAAGCGGAAAAATGGTTAGACGGTAGGCTGAATGAACAGGAGATCAAAGCGGCTATTGACTCTCGTGAAAAGACTCGGAAAGAACTTGAAAATCAGCTCATTGAAGCTGTGGCGTCTCATGTAAACCCGCCCGCACGACTCAAGTCGTACCTTCTGCCAGTACGCATGTGGTTTGATGCTTCAGCTCGGAAAAGTGCTAGTGCAGATGCCTCGCGAGATGCAAAGGAACGGGATGCCATCAGCTTAGAGCGAGCGAAAGACTCACTAAGAGCGAAGATCAATGTGTTGGTTGGCGTTACATCAGATGGACAGGTTCGATATGGCGTAAGTCTCATGGGACTAGCCTCACTAAAGACAAGACACTCAGCGGGTGTCATCGACAAACTGCTTCGCGGGATTGAAAAACAGGAACGACCACTGGTGAACTATAGCGAGACGTTGCGGATGAATTTACCAGCCTATTCTAGTCACGAACTTGAATCCCTCATTCGCATGGTCTCTCATTGAGTGGGTGCCGGACTCATGAAGTCCATCAGCAATCAGAAGCCATTACCCACCGGGCGTCCTTCAGTTGTTCGCTCCCTGCTCCCGTTCTTGCAGGAATTGCTCCATTCTGCGTTTCGACAAGCCTGTGGGATTGCGGTTCCGTAGTACACGTCATAGGTGTAACCTGTAGCTGATACACATGTCGATACCAGCCCACGATGCTGCTTACAAGGAATGCAGCACTTGAAATGGCAAACATAGGTGAAGCAACCAGTACGCCGTACACAAGCCAAGCAAATGATCCAAGAATAATTGCGACGCGCATCCAATGATCGGATTTGAGGAAGGTCGAAATGATAATGAAGGTTGCTGCGAGGTATGAAGTTCCCGAAAGAATATACCCTTCAAAGACGAAGTACGTTGCCACTGTATTGATTACAAGGAAAAGTACGAGCCAGAGTTTGTGTGTTGAAAAGATAGATACCCCAAATCGTACCGCCCCGATAATTGACATTGCTGCTCCGGTAAAAGCACTGAGCAGAAGAAACTGACCTGCGTTCAATAGATTAGCAATGATGAAAAATACCAAAAGCATTTCTCTTTTCTTGAATTGCTGACTCCATACGGAGGCAATCATAGATAAGAGGGCAAGAGCCTGTGCAAGAATGTATGTATTTGATGTAAAATCCATCTCTCTATTATAGGTCTATTTATAGGTTATAACCAGAGTTCTACAGTGCTCCTATCTGCGCAGGAAGGGAGATCGATGATACAAGAGGCGAGAACTTGGTTGATAAAACTTAGGCAGCAGCTTTTCTTACAGCCTTCTCCTCACCGAAGAAATACTCAAGCGTTTCACCTTTTCTGTTTGTCTTATGAGTCATGGCACCGAGGGCAGCAGCAACTTCATCGCTCTCCCCCCTTGATCTCCAAGAACGTAGTTTAGTGACAATCTGGGAAGCGTTGCGCCATTTCTCTATCTCAGTATTTCCAATCCCCCAAAGCTGCTTCTCTTCCATATAGGCAATGACATTGCTATCAACTCTCCATTGTTTTTGAACCAGCATGAAGAAGAATGGCACGAGATCTTCGATGCGAGACTGCATGGAATCAATCCGCGTCTCAACATTCCGAATATCGGAAAACAACTCGTCATGGACTCGTCCGATCCACGATTGAGTCATGGTTCTATCAGAAGATGGTTTGCCGTTCTGAAACATCTGGAGCATGCGCCTCAACAGGGGTCTGGATGCCCCCTCATCGAGCCAGTCATTTTCGATGGCAACGATGGTGTTTTGCAGATTCTGCTGGACTATTCCAGCCTCAGGATTGAAGGCAATAAAACTTTTGTGAACCATGCCGAGCGAGTGACATTGCGGAGGAGTCACTTCATTCACGTTAAGATTCGCTACCGCACCCTTATCCAAATCTCCTGTGATGTGCAACGCAGATTCAGGAAAATCGAAAATTAATCCCTGCTGTGCATCAAAATAGGTGTACGTGCCATCCTCATTTTTCACAAGAACCAAAGAATGGCCATCGGGTGAGGTGACAAGATGGGCAATGCCCAATTTCTTCAGCACTGCCGATGCGATCAATGTCCGACCAGCGCAATTCAGTTGCTTACTGCCTGTCATGATGCCGGGCAGAACCCCTTCGCCTTGTTCATGTGTTGCATAACGGGATATTGCTGTGGAATCAATCGGAATATGCAGGTTCTTAATGTCTTGGTCCGTGACGGATTCAGGAGAGGAGACCAAAGAAAAGAGAGCCCGTATTTGCGTCTTCTTGTCTGGGATGGATTGCAACTGACTGACTATTTTTTCAGTGAAATCAGCTTCGATAGAATCATAAAGAAGTCCCGCATACTCTGATATGAACTGAGTTTTATCGGCTGATTCCATGCTTGCCATTTTAGCCCTGATGTCAGCAGAAGGAAATCCGATGTACTTTGCCAAATGATCTACCTCTTTGGCACTTGCTTTTGGCAATGCATTTTTCTCCTGCCCCGCACTTGTCTTAATAACAGCGCGCGCTTGGGTAAGAATATGCTCAATTGCCTGTCGCGTGTTGTCCTGCGATGTGCGAAGATGAATATCAATTTTACGCAAATGCTCTATGGCCAAGCGTCTATTTTTATCAGATGCAAGATCGAGCCCAGTAATTTCACCGGTAACTTCGTCGAATTTCCATAAAGGCTGCCTCTGCAATCCCTGCTCCAATTCGTCTGCCTGCTTATTGGTCTGGGATTCGGCCATCTATATATCTTAGCATAATTTCGCAAAATTTTCCACTGTCTGCAGGCAAACGGGAGACAAAGACCGAACAATTACTAAGCTGGATTCAATACACCTCTATGCCCCAAGGGCAAACAGGTCATGTGTCCAATGTGGCAGGCACTGTAGGGATCGAACCTACGACCTTCGGTTTTGGAGACCGACGCTCTACCAACTGAGCTAAGTGCCTACGCCCGCCCATCTTACGCATGTTTTTGCCGTAACAAAACCGTTCTTCCGGCGTTTGAACTGTCTGCCAAGGATACATGACACTTGTGTCAGAGCCCATCCGCAAGTGGTTTTTGCACTATGTCCGACCTATAACGTTTCGGTATATACGAAGCTGGCGGGCTGTATAATGCCCCGCCCTGCCCACCGAAGCTTTGAAGCGAAGGCGGGAGGGCACAGCCCGTCAGTTTGGGAGAGGAGAAAGCGCATCCATTAACATCTAATAGCGCTTTCGACGAACCGTATATACCGTGTTAGCTGATGTAACCAAACATTCACCATATTCAAGGAAGACTGGAGAACAACCTTCCGTTTCTTTTTTGGGAGGGGGAAACACATACAAAACAGCCTACAGATACAATATTTTCTGAATCTTTATAAATCTGTGGAAATTCGATTTGACATATTCTGAAATATGTCTATAGTCAATATTACTTTTCCCTACCCTGTTTATGGTTACTACTTCACAAGGATCAGAAACTACTGTTGTTCCCACAATAGAAGAAAGAATTGCTGATCTTCCCCAAGATGTAGCAGAGCGTGCAAGGATGCTCCAAGAGATGAAAGATAAGCTCGATACAGATGTTAATCTGATCAGGAGAGAGCTTGATAGGGTATTGAAAGTATCAATAGAGCAAAACATAAAGCCAGATGAAAAGTTGCTTGCAGATATTCAAGGTCGATATGAACTATCATCTGACTTCGGCATTAATAGAAATGATTTTGATATTGTTCTCGAAGAAATGCGCAATAATCAACCTATGCTTGATCAAGTACGTCTCGCAGAACGAGCATTTGGTGCTGAATGGACTGTTATCTCAATTAGTGAATCAGAGATTCTATTTGCTGACACTATAAAAAATACAAATGTAGAAGCTCAAGAAGAATTCTTGTTAGGATTAGATGATCAAGAAAGATCAGATGCAGTAGTCAGTCTGCAAGAACGGTTTCCAGAGATTGAACGATACTTACAACGTGCAGATGATGACAGAGGTTTACACTACTATGATTACCTTTTGGTGTGTGAGATAACAGGTGCTGAACCAATGTCAGAAAATCAATACAGAGAACTGCAAAAGCACAAGCCTGTTGATCGACAGAAAGTTTGTTGGCTTCTTACTGAAAAAGAGATGTTAGATCGCGGTTACGCGTTGAGCGGTGTTCGTTACGGCGGCGAGGTCTACGTGCGCGAGAGCGGTGCTGACCTCCGTTTCAACATTCGGGCTGGGCGTCCGCTGCTAAGGGTTCAGAGGTCTTAGTCCTTAGTCTTTGATCTTATTGGTACTTTGTCTTTTTCCTTTTCCTTAGACCGTCGTAGACGGTCTTCCACTGCAAATTTTTTTCTGTACAATACGTGTAACGGTGAATAGTCACTTGCCTCAGAGCAAGCTACCGTACGGTGGTCCTTCACAAAAATGGCTTTGCATGAAAGAAGAAGCCAGATCGACCATTACATCTAATGAACCCTTAGTTTGAGCTGAGTGATTCTGTAACGAGACAGTCATTGGACTGCGGTTAATGACTTCAGTATGAAACTCAGTCAATAATGGTGTTGCGCGGTAACGCGTTGAACGGTGATCGTAACGGCGACGAGGTCAACGTGAACGAGAACAATGCTGACAACCGTAACAACATTCGGGCTGGGCGTCCGCTGCTAAGGGCTCATTAGCTTTGCGTTGATTTCAACCACCCACCAATCTGTCGTCCTACATCTTCTGTTGTTGACTGTGCTTGAAATATTTTTGTTTCATTCACCAACTTCAACTCCAGACAGAGACGAAGTTTCAGCATGCATGTTTCTTGATGCGCACAAGCTTTGATGAGATAGCCAGCTTTCAGAGGCTTAGGTGCATTCTTTGCCATAATCAGCTCAGAAAGGAGACTTAGAACAGTGTCTTCAATACTCTTACCAAGTGAAAGGCGATGTCTCTTGTTCAGGTGATCAACGATATCGACTATTTGTTTGTAGAGATCGTACGTTTGATTGATGATAGGAAGTGTGTCCATTAGCTTTAGTGTACCAACCCTCTGGCATTGCTTCACGCGTTTTGTTCGCGGAAAGAAACGCACAACAGAACTGAGTCACTTCATCTATCATCTGGAGAGCAATCTCAAAGAGATTAGCTGTGAACTCAGTAATCGAACGTACAAGCATGGTTCGTATCGTTCCTTCACCGTTAATGATAGCAAGCGCAGAGACATCGCTGTTGCCAGCATCAAAGATCGGTTCGTGCATCGATTGCTATATGAATATCTCGTCAAAATTTATGATAAGACGTTTGTCTACGACGTATGGTCGTGCCGTGAAGAAAAGGGTCTGCTCGCAGCCATCGAACGTGCACAAGATTTTCTCGCCAGAAACAGTCAAGGGTATTTTTGGAGAGGAGACGTAAAGAAATTCTTCGATTCAGTGAATCAGCAAACATTGCGAGAAATTTTACATAGGCGTATTGAGGATGAACATGCGCTATGGTTATTGGATGAAGTCATTTCGAGTTATCCAATCCGAGATTTGAGAGAGAGAGAGAGCTGTTGAAATGCGCCGTGGAATTGCCATCGGAAATGTAACGAGCCAGATTTTTTCGAATATTTACCTCAACGAGTTTGACAGGTACGTGAAGCACACACTACGAATCAAAAAATACCTACGCTACGGTGATGATTTTGTGATCTTCGTAGACAATCAAAAAGAAGCAGTGCAGTACCGTGAGCTTATGAAGCAATTTCTGGATGAAGAATTATTACTCACACTTCATGCACGCAATGATGTCATCTTTCCATGTAGAGACGGACTTAAATTTCTGGGCTGTATGATTTATCCACATAAACGTCTTTTGCTTAAACGTGTTTGGAATCGGGTGTTGGATAGTACAGAGATGAAAAATATTTCCAGTTACAGTGGTCTAGTTCGTGCTCATTGTGACAAAGAGAAGGTGAAATACTTCGATTGGCATGTGTTGAATATTCTGGAGAAGCAGGATTATCCAGAGTTAAACAGCACACAAAACAACACACAACATACATGGGGGGCAAAAAAGAAAACGTAATCAAAAAAAAGTGTTTGCCAGTCTTCCGTTATGAAAAGGTAATGTTTGGTTATTTTAGCTAAC
>Ga0163150_10008885_pt1 | contig 11273 bp, 10 predicted proteins | sample OliLakLV19P2IB_FD_148628 | JGI IMG/M metagenome (GOLD analysis project Ga0163150, IMG submission 148628) | Freshwater microbial mat bacterial communities from Lake Vanda, McMurdo Dry Valleys, Antarctica - Oligotrophic Lake LV.19.P2.IB | ecosystem: Environmental > Aquatic > Freshwater > Lake >...
CCCGCTACCTCGAAGTCACCGACGAGGGCGAGGCAACGTCCGAGAACCACCCGGCCGTGCGCGCGTTCCGTCAGGGGGGTGGCACCGGCACCATCCATGTGCGCGCCCAGTTCCCCGGCGGGCGCGGGCTCGGGTACTCGGGCGCGTCTCGCGTCGCCGGGCTGCTCGCGGCGCACGCGCAGGCCGGGCGCAGCGCCTGGGAGGCACGGGCCGAGATCCTGCGCGAGGCCACGACACTCGAAGGTCATGCCGACAACGTCGCGGCGTCGATCCACGGCGGCATCGTGGCGGTCGCGGGCGGGCGGGTCGTGCGTATCCCCCTCGGTCGCGAACTCGCGGTGGTGGTCTGGGTCCCCGAACGCGAAACGGCCACGGCCGGCGCCCGGCGCCTATTGCCGGACCAGATTCCGTTCGCGGATGCCGTGTTCAACGTCGGTCGGGCGTCGTTGCTCGTAGCCGCACTCGCGTCGGGCGACACCGATGCGCTGCGGACCGCGACCGAGGACCGACTGCATCAGGACCGGCGCCTGGCCCGGGCGCCCGACACCCGCGCCGCGATGGACGCGGCACTCGCGGCGGGCGCGTGGGCGGCCTGGCTCTCGGGCTCGGGTCCGTCGGCCGCCGCGCTCGTCGACCCGGCCGACGCGGCCCGTGTCGCCCGTGCGCTCCCGGACAATGGGCGAGCATTCGTCGTGAAACTCGACGAAGAGGGAGCGACCATCTCATGAGGATTGGCTCATGAGGATGGGCTCGTGAGGATGGACGTATGAAGATCGAGGGCGCATGTGTCGTCGTCACCGGCGCAGCCGGCGGGATCGGAGCCGCGTTGGCCCGCCGCTTCGCCGCCGACGGCGCGCGGGGTGTCGTCGTCACCGACGTACAGGACCGCGTCGACGAGGTGGCGGCGGCGATCGACGGCATGGCGTTCCGGTGTGACGTCACCGACGAGCGTCAGGTCCGGGATCTGGTCGACGCGGCCGAGGAACGGTACGGGCCGATCGACCTGTTCTGCTCGAACGCGGGGGTGTTCGCCTTCGGTGGTGCCGACGCGTCTGATGCCGACTGGAAGCTGAGCCTCGACGTCAACGTCATGGCCCACGTCTACGCGGCCCGCGCGCTCGTACCCCGCATGCTCGAACGCGGTGGCGGCTACCTGTTGCAGACCGCGTCGGCCGCCGGCCTGCTCACGCAGATCGGTTCCGCGCCGTACTCGGTGACGAAGCATGCCGCGCTCGCGTTCGCCGAGTGGCTCGCGATTACGTACGGCGAGCAGGGCCTGAAGGTGTCGGTGCTTGCGCCGCAGGCCGTGCGTACCGCAATGACCGCCGGTACCGACGAAGGCGGCGTGGCCGGCGTCGACGGCATGCTCGAACCCGACGACGTCGCGTCGAAGGTTGTCGAAGGCCTCGCCGACGAACGGTTTCTGATCCTGCCCCACCCGCAGGTGCTCGAGTACTTCCAGCGCAAAGCCTCCGACTACGAGCGGTGGCTGGCCGGGATGCGTCGCCTCCAGGGCCGGTTCCAGATGCCGACATGACCCTGAACACCGAAGACGCCATCGGCGTCGTCGAAGCAAGGATGGGCGACGCGCGCGCCGAGCTCGAAGCGCTCGTTCGCATCCCGAGCATCAGCGCGTCGCCCGAGCACCGCGCCACCGTGCGCCAGAGCGCCGAGGCCACCGCGGCACTCCTGACGCGGTCAGGGCTCGAGAACGTGCACCTCGCGTCGATCGACGGTTCGCACCCGAACGTGATCGGCGAGTGGATGCACGCCGGTCCCGACGCCCCGACGGTGCTGCTGTACGCGCACCACGACGTGCAACCGCCGGGGCTCGTCGAACGCTGGACCAGCGACCCGTTCGAGCCGGTCGAGCGCGACGGGCGCCTGTACGGACGGGGGAGCGCCGACGACAAGGCGGGCGCGGTCGCGCACGCCACCGCGGTCGCGGCCTGGCTCGAGTCCGAAGGCGCGCTGCCCTGCAACGTGCGCGTGCTCGTCGAGGGCGAGGAGGAGATCGGGTCGCCGACGCTGCACGCGTTCCTGACCGAGCGACTCGACGAACTCCGCAGCGACGTGCTCGTCCTCGCCGACGCGGGCAACTGGTCCGTCGGCACCCCGGGGCTCACATATTCATTGCGCGGGCTCGCGTCCGCCGACATTGCGTTGCGGGCACTCGACGGTCCCGTGCACTCGGGCATGGCCGGTGGCGCGGTTCCCGACCCCGTCATGGGGCTCGCGCGCGTGCTCGCATCGCTCGTCGACGAGTACGGCGACGTCGCCATCGACGGCTTGTGGGACGACGTGCGGCCCCTCACCCCCGCCGAAGCCGAGCCCATCGCCGGCTTCGACGACACACCGGAAGCGTTTGCCCGGGCCATGGGAACGCGCGCCGGTGTGCAACTCGCGGGCGATCCCGATGTGCCGCTGCACGCCCGCCTTTGGAACCGGCCCGCGATCACGGTCATCGGGATCGACGGCCACCCGATCGCGGGCTCGTCGAATCAGATCGTGGCCCGGGCCGCGGCGCGACTCAGCTTGCGTCTCGCGCCCGGTCAGGACCCGGTGCGGGCAGTCGCGCAACTGCGGGCGCACGTCGAGCAGCGGGTGCCGTGGGGACTCGAACTCTCGTTCCGTGCGCACGGGGGCGCACCTGCGTGGGAGACCGAGCCGACCGGCGCGGCGTTCGAAGCAGCCAAGCGCGCCCTGCGCGCCGGCTTCGGCGTCGACCCGGTCCTCATGGGTGTCGGCGGGTCGATCCCGTTCGTCGGCCCGTTCGCCGACGCGTTCGGCGGCATTCCCGCGTTACTGCTCGGCCCCGCGGACCCGCGCAGCCGCATTCACGGTGAAGACGAGAGCTTGCACCTCGACGACTGGCGCAAGCTGATTCGCAGCGAGGTGTACCTGCTCGCGGAACTCAGCGAGACCGCGTCGCGCGCCACACGGTGAGCCCCGCGGCGACGAGCACGAGCGTGATCTTGGTGAAGTCGAGCACCGGTCGCACAACGACACCATCGGCGCCGACTTCGATCACCGCCACGGGTCGGCCGTCGGCGGCACCACCGCCGCCCCCGCCGCCGTTGTCGTGGTCGTCGCTGCCGTAGCCGAAGCCGCCGTACCGGGTGATGGTCGCGGCCGGTATCGCGACCCGTTCACCGACGTGTATCGGGTCGGAGAACACGTTCGCGGCCGAGACGCCGAGGATTCGTTCGACTCCCGTGATGACTGTGTCGCCGATCATGCGCGTCTCCTCGCGATTCGGTTTGCGATCACACAGGCCGCGGCGGCCGCGACGATCGTGCCCGTCACCACGCGCTGAACGTCGCGAATGGGGACGACCTGGCGCCGGCCGTCGGCGTCGAGGACCTCCACGTGCGCGGGACGCGACCGCACATGGAACCAGGAGAACGCCGGGCCGCCGACGGAGATCGCACGGGTCTTGGCCACGAGGGCAAGGGTCTGACCCTCGACGACCACCGGACCGGAGGTCGTCTCGAACTGCTGCATCACGGGCACGTGTCCATTATCGGCGCCCACCGGCGCCGAGTGGATGATGCAAATCAACCGGTCAGGCAACCGGTCAGGCAAGTTCTCGTTTCAGGGCACGACCAACGGCTTGGGCGGCGCACATGCCGTGCACGCCCGCCCCGGGTGGGGTGGACGCCGAGCACAGGTAGATGCCGTCGGCGATGCGGTACGGGTCGAGGGCCAGGCGAGGTCGGGACACGAACTGCATCCGGGTGAGCGCACCGCCGCCGAAGTCGCCGCCGACCTTGTTCGGGTTCCGGGCCTCGAAGTCGCGCGGGGCGAGCGTGTTCCGGGCGAGCACCGTGTCGCGAAACCCGGGGGCGAACCGTTCGAGCTGGGCTTCGATGCGTTCGGTCATGTCGACCTCGGACCCGTTGGGCACATGGCAGTACGCCCAGAGCGTGTGCTTCCCGGCCGGCGCGCGGGTCGGGTCGAACAGGCTCTGCTGGGCGACGAGCACGAACGGGTGCTCGGGATGCTCACCGCGCCCGACCGCGGCCTCGGACGCGGCGATCTCTTCGATCGTCCCGCCGATGTGCACAGTGCCGGCCCGGCGGCACGCCTCGGCCGTCCACGGCATCGGTTCGGACAGCGCGTAGTCGAGCTTGAAGGCGGCCGGTCCGCGACGGAAGCGGGCGAGGGCACGCCGGATGCGGCGCGGGATGAGATCGCCGCCGATCGTGAGCGCGCCGAACGGGCTCGTGTCGAGGAAGTACGCGCGGGCGCTCGGCAGCGTGTCGATGCTCTTCACCAACGTGTCGGTGACGATCTCGCCGCCCGTTTCGGTGACGATCGCAGCGAGCGCGTCGGTAATGCTCACCGAACCGCCCCGGGCCGCCGGCCAGCCGACTGCGTGGGCGGCGGCGCCGAGGATGAGGCCGAACGAGGCCGTCGCTGCGTGCGTGAGGGGCAGCACCGAGTGGGCGGCCATACCCGCGAACAAGGCCCGCGCCTGCGGGCCGGTGAAGCGCGACGCGTAGGCCGAGGCGGGCGCGAGGGCCGGGAGCCCGAAGCGACCGAGCTGGATCGGGTGGCGGGGGACATGAAGGAGCGGCCCGGAGAGTTCGCCGATCAGCGTGTCCCAGTGCTTCACCGACGGTCCGAACCGGCGCCGCCAGCGGGCGGCGTCGGCGCCGAGGGTGTCGTCGGTCGCGCGGAATCCTCGGCCCAGCGCGCCGGCGCTGCCGTCGTCGAGCGGATGGGCGAGCGCGAGTTCCGGGTGCGCGAGTTCGAGCCCGTGGCCCGCGAGGTCGAGCGGCGCGAACGCTGGTGAACCGGCCGCCAGGGGATGAATCGCCGAGCACACGTCGTGACGGAACCCGGGCAGCGTGAGCTCGTCGGTCATCGCGCCGCCGCCGATGCGCGCCGCCGCTTCGAAGACGATCACACGCCGGCCCTGCGCGGCGAGGAGCGCGGCGGCGGTCAGGCCGTTGGGTCCGGCGCCGACGACAACGGCGTCGTATTCGGGTGCGCCCACCAGCGCAGTTTGCCCTACCGGAGCCGGTCGTCTCGGCCTGGAGGCGAGGAGCACGTCCACCGCGATGGCCTCGGAATCGTGTCCGATTCAGGGCGTTTGTCGGCACGACTCCGAAAATGGCGCGGGGTGACTAACGGTTTGCGCACACTGGGGCCGCGGCCCCCACCGACCCCGAACCCGTCGCGCGGGGGGCCTAGTCACCATGGGCCATGACTCGGGGACCCGGCCCGAATCCGCTTCGCCGGGTGTCTCAGACCCTCGTTAGCGTGTCGGCTTGGCGCCGTCGAGGGACGGCGTTCCTTCTTTTCCGGCGGAGGTTCCCAACAATGTCGTCACTGCCCGCGCGCGAGTTCGCATGTTCTTCCTCGCTCGATCATCTCCATACGCAGACACCCGCGCTCGCCGGGACTGCGAGCACGGCGCCGGACGGAACCGATGCCCCCACGTTCACGCGGCGCGCCCGGCGACTGACATGGCGCCGGGTCTTGGCGCTCCCTCTCGCAGTGTTTGGGCTGGCTGTAGCCGCGAGCGCGGCGTCGATGGCCGACGCGGCCGACGACGCGGCCGCACCGGCCGCGGGCCCGAACGTCGTCACCGGATTCGGCGGCGCTCCCGATCTCAACCGCGAAGGCGGGCTCAGCGTCGCGAGTCCGCTGCTCGACATTGCCGCGAATCCCGCGGGCGACGGCTACTGGCTCGTCGGCGCGGACGGCGGTGTGTTCACGTACGGTGACGCGCGCTTCTTCGGCTCGCTCGGCGGCACGCGCCTCAACGCACCGGTCGTCGACATCGCCCCGACACCGACCGGCGCGGGCTATTGGTTGGTAGCCGGTGACGGTGGTGTGTTCTCGTTTGGTGACGCCGCGTTCCAAGGATCGCTCGGTGGTCAGACCCTGCCCGCGCCGGTGCTCGGCATCGCGTCGTCGCCGACCGGCAATGGTTACTGGCTGGTCTCGGCCGACGGCGGAGTGTTCGCATTCGGCGATGCCGGTTTCTACGGCTCGGGCATCGAGTTGAGCGACAACGCACCGGTGGTGGAGCTGGCGGCGACGGTTTCGGGTGACGGGTACTGGCTCCTCGCAGCCGACGGCGGCGTGTTCGCCTTCGGGGACGCGAGCTTCGAGGGCGCCGATGTCGACCCCGAGAACCGGGATGCGATCGGTATCGCCGCGTCGCTCGCCGGCGAGGGCTACTGGGTCCTGCGCCGTAGCGGTGCGGTCGGCGCGTTCGGCGTCGAGGAGTTCGGCGGGCTCGAGCCGGTTCCGTCGCTGCACCCGGCGATCGCCATCACTGCCCGGGCCGCCGGCGGCTATTGGATCGTGCAGGGTGAGCAGCAGCGCATCGAACCCGCCGTGGTTCCGCCGCCGCCGGTCGCCCCGGACATCTCGCAGCACCCGTTCCTGGTGTGCACCCGCCGCATCGAGTCGAACGGCAACTACTCCGTTGTCAGCGCGTCCGGCACGTACCGCGGGGCGTACCAGTTCTCGCGGTCGACATGGGACAGCACCGCCCGCCACTTCGGCCGGCCCGAACTCGTCGGCGTCGACCCGGCCGCGGCCTCACCGCCCGACCAGGACGCGATGGCCCTGCACCTGTACGGGTGGCAAGGCGCGCGCCCGTGGCTCGGCCGCTGCGCCGGGCTGTAGTCGAGCATCTACCCGACCGCCGTCACCGCAACGACCGGTGACGGCGGCGGGTTGTTGCCGAGTGATCCGAGGAACGGTTGGTCGGAGAAGTTGAAGATGCCGCCGTCTTCTCCGACCATGAGGTAGCCGTTGCCGTTGGGTGTCGCGATGCTGTCGAGCACCGGGCCGTTGAGCGCGACGCCCGACATGTCACCGACCCATTTGGCGTCACCGAACGGTATGACGCGGCCCTTGTCGGTGAAGACCCAGTAGCCGTTACCGGTCGGCGTGGCCGAGATCGACACCGCGCGCTCTCCTGCAGCCAAGGGCACGGGTGGCGTGTACAGAGCGGAGCTCCGCGGGGTGACGTAGCCCGCCGAATCCAACAAGAGGTAGCCGACGCCGATGGGTTCGATGTCGACGCTCGCTGACGAACCAGACGGTGACCTCGTGCCGCCATTCGCGAGCCCGAACGAGTGCAACTCACCGCTCGCGGTAACCATCGTGTAGCCCGCACGCGTCGGCGGCACGTCCGCCGTGTCGTTGTGAGACAGGAGCGACACGAACGGCTTCAGTTCGGCGTCGCCCGGAAAGCATCTGAACGAGAAGTAGACGATGTACTGGCGCCGGGGCGCGTTTATTTCGGCGCTGGCGCAGTCACCGTTCTGTTCGACGATTCCGCCGCTCGTACGCTCGGCGACAAAGGTGTTGGTGAGTCCTTGCGCCGTCGGCACCGCGTTCGCTCCCCAGCGGATCGGCGTGTTGTACCCGGTGTCCACGCGCAGCTCGGCAACGGAGATGTGCAGCACGAATCCCGCGTTGTGGCGGGTGACCGACCAGCCGGTGATGTCGACTTCGGCGACGGTCGAGTCGCCGACCGCATCGGCATACCAGGCAGTGCTCGGCGGATCGTTCGGTATATACGCAGTGCTGTGTGCAGGCACCGGCGTCAAGCCCACCAGACCCAACGCCGACCCCGCGAAAAGAAACACCCTGAAGAACGTCCGCACGATCATTTCCCCACCGATCCTTTGTTTCGCCCGTTTCGACATAGACGCCCGCTCCCGAGAAGGAGATGCATCAACGTCCGAAATAGGGTGTGAGGCCTATGGCGGCATCCGACCTCGAGATCGGCTCGTTCACCGACGTGGGCCCGTGGGTCGTCGTGCCCGAGGAGATGCCGTGGCGGCGCGACCTCGACCGGCTCCGGCAACAGGCCCGTGACCAAGTTCCGCAGTGGCTCGAGACGGGCCACCTCCCGCCCTTGGGGCGGTTGGTCCGCGTCGTCTCCCAAGTCGGGTTCGCGATCGCGGCATGGGGAGTGATCGACCGGCGTAAGGGTCCGGCCGCGAGTCGCACCGGCATCTCGCGCCGCATGCGCGTCGCGTTCAGCCACCTGGGCACGACCTACATCAAGCTCGGGCAGATCATCTCGGGCGGCGAAGGCCTGTTCCCCGAGGAGTTGGTCGTCGAGTTCAAGCTGTTGCGCGACCGGGTGCCGCCGGAACCGTTCGACGTCGTGCGCCGCGTCGTCGAACTCGACCTGGGCCGCTCACTCGACGACGTGTTCGAGACGTTCGAACGCACGCCCATTGCCGCCGCGTCGATCGCGCAAGTGCATGCGGCCCGGTTGCGCACCGGTGAAGAAGTCGTGGTCAAGGTGCAGCGCCCCCAGGTGGCGAAGCTCGTCATGCAGGACATCGAGGCCATGGCGTGGCTCGCACCGCATCTCACGGGCCGTATCCCGATCGCCGCGCTCGCGAACCCACCGGCATTGGTCGAACTATTCGCGGAGACGATTGTCGAAGAGCTCGACTTCCGCCTCGAAGCCGAAAACATGCTCGACGTCGCGCGCGTACTCGCCGAGACGAATCAGCGCGATCTCCTCGTGCCCCGCCCGCACCCGAAGCTCGTCACCCGGCGGGTGCTCGTGATGGAACGGCTGTACGGCATGGCGTGGGACGACGTGGAGGCCATGAAGAGCGCGGGCGTCGACACCGAGGCGGTGTTGCACGCGAGCCTGGTCGCGTTCATGGAGGGCGCCATGCTGTTCGGCGTGTTCCACGGCGACATGCACGGCGGCAACCTCATGGTGACGCCCGAAGGCAAGACCGTGCTCATGGACTTCGGTATCACGGGCCGACTCGACGAGACCAAGCGCATGGCGTTTTTGATGCTGCTCGTCGGCGCGACGAGCGGCGACCCGATGGCGCAGCTCGGCGCATTGCGCGACCTCGGCGCGTTCCCGCCCGACACCGATCTCGACAAGGTGTTCGTCGAACTCAACCTCGACACCGCGGTCGACCCGACGACGTTGTCGGCCGACGAGCTGGTGCACTGGCTCCAGGACCTCACGAAGAAGCTCTTGTCGTACGGAGCGCGCGCACCCAAGGAACTCATGCTGTTCGTGAAGAACATGATGTTCCTCGACGGCGCGATCGCGACGCTCGCACCCGACCTCGACATCCTCGAAGAGATCCAGCAGATACACACCGAGATCGCGATGCGTCACGGCGAACGCCTCGCTGCCGAGCTCGGCATCGACCCCGAGATCGTGGCGCAATTCGACATGGACTCGGTCAAGGCCGGCATGGGCATCGGTGCCGACGTCGAGAAACTCACGTACAAGGAAGTCAAAGAGCGACGCGAGATCGTGAAGCAGCGGCTCGACGAGAAACGCCGCCGCAAGTGAAGCTCGCGGGGCGGCGGGTGCTGGTGGTCGGCGCGGGGACGCGTCGCACCGACGACCCCGACGCACCCGTCGGCAACGGGCGTGCCATCGCAGTGCTGGCGGCGCGGGCAGGAGCGGCCGTCGCGTGCGCCGACATCTCCGCGGAGGCGGCCGAAGAAACCGCGCGACTGGTCGAGGCCGAGGGCGCACAATCGGCCGTCGTCGTGGGCGACGTTCGCTTCGAAGCGTCGTGCGCGGGCATGGTGCGCGAAGCGGCCGACGCGTTGGGCGGACTCGACGCACTCGTGTGCAACGTCGGCGTCGGCGGCGGCATGTGGCTCAAGGGCACCACTGCCGAGCAGTGGGACGATGTGATGGCTGTCAACCTGCGCGCGCATTTCCTGTTGTGCCAGGCCGCGCTCCCGGTCATGGACGACGGCAGTGCGATCGTGCTCATCTCGTCGATCGCCGGCCTCGGTGCCGGCAGCCGCATCCCCGCGTACGACGCGAGCAAGGCCGCGCTCTCCGGGTTGTGCCGCCACGTCGCGTTCGAAGGTGCGCGCCGCGGCATCCGTGCGAACGTGGTCGCACCAGGACTCGTCGACACGCCGCTGGGCCGAATGGCAACACAGGGCCGGCCGAGCCGGGCCAAGACACCGGTACCGCTCGGCCGCCAAGCCACCGCGTGGGAGATCGCCGCGCCGGTGGTGTTCCTCCTGAGCGAAGAAGCCGCCTACATCACCGGAGCAATCCTCCCCGTGTGCGGCGGCCTCAGCACCCTCTAACGCATGGTGCGTCGGTAGGGGGGAAATATCACCCCCTACCGACGCACGAGAAGATCACGAAACGGCTCATCGAGAAGTTCGTCGAGCAACCGGCCGGCGCGGCGCGCGAGGTCCCCGGCCTCGACTCGCTGACCGAGCGCGAGTTCGAAGTGCTCGGCTCGGTGGCCCGGGGTCTATCCAACGAGCGCCTACGAGTCCGGTATCGCGACGCCGGGCGGGTCGCAGCCCAAAGCGTTCATGCGTCACAGAGGTGTCGTAAGGACGGGTGTGTGACGCAAGAATGGCTCGATGTAGCGTCACGGCCATGACGTACACGCGTGACGAAATTGAAGCTGCGTTTCAGAAGTACTGGCGGATGGGTGCCGTCGACGAGAACTGGGACGCGTGGTGCGACGAGTGCCTCACCGACGACGTGACGTATATCGAGCACGTGCTCGGCGACAAGAACGGGCGTGAGGAAGTGCGCGCGTGGATCAAGCCGATCATGGCCGAGTACGGCGAGCTGTACACCGCGTACGAGTGGCACACGGTCGACGCGGACGCAGGCCGGGTAGTCGTCTACATGCAGAACCGGCGAGACAACCCCGAACCGGGTGCCGACCCGATCGACTTTCCCGGCATCACCGTGGTCGAGTACGGCGGCGACGGGAAGTTCAAGACCGAGGAAGACTTCTGGTCGCTCCCCGCCGGCACCGCGACGTTGAAGCAGTACGCGCGGGCGTGCAAGGAGTTCGACCCCGACCACAAGACCAGGCGCACCCGCGAGAACTGGGGCAACGGGCCCGACTGGACCCAGGGCGCCAAGACCTACGATGAGAGGCTGAGGTGAGCGTCGCGAGGCGCACGGTGGGCCAGTCGTAAGGAACGCTCAGGCACGACGCATGCACGACTGCCGAGCAGTGAACCGGGGTCCGAGCGGCCCGGCGCGTAGCGCCAAGAGCGGAAAAGATGCCTGAGGCTCCACAGATGCAGGCGCTCGCCGAGCGCCTCGAAGCCGAGTTCCAGGGCGCAACCTTCGAGGGCTACTCGCCGCTCGGGTTCACCGGGTTGAAGACGTTCGACCCGCCCGCCGAAGCGCTTGTCGGTCAGACGCTCGAACGCGTCGACCGGCGGGCCAAGTACGTGATCATGCACTACTCGGGTGATCTCCAGGTGATGTTCCACCTGTCGCAGGCCGGTCGGCTCGACAT
>Ga0163150_10008886_pt1 | contig 11271 bp, 9 predicted proteins | sample OliLakLV19P2IB_FD_148628 | JGI IMG/M metagenome (GOLD analysis project Ga0163150, IMG submission 148628) | Freshwater microbial mat bacterial communities from Lake Vanda, McMurdo Dry Valleys, Antarctica - Oligotrophic Lake LV.19.P2.IB | ecosystem: Environmental > Aquatic > Freshwater > Lake >...
GGCGGGGAGGTGGCGCCCACCTCCGAGAGTCTCACCGAACTGGCCGGTCTCATGCTGCGGATGCGTCGGTTCGATGAGGCAGACACCTTTGCCACCCGCGCGCTTGACGTGACCACCCGCGCGGGTATCGGGAATCAGCGGTCGTGGGCAGAGGCGCTCAAGGCGACGGTACTGGATGAGCAAGGTGACACGGCCGGCGCGGTCGCGATGTACGAGGCCAGCATCAGGACGGTTGAGGAACTTCGTGGGCGAACACCTGGCGCGGAACTGACCCGACAGACCTTCCTCTCGAGCCGCCTCGGCCCTTACCTGGGACTGGCAGCGCTGCACGCGGCGAGGGGACGCAGCTTCGACGCGCTGCAGGCGGTGGAACGCGCGCGTGCCAGGACGTTGCTCGATATTCTCGCCGCCGGACGCCAGCCGCGCCGCTCACTGACCGAGGGTGAGCAACAGGAGGAACTTCGTCTTTCGACCACCGTGCTCTCGGCCGAGTCCCGGCTGGAAGAAGCCCGGCACAACCCGTCGGCTGATTCCACAGCACAAGGGGAACTCGTGAACGCGTTGCGCGATGCCCGTCTGGCACGCGAAGCGCAATTGGTGGCACTGTACGCATCGAAGCCAGACCTCCGAATTGCCCGCGGAGACGCACCCATTCTGTCGCACGACCAACTCAGCAGGTTGCTCACGCCGGGCACTGCCGCGATTGAAGTGGCGATCTACGCCGACAAGGTCTGGCTGTACCTCGCGACCAGCGCCGGCCGTGGACCCGACGTGTCGGTCAGGCAACTGCAGACAAGCGCACGCGATTTGGTGGCATTGGCGCAGCGCTTCTCGAAGCAGGTGGCCACACGAGACCTGGCGTTCACCTCCACGTCGCGCGAACTCTACGACGTGTTGTTCGGCGGCGTCGACGCGATGCTGACCGGCGTCACTCACGTCATCGTGGTGCCCGACGCGGAGTTGTGGCGGGTCCCGTTTCAGGCGCTGAGAACGCCCAGAAACACATTCCTGATTGAGGAGCACGCCCTGTCGTATGCGCCCTCACTGTCTGCGCTTGTCGCGCTGCGCGAGCGAAAGGCGCGCAGAGCCGTCACCGCTCCGTTCCTGGTTGCGTTCGGCGATCCCAGCCTTCGCGCGGGGGGTCGGGGGGCCGTCAGGCTCCCTGAGGCCGCGCGCGAAGTGCAGGAGGTCAGTCGCCTGTATGGAACCGGCCGCAGCCTGACGATGGTTGGTGCGGCTGCCAGCGAGGCCGCGCTGCGATCCGCGGCGCGCAGGGCGAGTGTGCTGCACGTGGCGACGCACGGCGTCATCGACGATGTCACGCCGATGTATTCCCATCTGAAGCTTGCGGCATCAGCCGCAGACTCCACGTCCGACGGCCGGCTGGAAGCCTGGGAACTGGCTGACATGGAGATCAATGCGGACCTCGTGGTGCTCTCTGCCTGCCAGACCGCGGGCGCCGCGAGTGGTAGCGGCGAAGGCGTCATCGGCCTGTCCTGGGCGCTGTTCGCCGCCGGCGCGTCCACGGCCGTCGTCAGTCAGTGGGAGGTGGATTCGGCGAGCACGACTGCGCTGATGATTGGCCTCCACAAGCGCTTGCTGTCGGATGGTGCGCGAGTCGTGTCGGCGTCCGAGGCCCTTCGGTTGTCGGCGATCAGCCTGATGAAGGACCCACGCTATCGTCACCCGTTCTACTGGGCTGGCTTCATCGTGGCGGGGAGCTGAAGTATCTGCCCCTGCCGGTGGTGGGGGTTTCTGCAGGAGTCCGACGGCCGGTCAACGACGCGGACGACCGAGTTGTCCCACTTTGCATACGAGCCAGTCGAGCAGCCACAGGGCAGGACCGACCCTGACAACATCGTCCTGACGCCTGGGGCCCACCCCAGCAGGGTCAACAGCCGACCCCCCGCAACTTCAGACATATGTACCTTTCCCGCAGAGCGACTGGCGCCGCGTTCAACACTTAGACCGGGCGACGCTCGCCTGCGTCACACGCCACGGCGGCTCTATCCCGGCCCACGCCCATGTGCGACCCATGCCGCCCGAGCCCGAAAACACCAGAAAACTCGCGCCGCTTTATGTGCTGGCCTCTTCGGCCGACGTGAGCTGGCACTACGGACGAGCCTGCCGGCACTTGCGGGACAACGGGACCCTGATCGGCGCCAACGACCTGTGGATCGCCGCGACTGGCCTCGCGTATGACATGCCCGTGGTCACACGGCATGTCGAACACTTCAGGCGGGTTCCCGGCCTCAGCGTCGAAACATACTGAATCCTGCTCCGGCCGGACCATCAGCGCCACCCGCCGTAGCACTGGTCGCACAAGTTCCAGCACAATAGCCGGGCTCGCCCCACGCAGGATCTGACCACCGACTCACTGTCGCGACACCTGCTGAAGACCACCGGCATGATGCTGGTTGGCATGCTGATGCAGACGCTCTACGTGTTGGTGGACCTGTATTGGGTTGGCCATCTGGGCACGGAAGCCGTCGCGGCCGCTGGCGTCGGTGGCAATTTCACGTTTATCGTGCTCGCGGCGTCACAGGCCCTCGGCGTCGGCACCACCTCCCTCATTGCGCAGTGATGTCGCGCATGCCGAAGTTCGGACTCACCTGGATCTGGTGGCTGTCGGTGGCAGCCGTCACGCTTCAGGTGGCGCTCAATCTCTGGTTCCTTCGCCGCGAATTCCGCACGCGCATGGCTGGGTAGACCGCGCGACGGCACGGTACTCCGGGCGCAATGGCTCATGAAGTGCCCGGCCCGGCCCATTTGAGGCTAGAATCTGCCGCATGCCCGCTCTTTACGTGATCATCCCGGTACTCGGGATCCTGACCATTGCCTACCGGTACTACAGCGCGTTCCTGGCCACCAAGGTCTACATGCTGGACGACAGCCGGCGCACGCCAGCACACGTCAAGAACGACGGGCACAACTTCCATCCCACACCTCGATGGGTGCTCTTCGGCCACCATTTCGCCGCCATCACGGGTGCCGGGCCACTCATTGGACCCGTCCTGGCGGTTCAGTTCGGATATGCACCCGGGCTGATCTGGATTGTGGCCGGGGTCTGCCTCGCGGGCGCGGTCCACGACTCGATCATTCTTTGGGCATCCACCAGACGGGGAGGCGCCTCCCTCGCCGAGATCACGAGGCAGGAATTGGGTCCGGTGGCCGGCTTCACCGCGGCCCTCGCGATCCTCTTCATCATCGTCATCGCGCTGGCCGGACTGGGGTTGGCTGTCGTCAACGCCCTGGCCGAAAGTCCCTGGGCTGTATTCGCCATCGGCACCACCATCCCCCTGGCGCTGTTCATGAGCCTCTACATGTACAAGCTCCGGCCGGGGAAGGTGGGCGAGGCCACCATCATCGGTGTGGTCGGGCTTCTGCTGGCCGTCATCTTCGGCAAGACCATCACCGAAACGTGGCTGGGGGGAATGCTGACGCTGTCGCGCATGCAGTTGGTGATTGCGCTGGGTGTGTATGGCTTTGCCGCATCGGTGCTGCCGGTGTGGATGTTGCTGGCGCCGCGCGACTATCTCAGTTCGTTCATGAAGATCGGCACCATTGCCTTTCTCGTGATCGGCGTCATCATCGTGAATCCGATCCTCCAGATGCCGGCGTTCAGCGGCTTCATCGGGGGCGGAGGCCCGATTGTGCCAGGCGCCTTGTTCCCATTTGCGTTCATCACCATCGCCTGCGGCGCCATTTCTGGTTTTCACGCGCTGATTGGATCGGGCACGACGCCGAAGATGATCGACAAGGAGTCGGACATCCGGCCGATCGGATACGGGTCGATGTTGATTGAGGGGCTTGTGGCCATCATGGCGCTCATCGCGGCATCGGCGATGCACCCCGGCGACTACTTCGCCATCAACACGTCGGCGGCAGTCTTCGAAACCCTGAATCAGCCGGTGGTCAACCTCCCAGAACTTGAAGCCGCGGTCGGAGAGACGGTGGCCGGACGCACGGGCGGCGCAGTGTCGCTGGCCGTCGGCATGGCGCAGATCTTCTCAAGCCTGCCTGGCATGCGCGGCCTGATGGACTACTGGTACCACTTCGCCATCATGTTCGAGGCGTTGTTCATTCTGACGACGATCGACGCCGGCACGCGCGTGGGCCGGTTCCTGGTGGGCGAGTTCATCGGGCGCGGATTCCCGAAGATGGCCGATCACAGCTGGATACCTGGTTCCATCATCAGCACCTCTCTCGTGGTGGTCGCCTGGTCGTATTTCATCGCCACCGGCAGCATCAGCACCATCTGGCCCATGTTCGGCATTGCGAATCAGCTGCTGGCCACCGTCGCACTGGCCGTGGGCACCACCGTGATCATCAGCGCGGGCCGGCGCCAGTACATGTGGGTGACGCTCGTGCCCATGTGTTTCGTGGCCACGACGACGCTGAGCGCCGGGTTCCTGAGCGTGAAGGACAACTTCTGGCCAATGGCCATCGGACCCAACGCGGCCCTTCACGCCCAGGGTTACCTCAACTCCATCGTGACCGTCATCATGATGGTCTCGGTCATCGTCATTCTCGCGACTGCGGTCAAACGTTGGCTGCAGCCGGATGGACCGACCGCCGCGGTGACCGCGGCGGGCTGATCCGTACGTAGCCCGGCCTGGGCCTCAGGGCCGCGGGCTACAGCAGCCGGATCACCAGAAACCCGGCGACGAGCAACGCCAGAAACGCGAGTGAAAGCGTGTCGAAGTGTTTCTCGATCGCCGCGCGGACCTGCGCGCCAAAGAGACGCAGGACGGCGGCGACGAGGAAGAACCGCGCGGAGCGGCCGATCAAGCTCACGACCACGAAGGGCCAGAAGGCCATGCCGGTTGCGCCCGCCGCAATGGTGGCGACCTTGAACGGAATGGGCGTAAACGCCGCGGCCAGCAGAAACCAGATGCCGACATCACTCCGATAGGTGGTCACGACGGTGTCCCACGCCGCCTGGGCATGGTAGAAGTCGATAATCGGCTGCCCAATGGTCGGCATGGCCACCATGCCGATCCAGTACCCCACTATCGCGCCAATGACCGAACCAGCACTGCACAAGAGCGCCGCGCTCAACCACCGGTGCGTATTGGCCGCGACGATGGCAATCAGCAGGACATCCGGAGGAATCGGAAAGACCGACGACTCAACGATCGCGATCAGAAACAGGGCCAGGAGGCTCTGCGGCGAGTCGGCCCACTTCATCGTCCAGTCGTACATGCCGCGGATCCAGCCGCGAATCTTCTTGATCATGACCGTGCCTGCATACACATCCTTTGCGCCCATCATCATATGATGCGGCGGTGACTGGACTCACACGGGCCGAGCGCCTTGTCGTGGCCGTGGCGGCATTCGGCTTCTTTTTTGACGCGTACGAGCTGCTGACACTGCCACTGATCGTGGGGCCGGCGTTCCTGGACCTGCTGGCGGCCGAGCCCGGGTCACCCACGTTCAACTTCTGGGCCGGCCTGATCTTCTGGGCACCCGCCGTGTGTGGCGGGTTGTTTGGCCTCGCCGGGGGGCACCTCGCCGACCGGTTCGGGCGGCGCCATGTGCTCGTGTGGAGCATCCTCCTGTACGCCGCAGCGTCGCTGGCGGCGGCGTTCAGCACGTCCGCGCTGATGTTCCTGCTGTGTCGATGCCTGATCATGGCCGGCGTCTGCGTGGAGTTTGTCGCCGGCATTGCCTGGCTGGCCGAGATGTTTGCGGAGCCACGCAGGCGCGAGGCCGCCGTAGGATTCGCTCAGGCGGTCGCCGGGTTTGGCGGCCTGGCGGTGACTGGGGTGTGGTTGCTGATTCTCAGATTCGGTGACCAGCTCCCGGAGATTGCCGGCGGACATGCCGCGTGGCGCTACCTGTGTCTGTCGGGCCTTCTGCCCGCGATTCCCTTGATTCTGGTTCGGCCGTTCCTCCCGGAGTCACCGATGTGGGTGAAGGGCATGACATTGTCACGGCCGCGCGTGGCCGCGCTCTTTGAGGGTTCGATGCGCCGGACGACGATAGCGGCGATTGCGGCGACCGCCTGCACATATGCGCTCGCCTATGGGGCGATGCAGCACCTGCCCCGCATCATCCCGACGTTGCCCGAGATCAGTGTCCTTGAACCAGTCGAGCGCATCACGGCTGCGGGTCGGATGCAGATCGTGCAGGAATCGGGTGGCCTCGTAGGCCGGTTTCTCCTCGCCGGCCTGGTGGTGGCGGTTGTCGCCCGCCGCCGCATGTTGCGCGTGCTGCAATTGGCGGCGCTATGTGCGTTTCCCCTGACGTTCATGTGGCTGAGTGGGACAGGGTTCACGTTTCTGGGTGTCGGCGTCTTCATCACAGCTCTCATCACCGCTGCGCAGTTCAATTTCTGGGGCAGCTATCTCCCCCGCGTGTTCCCGACGCACTTGCGCGGCACTGGTGAGAGCTTTGCCGCCAACGTCGGCGGTCGCATCATCGGCACGACGGCGGCTCTGGCCACCACCACGCTGGCGACGACCCTCACAGAGGCATTCGGCGCGGGCCGCGCGCTCGCGCTTGCGGCGGCCACAATCGCCACGCTGGCGTGCGTTCTTGGCCTCATCGCAAGCCGCTTCATCACCGAGCCAGCCTCAGACCAGCTACCACAGTAGGCGCGGACCCGGCTTTGGGACCCAAGCCGCGCTGCACCTTCAGCCCTTCATGCCTCGTGTGAGCGCCTGCTTTCGCACCTCAAAAACTGATGCGGAGTCCCAGCTGCATCTGCCGTGCCGACGTGATCGTGGACCGAATCTGTCCAAACGACGCGAGCGGTGCTTCGTTGTCCGCGCTTCCTGCGAAGGCCACGAGCGACGGCGGACCGAAGTTCGCGCGGTTCAGAAGATTGAACACCTCGGCTCGCAGCTCCACGGTGCCGCGACCTGAGCCAATGCGGCTCAGGCCAAACATCTTGCTCAACGCCAGGTCTACCGTGCGCAGATCGGGTCCGATCAGTTCGTTGCGGCCCACATTGCCGAACGTGCCAATGGGCTGCAGCACAAACGCCGTCGGATCGAACCACTGTGCGGGATTGCCCGTGACCGCATTCGACGCGTTGCGTCCCGCCGCATAACTCGGACGATCCGGCCCTGTCCCCGGGCCCAGCGAAGGGGACCACAGCGAGCGCGACCGGTTCGTCTGCACGAACGGCGTCAGCGGACTGCCGCTGCGCAGTCGAACGATACCCGAAAGGCGCCATCCACGGAGCGGCTCCCACACGAAGTTGGTCACCCAGTTGTGCTCGGCGTGAAAGTCAGACAGGCCCTTGTTGTAGCCCTCGATGAATTCCGGCATCGCCGACGTGGTGGCGGTCGTCGAGTCCGAGAAAAACGTGGAGCTCTGTGTCGTGTCTTGCGACTTCGACCACGTGTACGACGACTGCACCTGCAAACCGTGACTCCACCGCTTCTTCACCTCAACGATCAGCGCCTTGTACCAGGAATCACCGTCGCTCGACTTCAACTCAATCGCCGAGTAATTGCGGTTGGGGCGCAGCAGTCCTGCCGCATAGAAGAACGTTCCGTCGGCAAGGGTCGCCGGCGTGGGCACGTTGACGTCCGAGTTGCGCCACAGGTTTTTGCCGCGGGCGCCGGCATAACTGACCGTCGCCACCCAGTCGGTGAAAAATTCCTGCTGCACGCTCGCATTCCACATCTGCACGCGCGGCAGGGCCACGTCGTTCTGAATCGGCCGCACTGAGATGCCCGTCAGTCGCTCAAAGGGCGGCACCGGAAACGTGGGATTCGCAATGACCACTCGCGGTGTGCTCGGCGGGTTGGTGACGGTGACGATGAGGTTCTGGTGGTTGTTGGTGTTGTAGTAGAGCCCGTAGCCGCTGCGAATCGAGGTGCGACCGTCACCGCGCACATCCCACGCCAGGCCGGCACGTGGCGAGAGCGTCGGCGCCGGGTTGTCGTAGAGTTCGCCCACGACGGGAGCGCCCAGCAGGTCTGGCATGTTGATGTCGCGTCCGCCCTCATCCACCGGCATGGTCGACCCTTCAAACCGCAGACCAACGTTGGCCGTGAGGTGGGACGTCACCTGAATGTCGTCCTGCACGTACGCGCCGTAGATCGTGAACGGCCAGCGGCGATTGACGTCGCCCAGCGGTGTCAGCCCGATGAATGACGCGGGAGTATTGCGGAGAAACGCCGCCAGGTTGGCGAACCGGAATACGCCGAGGCTGAACGTGGGATTGAATTCGCTCGACACGTAGTGTTCGGCCAGCGCGCCTGCTTTGAGGAAGTGCCGCCCACGTGACTGCGTGATGTCGTACTTCAGGCTCAGCACGTCCTGGCGGAGCCTGAGGTTGGCCGACAGTTGTGGACCAAAGCGGGGGATGCCGCCGATGTCGATGGCGCCCATAAGCGAACGCCCTGGTGCAAATTCGCTGACCGGCTGCGTCGTGTTGGCCTCCACGTTCTGGCCGACGCGGGTTCGGCTGTAGCCCAGGTGCACGGTATGGAAGGTTGTTTGTCCCAGCGCCTGGCGATACTCCGCCGTCGCAAACTGATTGCGCGAGATGAACGAACGCGGAAATTGCGGAAAGTCTGTCGGCAGCCGCTGCTCCGCATCGTCGAATGTGTAGCGGGCGAAGAGCTGCGCGCCGTTGGCGAGGACGGCGTCCAGGCGGAGCTGGGCGAAGTGCTGGTTGAGCTTCTGGTCAAACGGGAATGTGTAGCGGGCCAGGCCGCCGCCGAGGTTCTCGCCGTTCGCCCGGGGGAATTCATTGAGGTAGGGCAGGACCGCGGCGTTGACCGGGATCGTGACGCCGCCCGGCAGCAGCCCAAGGCGCGCGTTGTCGTCGGGCACGGTTGTCAGGATTGAGCGGCCGAGGGTTTCAATGAGCGCCTCGTAGCCGGCAAAGAAGAAGAGGCGATCGCGGACCAGCGGCCCGCCGAGCGTACCGCCGAACTGGTTGCGCATGAAATCGGGCTTGTCGCCCACGTCGAAGTAGTTGCGTGCGTCGAGCGCCTCGTTCCTGTGGAATTCGAAGGCGCTGCCCGCGAACTGGTTCGAGCCCGACTTGGTGATCGCGTTGATCTGGCCGCCGATGTTGCGGCCGAACTGGGCGCTGTAGGCGTTGGACTCCAGCCGGAATTCCTGGACGGTATCCATGCCCAGCGCCGTGCTGGCGGCCGACCCGGCGGGCCCGTTGGTGAAGTCGTTGAGCAGCGTGCCGTCCAGCAGATACACGTTGGCGCGTGGGTCCTGGCCGTTGACGCTCATGGCCACGCCGTGCGCCACCACCGACCCATTGTCGCGATGGGCGAAAGGCGTGACGCCCGGGAGCAACGACATGAGGTCTGTGTAGTTGCGCCCGTTGACGGGAATCTGCGCGATGGTGCGCTGATCCACGAGGAAGCTCAGCTCCGACGATCGCGTGTTGACCTGCGAGGTGGCTGCGGTCACTGTCACAGCCTCGGTTGCGCCCACTTGCATGGTCAGGATCACGGACGCGTTTTCACCGACGGTGAGGCTAATGCCGGCGCGCATCAGTGGCCTGAAGCCAGGCAACTGCGACTGCACCTCGTAACTGCCGGCCGGCAGCCCGGCGATGGTGAAGCGGCCATCCGGACCGCTGGTGGCCTGGCGCGTGGCGCCGGTGGCCACCTGTCGCGCAACAATCTGCGCACCCGCCAGTGCCGCGCCCGACGCGTCCTGCACCACGCCGGCCAGTGTGGCGCCGGTCTGCGCGTCGGCAGGTCCCGCGGAAACGACGAGGGTCAACAGGAACGCGCACACACTTCGAATCATTGCTGTCCTTTCTGTGAGATGTCTGGCCATGGGCGCCCCTGGAGCGGCGCCCATGCCAGAAAGTATAGTGAATCTACCGACATGCAGGAATCGACTACGGCGCTTGCGACCGACGCACTGTCCGCTTTGGGGACGCCGTCTCTGTGAGCCCCGCGCCCATGCCAGCCACGTTCCGTTACCAGCGCCGCGCCCAGTTCCATGAGACGGACCTTGCGGGCATCGTGCACTTCAGTTGGTACTTCCGCTACATGGAAGAGGCCGAGCACGCACTGTGGCGGCACGTGGGCCTCAGTATCTCGCCGCCGAAGCCGGAGTTCGGATTCCCTCGGGTGAATGCCACCTGCGACTTCAAGGCGCCGCTGAAATTCGAGGACGAATTCGAGGTGGAGATCGCGGTTGAGGCGCTTGGGCGCCGGTCCATCCGGTACCGATGCACGTTGTGGCGTGGGACGGATGTCATGGCTACCGGGTCCATGACCTCGGCCTGTGTGACGCGCGACGAACAGGGACAGGTTCGCTCCATCGAGGTGCCCGAAGTCATCGCGAGCCGCCTGAGGTAGGCCCGGGGCTGCACACGTAGCGCGGCCCAATGGCCATGCCATAATGCCGTCGCATCCCATGAGGCTTGCCTGATGACGAACCGGCTGACGTCTGTGCAGTGGCTGATCTGCGTGATCGCGGCCATTGGCTTCGCGTTTGATATCTACGAATTGCTGATGCTGCCGCTCATCATCGCGCCGGCCCTGCGCGAGTTGGTGAATGTGGCCCCGGGGACCCCGGCCTACAACGACTGGGTCGGCGTAATGCTGTGGGTGCCGGCGATCGCCGGCGGTATCTTCGGCCTGCTTGGCGGCTATCTCACCGATCGCCTGGGCCGCCGCCGCGTGCTCACGTGGAGCATCCTCCTCTACGCCTTTTCCGCGTTCGCGGCCGGGTTCAGCACCACGATTTGGCAGTTCCTGTTCTTCCGCAGTCTGACGTTCATCGGTGTGTGTGTGGAGTTCGTGGCCGCCGTGTCCTGGCTGGCCGAACTCTTCCCCGCGCGAAGCAGCGCGAACGCGTGCTCGGCTATACGCAGGCGTTCTCCTCGTTGGGTGGCGCCCTGGTCACGGCCGCCAGCGTGTGGATTCTGGCCAACGCGGCATCGCTGCCCGAGATCTACGGCGGGCACGAAGCCTGGCGCTACACCCTGATGTCGGGCATCGTCCCGGCACTGCCGCTTATCATCATTCGGCCGTTCCTGCCGGAATCACCCGCGTGGCTGGCCAAGAAGCAGGCCGGCACGCTCCGGCGGCCCAGCGTGGCGCAGTTGTTCAGCCCGGAACTGCGGCGTACCACCATCGTCACCAGCCTGATGTTCGCGTGTTCGTATGGCGCGGCGTTCGGAGCCATTCAACACATGCCGCGGATTGTGCCGGCCACACCGGATGTGGTCACGATGGCCCCGGCGCGTCCGCTGCCCCAGGACCCGGCCGGCGCCGCCCAGTGGCGAGCCGAGAGCGGCCGCATGAAGCAGCAGCAGTCGGCTGC
>Ga0163150_10008887_pt1 | contig 11270 bp, 10 predicted proteins | sample OliLakLV19P2IB_FD_148628 | JGI IMG/M metagenome (GOLD analysis project Ga0163150, IMG submission 148628) | Freshwater microbial mat bacterial communities from Lake Vanda, McMurdo Dry Valleys, Antarctica - Oligotrophic Lake LV.19.P2.IB | ecosystem: Environmental > Aquatic > Freshwater > Lake >...
GCGCAGCGCGGCATCAAGCAGCAGCGGTAGAGTGCCGCCATGAGCGCACGCGGCAACTTCTTCCTAGGCGCGGTGGTGGGCACGGCGCTGGGCGCTCTGGGGACGCACCTCGTCGGCGCGTCGCGAACGACGGAGCGGCTCGACGTTGCCGACGGCGGGCGCAACGAGCGAACCGTGGAGCCGGCCTCGGGCCCCATGCTGGAGGGCAACAGGGCACGCGAGCGGACCTTCGGGACCCCCGCCCCCACGGCCCCCGCGCAGCCGGGCGACCTGCAACTGGGCCAGGAGACCTTCCTCCGGGCCTACCGTGCGACGTTCCGACAGCGGGCGGGCTCGGATCCGACGCCGGAACAGGAGCGGGCGGCCTGGGCCGAGATGCGCTCCGCGGCCGCAGGGATGCCCACGGGGCTGGGAGCGCAGGCGGCCGACGCGGTGGTCGAGAGTCGCCGCCGGGCCGAGATCACCGAGCGGGACGACATCATGGCGGTGCTCAACGACAGCAAGCGCGCGTCGGACGTGGCGGCGCTGCGCAACGACCCGGAGAACTTCCACCGGCTGGTGGCGCACAAGGTCGCCCCTACGACGGTGGACGGTCGCTCGGCGACGACGCGGACGGAGGAGGCACCGCTCCCCGATGGAACGCGGCTGCTGTTCCCGGACGGCGTGTTCGTCGTCGGCGAGGACATGCTGATGGGCAAGGGAAGAGCCGCATGCCCCGGGACCTCACCATCGAAGGCGCCAGCATGGACCGGACGCTGGTGACCCTGTCGGACTTCTCGGCGCGGGACGTGGTCTGGAACCTGCACTTGAAGGACCTGACGATCGACTGTGGCAACGACGGCGCCTTCGACCTGCGCAGGGAGAAGGCCAGCGTCTACGCCGAGAACGTGCGCTTCGTGCGGTTCGATGCCGGGCATGGCGGCTGTCACATCTTCTCGTTCTCAAGCGGCGGCGCGGTGCTCTGCCGCGCGTGCCGATTCGATGGCGGCTACGGGAGATCGCCGGGGAATGGGAGCATCCTGCGCTTCTGCAACGTGGCGCGCTTCGAGGACTGCATCTTCGAGCGCATCTCGTACGACATCGACGGCCCGGCCTGCTACGCGCGCTGCCTCTTCCGGGACTGCCCTGCCGTGCCGAATCTGATGGAGCGCACGCTCGCTGGCTCTTCGTCCGACGACGTACGGTTGGAGGACTGCCGTACCGAGATCACGATCGCTGGGGACCGACCGGGGGGCAGCGCCCTGCGTCGAGATCTCAAGACGCTCTTCCCGACGTTCAGCGAGAAGTGAGCGCAAGCAGCAAGGAGCCGGCTCCCGCGTCAGGGTCGGCTCACGGCTCACACCCTGCGTTCACCGAGCACATAGAGTCTAGAGGGAGTCCTTCCCCGGGGCGGGCGCGTCGTTCTACTTCACGCTACCCTGACGGTCGCGAGGCGCCTCCTGCGCCACGGCGCAGAGACATCACCGCGCGGGCGACTTGGCGAACGCCACGAACCCCGCCAGGAACTGCTGTAGTTGGTCCCGCGTCGCCTCGTCGGTGAGGCGCCCCTCGGGGTCGAACAGCCCCTGCGCACGGGACACGAGCAGCTTGCCCCCGAACCACGGTCGCGTTCCGAGGGTCCGCAGCACCCCGAGCCAGGCCTCCTGGGCCAAGACCGTCCCGAAGCCGCCGAGCGTCGCCCCCAGCAGCGCCACGGGCTTGCCGCCGAACACACGCTTGATGTCTGACGTGGGACGCGACATCCAGTCGATGGCGTTCTTCAGCACCCCAGGGATCGAGTGGTTGTACTCCGGCGTAGCCAGGAGGAAGCCGTCAGCGCCGGTGACCGCCGCCTTGAGCGCGACGACACGAGCCGGGAGCCCCTCCGCGTCCTCGACATCGCCGTCGTAGAGAGACACCCCGTGCAGCGTCTCCACGGCGAGCGTGGCTCCCGCGGGCATGAGCAGGGCGGCCGCACGCAAGAGCGCGGTGTTGAAGGAGCCCTTGCGCAGGCTCCCGGAGATGCCCACGAGCTTCGTCATGACGCGTCGCCTCCAGCGCGCACGCCCTCACGAGGGACGCGGCGGCCGGCATGATAGTCGGCCGCGCCCCGCCACACAGCAGGGGTCGCTTCGGCACCACGTTGAGCCAGCCGTGCCGACTCCGCGCGCTGTCAGCACGCGAGGTCAGCGAGGTGCCACCAAACGCTGGGGTTCTACACGATCGTGGCGGATCCGACGCCGACGCTCGATCCCACCCTGCCCCCACGGTTCAGACCGCTTCCACTCCGAGGGACTTGGCGGCGCGCGCCAGCCCCGCAGCCGCCCGCGCGTAGCCGGCCCAGGGATCCTGCTTCAGGGCGCGCAGGCGCTTGGGCACGCTCAGGACCGTGAAGGTGGAGGGATCGAGCCGCGCGTCGAGCTCGTCCCAGCCGAGGGCTACGGACACGGGAGCCCCCGCCCGCGCGCGCGAGGAGTACGTGGCGACGGCCGTCGCGCCGCGCGTGTTGCGCAGCCAATCTACGAAGATCTTCCCGCGGCGAGCGGCCTTCGAGGCCTTGGCCAGGTAGCTCGCAGGCTCGTCGCGCACCAAGGACTCTGCCAGTGCGCGGGCAACATCCTTCACCATGTCCCAGCTGTGCCTGCGCCGCAGCGGCGTCACGACGTGCAGTCCCTTGCCGCCCGTGGTTCTCACGAAGGCGGCCAGCCCTAGCGCCTCCATGCGTGCGCGCACCGTGCGCGCCGCCGCAACCACGCGAGCGAAGGGAAGGCTCGGATCCGGGTCCAGGTCGATCACGATGCGGTCGGGGCGCTCCACGTCATCGGCGTGAGCGCCCCACGTGTGCAGCTCTAGCGCCCCCATCTGCACGAGGGACACCAGACCCTCTGCGCCCTTCACGACCAAGTAGGGCGCGACACCCTTGGACGCACGGATGTCCACGGTGCCCAGCCCGGGCGCCAGGCCGTGTGTGGGGTGCTTCTGGAAGAAGCACGGCTGGCCTTGTCCCTCGGGGCAGCGCAGCAGCGTGAGCGGCCGACCTTCGACGTCAGGCAGGATCCACTCCGCAATCTCGACGTAGTACGACGCCAGCGCCGCCTTCGTGAGGCCCTGCTCGGCCCACAGCACGCGCTCGGGATGGGTCAGCCGCACGCCCCCGAAGGTGTCCCCGCGCCCCGGGTCCGCCGCGCGTCGGGACGGTGCCGTGGAGCGGAACGATCTCGTTCGCGCAGAACCTGCGTCCGGGGGTGCCGTGGGTCGCTCCTCGACGACCTCCGCGGGAAGCTTGTCCTCGCGCAGCCGTTCAAGGGCGGGGTGACGCAAGAGCCCATCTTGGGTCCACTCGGTGAACGAAACCTCTGCCACGAGCCGGGGCTTGACCCACACCGCGCCCGGCAGCCGCAGACCATGCGCCAAGACCGGTGTTGAGGTCACATGCCGCTCCAGCCGCTTCCTCAGATCGCGCCGCAGCGCGTCGGAGAATCCGGTGCCAACCTTGCCGGCGTAGCGCAAGACACCCCCCGGGCCCTGGATCCCCAGCAGCAGGGCGCCTAGCGCGCTGGGCTCTGCGCTGTGAGGCGTGAAGCCCACGATCAAGAGCTCCTGGTGCTTCCCGCAGCGCACCTTGAGCCACCCACGCGTGCGCTTTGCGACATAGTGCCCATCGGAGCGCTTGCTGACGATCCCCTCCAGCCCCGCGCGGCACGCGGCGGCGTAGAAGGCCGGCCCCTCCCCCAGCACATGATCGCTGTATCGCAGCACCGCTGGCTTGCGTGAGCCGAGCAGTCGCGCCAGCGTCCGCTTGCGCTCGAGCAGCGGCACGTGCGCGAGGTCGTAGCCGTCCAGGTGCAGCAGGTCGAAGACGCAGTAGGCGAAGTCGGCTCCGCCGCCCTGCGAGAGCGCGGCTTGCAGTGCCTGGAACGACGTTCGCCCCTTCTCGTCGAAACACACCACCTCCCCGTCGAGCAGGGCCTCGCTCACGGGGAGGAGCGCTGCGGCGCCGGCCACGGTGGCGAAGCGTGGCGTCCAGTCTTTCCCCGTGCGTGAGATCAGCCGCGCCCGTCCGTCCTCGATGCGGCACAGGATGCGGTAGCCGTCGAACTTGATCTCGTGAAGCCAGCCCTCACCGGCGGGCGCGGCGCTCACCAGGGTGCACAGCTGGGCGCCGGGCACGGTGGCAAGCGACGCGGCGCGGGAGCCGGGGAGCCGTGCAGGAGCCAGCGTGCGCACGCGGGCTCCGGGACGCGGCGCTGGCGAGGAGCGCGGGGATCGAGGCGCCGCGGGTCCGGCAGGCCGAGGCGCCCGCCCCGCGGCCGAACGGCGGCCCACCCGCTTGGCGCCAGGCTCGGCCCGACGCTTGGCGCTCGGCTTGGTGCGCGGGCCCGTGGCGCCGGCCGTGAGCACTTCGATGCGACTCCCGGAGCGCACGCTCTCAGGGCGCAAGGTGGGCAGGTCGGCCGCTGCGCCCGAGCGCGCCTCCGCATCGTGGCGCTTGATCAGCAGCCAGGCGCGCGAATCGTCCTTGGAGCGGCTCTTCAGCTTGAGCAGCAGCCAGCCGCCCCGCAGCTTCTCGCCTTCGAGGACGAACTCGAGGCGCCCGCTCTTGTAGCCCTGCAGGGGATCACCCTGCGGCACCCAACGCCCCCGGTCCCACACGATGACGGGGCCTGCTCCGTACGCGCCTTGGGGGATCACGCCCTCGAAGGTGGCGTACTCGAGGGGGTGGTCCTCCGTCTCCACGGCAAGTCGCTTGGTGCCTGGATCCAAGCTGGGTCCCTTGGGCACCGCCCAGGACTTGAGCGCGCCCTCGAGCTCGAGGCGAAAGTCGTAGTGCAGCCGCGTGGCGTCGTGCTTCTGCACCACGAACACACCACGCTTCCGTGCTGCAGCGGCCTTGCCCGCCGGCTCCGGCGTGCGAGAGAAGTCCCGCATCGAGCGATAGCGAGCGAGGTTCCCCGCAGGCACGCCCGGCGAGCCCTTGCCCGGGTCGCGCGCGGGACCCACGCGGATCAGGCCCGCTTACGTCGCGTTGCCGGCTTCGCACGCCGCGGCTCGGCCGACACGGCCCGCACGGCGCGTCCCATGCTGCGCTTGAGCAGGGGCATCAGGTCCAGCACCTCACGCGCCGCCCTCGGCCGAGAGCTCTTCGGAGACACATCGATCGACTTGGTCTTGCCTGCACGGACCTTGCGCTCCACGAGCTCGAGCACGTCCTCGTGGTAGGTGTCCTTGTACGTCTCGGGCTTCCAGCGCCCCGTCATGCTCTCGACCAAGCGCTCCGCCATGGCCAGCTCCTTGGCCGTGACGGTCTTGGCGCTCACGGACGGCGCCTCGACCCTCTCGGTGGGCTTGAGCATGTGCGCGTAGCGCAGGAGATCCAGCACCAGCACGTCGCCGCGCACGGTGACGGCGGCCAGGTGCTGGCGGTTGCGCAGGACGACCTGCGCGATCGCCACCTTGCCCGTCTTGACCAGCACCTCGCGTAGCAGCACGTAGGAACGGCTCTTCTTGTGCAGAGGCTCGAGGTAGTAGGGCGTGTCCCAGAACACGGTCTCGATGTCGGCGCCGTCTACGAAGTCGAGGATGTCGATGGTCTGCGTCTTCTCAGGATTGGCGCGCTCCAGCTCCTCATCGGAGACGAGCACGTACTCGCCGGTCGAGTGCTCGTAGCCGCGAACGATCTGCTCCCAGGGAACGCGCTCTCCCGTCTTCTTGTTGACCCGCTCGTAGCCCACGGGAGAGAGGTCGCGCTGGTCGAGCTGCGTGAAGGAGATCTTCTCGTCGCTGGAGACCGCCGGCACCAACCCGACGGGGATCTCGACCAGACCAAAGGCGATGTGCCCCTTCCAGATGGAGCGCGCCATGTTCTCTCCTACGCAAACACGTGCTCTGGAACGGGCCCCACTTCAACTCCTGCGAAAGCAAGTCTCATCCGGATGCCGGCGACCAAGCCGGGCGGAAGCAGCATCGGCCGAAAGGCTGTCGCCGAATCGTCCGAAGAACCGGCCCCGAGGCTAGTTGCGGGGCGGCGGCTGTCGCTTGGAGCCCGTCTCTCCCGCCTTACCCATGTCTCCTGCCCTGTGCTTGCGGGGGTTCAACTCGGTCCCCTCGTCAGTCTGCTCACCTGTCTTGGGCTGCCGGCTGTCGCCGTCTTCGCGGCCACCCTGCTGAGGGCGTGCCTGCAGCGTGCCGCCCTTCTGAGGGCCGCCCTGCTGGGGTTCGCTGCGCTGCGTGTCGCCTCGCTGAGTGCCGTCCTTCTGGGTGCGGCCCTGCTGCGCTCCGACTTGTCCGGTCGTAGCGCGGTCCGTGCTGCTTCGCTCGGTGTTGTCCCGGTCGGTGCCACCACCATCCGTGTCGTCCCGGTCGTTCTCACGGCGCTCGGTGTCACCCTGCTCGGTGTCACCCCGCTCGGTTCCACCCTGCTTGGGACGCCCCTGCTTGCCGCCCGCCTGCTGGGTGCCGGACCGCTCCGTACCGCCCTGCTGGGGACGCGCCTGGGGGCTAGCGCTCTGCTTCTGACCCGTGTCGCGCTGGGAATCCTGGGGTCCCTTGTTCTTGCCCTGATCCTTGGGCTTGTTCTCGGTGGGCATGGGCAGGCTCCTTGAGGGTGCGGGCGTTTGACCTTCGATGCAGGCGAGGCCCTACCTGGCCGTTTCTCGGGTCCCAGGTTTCCCTCTGGCCTTCCGGCCGCTCCCTCCAGCAGCCCTCCACCCGGAGCTACCCTGCACGCCGATGGGACGCCTTCTGCCGCGCGCGTTCTTCGCCCGCCGTGGCGATGTGGTCGCCAGGGACCTGCTCGGAAAAGTGCTGGTGCGTCGGCGCGGTCGGCGCCTGACCCGCTGGCCCATCCAAGAGACCGAGGCGTACCACGGCACGGCCGATCGCGCCTCCCACGCCCATCGGGGGCCGAGCGCGCGCAACGCACCCATGTTCGGCGCTCCGCGAGTCTGGTACGTCACCCTGATCTACGGCCGATACTGGATGCTGAACGTGGTGACGGGCAGCGCAGGCGAGCCAAGCGCCGTCCTTTTGCGCGCGGCCGGCGAGCTAATGGGGCCCGGCCTCCTGACGGCGGGCCTCGCGCTCGACGGACGCTGGACGGGCGTGCCCGCCACACCCGCATGCGACGCGTGGATCGAAGCTGGCGCGCCCGTCGCCCCCGCGGACGTCGAGGTCTTGAAACGCGTGGGCGTGGGCTTCGCGGGGCCACACTGGTCGGCGCGGCGACTACGCTTCCGAATCAGGTCCTGAGCATGGATTCCGCGAAGTTCACGCAAGCCCCCCCGGCCCCCCGGACCTTCCCAGAGCAGATCGGCGTACCGGACCTCGACGCCCGCGGTAAACGTGGCGTACGCAAGCAGCGCCGCCGTACGTGAGGTCCGTGCTCGCCGCCCGGGGTGCGCGCGACCGCCGCGACGTCCGCGCTAGCGTCCGGGGGCCGCAGGATTCTGGGGCGGGACGACGGGGACGCCGGTGGGCGGCACGCGAGAGAAGAGCCAGACCAGGATGAGCATGATGGCGAAGACGGCGCAGATGATGTAGGGGACACTCGGGTGCCAACGTCGCGGAGTGGTCATGCTCCGATTGTCGCAGGCCGGCCGGCTTGCTGCACCGGTTCTTGGCAAGCGGGGTCGCCGACCGCCCCCTGGCGGATCGCGGGCGTGGCGGCGTCTCTGCGCGGCAGATGAGAGTGTTCGTAGGACGGCGCGGGTAGGCCCTTTCGATCCGTCGAGCCCGATGCGAGCGGCATCTAACTGCCGGAGGGTCCATGCGCCTAAAGAAGAAGAAGACCGTGTTCCCGGGCCCCAACGTGGGCGGTCAGACGCGCTTCGACGACAGCGTCCCGGTGCAGAAGCACATGCATGACCAGACCATCCGTTCAGCCCCCAGAGGGCGCACCGAGCCCCGCCGCCGAGCCACACCGCCCAAGTGATCGAGGACGCGGTTCGGTCGCTGCCGACGCCCCCTTCCTCCCGGCTCCTCTGAGTCGAGTCTAGGCGCCTTGGACGGAGGTCGGCGGCATCGAAGGGGCTACGCGGACGGTGCGCGCGTGAACGGGAGGCATCCATTGCGTCGAACGGTCCTAGCTCTTGTGATGACGGTTGCAGGGTCCGTGGGGCTGGTGGCGGCCTATGCCGAAGAGCCGCCGGCCGCGCCGCCGCCGCCGACGAGCTACCTCCCGGTGGCCGACCCCAAGCCCTTCGCCCAGCTGCTGCGCGAGATGCAAGCGGCCAAGGAGGGCGTGCAGGCACGTCATGCGCGCCTGCTTGCCGAGCGCTACGACCTCGCGGATCGACCGGTCGCAGGCGTCAGCATGTCGAGGGGGAAGCCTGTGCAGGGGGGCGTGCGCGTGAAGCTCGCCCCGGGCGCCACGTGGGACACGCTCGCGACCGGCACACCTGAGTCGATCCGAACCCAGGGGAGCTGGCCGAAGGGGTTTCAGCCGCTACCGCACCCCAACCACCCCGAAGGCGGGATGCTCTTCCCCGCCACCACCATTGCGGAGATCCGCAAGCAGACCGACCGCGATCTTGCGCGCTTTGACCTCGACTTCGATCTCCCGGACCATGTCCTGCCCGAATTCCCTCCCGCGATCTTCCTAACCACTCGGACGGACCTCGGCGACGTCTCGAAGGGCGAGCTCGTAACGACGGACAACTTCTTCCGGTTGTTCAACGGCGTGCTCAACCCCAAGCAGCTCGAGGGGCTACGTCTCCTCGTCACACCCTTTCCCCAGCAGCAGTTCAACGGGACCGACGATCGGCGCAGCATCCGTCCGAGCCTCGGGGTCAGCTGTTTCGACTGCCACGTCAACGGACATACCAACGGGGCCACCCACCTTGTAGGCGACATCCGTCCGCAAGCCTTCCGGCACCGGCTCGACACGCCGACACTGCGAGGCGTCAACATCCAGCGTCTCTTCGGCTCACAGCGCGCCCTCAAGACCGTGGAGGACTTCACCGAGTTCGAGCAGCGTGCGGCCTACTTCGATGGCGACCACGTGATCGCTGCGAAGAAGGGGGTGAACCCCCTGGAACGCGGCAGCCAGGTCCACTTCATGGGTGAGTTCCAGAACCTGATGGACTTCCCGCCCGCGCCCAAGCTCGGGTGGGATGGAAAGCTCGACCCGACGAAGGCCACGGAGGAGGAGCTGCGCGGCCAAGCACTCTTCTTGGGCAAGGCGCGCTGTGCCGAGTGCCATGCCCCACCCTATTACACCGACAACCTGATGCACAATCTGCGCTTGGAGCGCTTCTTTGCACCCCATGAGGTCGCCGGGCACATGCAGACGGGGGACGGCCCCATCAAGACCTTTCCCCTGCGGGGCATCAAGGACAGCCCGCCCTACCTGCACGACGGCCGGCTCCTGACGCTGGAGGACACCGTGGAGTTCTTCAACGTCGTACTGAGCACGAAGCTGACCGCCGAGGAGCGCCTTGCCATCGTGGCCTTCCTTCGTTGCCTCTAGCGGCGTTGAAGGGGAAGGCGGCGGCCTCCGCGCGTTGACAATGGCTCCGGCGCGGTTCGCAGGCCGGTTGGCCAGCTCCTCAGCAAGACCCGACCCATCGGTCTCAGCTCGGCATCCAATCACTCCTCGCATCAGCACCGGAGCCCCCCCCATGACTCAGCGCCACGCCATCGCATTCCTCCTAGGTCTGGGCCTTTGCGCCTGCGGCGGGAGCGGCAACGGTACGAGCGGCCCGTCGTCGATCAACCTGGCGACCTTCCAGCCGGCCAACGCGATCATCGGCCAGAGCTTCGCGACGGGGGGCGTCTCCAACAACGGCGCCGGGCCGGGCGTGCAGAACCAGTCAGGTCTGGCCTCTCCGAACGGCCACGTTGCCAATGGAAGCCTGTACGTCGCGGACCGCAACAACAACCGCATCATGGGCTGGAACTCGGTCCCCGCCGGATTCGGCGCCAACGCGGACTTTGCGATGGGTGTTCCCAACTTCGTCACGGTCGGGGGCGGCACATCGGCGACGCTGCTCACCTTCCCCAGCTCCTGCTGGGTCGGCAGCAATGCGCTGTTCGTGGCCGACCAGCAGAACGAACGGGTCTTGATCTACAGCCCTCCGCCCACGAGCAACGTGGCCGCCAGCGTCGCACTCGGCAAGCCCGACCTCACAACCCAGGGTTTCACCAGCGGGCAGAACGGTCTCTCCACCGTGGACGACGTGTGCGTCGCCCTCAACCGCATCGTCGCGGCGGACACCGGGAACAACCGCGTGATGATCTGGAACGGGATCCCAGTCTCCAGTGGGGCCAACGCGCAGGTGGTGGTTGGTCAGCCGGACTTCCTCACCCTGACTTCCGGTACGACCGCCGCCAAGATGAGCCAGCCGGCCGGCGTGTGGACGGACGGCACGCGGCTCGTCGTCGCTGATACGGCCAATAACCGCGTGCTGATCTGGAACACCTTCCCGACCGCTCTCGGCCAGAACGCCGACCTCGTGATCGGCCAGCCGGACTTCGTCACGGCCACCCCGGGCACAGGCTCACTCAAGATGGCTTCGCCGCGGTCCGTGACCTCCGACGGAGTTCAGCTCTTCGTCGCGGACACGAACAACAGCCGGGTCTTGATCTACAGCCCGTTTCCCACCCTCAGCAACGCCGCGCCCCTACGCGTGCTGGGCCAGTCCACATTCACGAATGTGACGGCGAACGACGACAACCAGGACGGCATCATGGATCCGGCGCCGACCGCACGCACCATGAACACTCCGCAGGGCGTCACTTCGTTCGGCAACCAGCTCTTCGTGACCGACAGTAGCAACCATCGCGTGCTGATCTTCACCGGCTCGTAATCCGGCGAGCGAGCTCGGTCAGCACGTGGAACGTGCTGGGAGACCCGCCCCGGGAGCGCCCTAGCGCGCACTCATGGGATTCCGCACGCCCCCTTTCGGTGCTCCGACCGCACACCCTGACCCAGCCAGCAGCCAGCTCGACAGCAACCCGTGGAAGCAGGTGAGCTGACGCGCGCAGCCACGCGTCGGGACTCGACGCAGCACCTGAGCGATGTCGCAAGGGCCAGCGACGCGATGTCGGGTAGGCTGGTGCGTCCCCTGCGCGGGGAGCGGCCGGAGATCGAGCCAAGCGTGAGCGAGTCCCCGGGCCAGCGACGAGGCGAACGGCTGCACGCGCTGGTGGAGGAGGGCCTCCGGCTGCCGCCAAGCGCGCGTTCGGCGTTTCTGGCGCGTGCCGCCGCCGACGACGCGGTCCTGCGGAGCGAGGCGCAGGCGCAGCTGGATACCGTGGAGCGCAGCCGGGCCGCGGCCCCGCGACCGCGTGAG
>Ga0163150_10008888_pt1 | contig 11270 bp, 7 predicted proteins | sample OliLakLV19P2IB_FD_148628 | JGI IMG/M metagenome (GOLD analysis project Ga0163150, IMG submission 148628) | Freshwater microbial mat bacterial communities from Lake Vanda, McMurdo Dry Valleys, Antarctica - Oligotrophic Lake LV.19.P2.IB | ecosystem: Environmental > Aquatic > Freshwater > Lake >...
GGGGAGAGGAGTTGGGGGGAGGGTGGATTTGTGGTATGCTGGAAGCACCGCCCAAAGAGGGTGGCGAGAAAACGGGCGTACACTTCGCAAACGCCAGGGGCATCACCGTGCGCGACACTCCAAAGCGGGCCTTTACGCTCATCGAACTGCTGCTGGTCATCGCGGTGATCGTGCTGCTCGTTTCGATTCTGTTGCCGGCCATTGGCGGCGCGCGGCGGAAGGCGCGGCAGGTCATCTGCTCGTCGAACATGCACCAGTTGCTGACGGCGCAGCTTGTGTACTCGGCCGACTATAAGGAACGCATCGCCGCGCTCAACTGGATTCCGGGCGCGAACCACGGGAGCCTCACCGACCCGACGCTCAACCCGGGGATAGGCACGTCGTGGCTGACGGCGGAGGGGATGCAGGCCAAGGACATCGTCAAACGCACCACGGGACGGGACCTGCCGTTGGTGCAGAACCGCTTCTTCAACCGCAACTACTGGCACCTGGTGCTGATCGACGGCGGCTACTTTGGCAGCGACAGCTCGCCCATCAACCCGGTCTCGGGTTGCCCAGAGGATGACTGGGTGCTGCGCTGGCAAAAGAACGCGGAGAACTACCCGGCACTCGTCGGATCGAGTCCGGAACCGTCGGCGACTCCGTCGGGGGCGTACGAGTGGTACCGGCCGTTCTGGAGCACTTATCAGTTGGTGCCCGTGGCGTGGGCACCCGATCAGCACAAGCTCACCGCTCCGATAAGGCGGACGCTGTCGCAGATCGCCAACCGGCATCACCTGTTTACCGGTGGCGGAACGACGGGCGGGGGCCAAGCGCCGCTCGGCCAGCGAAAAATCGATGATGTCGCCTTTCCCAGCTCGAAAGTGTTCATCTTCGACGTGTTCGACCGGCACGGGTACAAGCGGCCGATCTGGCATGCGTACCCGATCGCCAAGCAACCGCTGGCGTTCTTCGACGGCTCGGTGCGGTTCCTGAAAACGGCCAATTGCCAGAAGGGCTGGAACCCCGACACCCCGACCAGCCCGAACCCTACGACCTACGCCTACAACCCATCGACGGGCTTCCCCGGCTACGACCACCCCACCCTCTCAGGTGCGGCCTCGGACCCGATCCTTGCGGGCTATTTCCGCTGGACGCGGTTTGGGCTGAAGGGGATCGACTACATATCGGACAACACGGGGCGGTGAGCGTGCAAGAGAAGGCGACATCGCTCGCCCTCTGGGAGTCCGTGCGCTGTCGCAATCGAGCGAGATCGCTATCGTGCCTCCTCGGGCACCTTCATTCCCTCCATGAACCCTGCCAGCTTTCTGGCACGAACCGGGTGCTGGAGTTTCTTGATCGCCTTGGCCTCGACCTGGCGCACGCGCTCGCGCGTCACCTTGAAGATGCGCCCGACCTCTTCGAGGGTGTAGGTGTAGCCGTCGCCGATGCCGTAGCGAAGCTTGATGATCTCGCGCTCGCGGTAGGTGAGGCTCTTGAGCACCTGCTCGATGCGCTGCTTGAGCATGTCCTGGGCGGCCGTTTCGCTGGGCGAGCCTTGCCGCTCGTCCTCGATGAAGTCGCCGAAGTAGCTGTCCTCGCTCTCGCCGACGGGGCGGTCGAGGCTGACGGGGTGGCGGCTGATCTTCATCACGCGCCGCGTCTCGGTCACGGTCATCTGGGCCCGTTCGGCGAGTTCCTCGATGGTGGGCTCGTGGCCCGCCTCCTGCAGCATCACCTTCTGGATGTTGCGGAGCTTGCTCATCGTCTCGATCATGTGTACCGGAATGCGGATGGTGCGTGCATGATCGGCGATGGCGCGGGTGATCGCTTGCCTTATCCACCACGTCGCGTAGGTGCTGAACTTGTAGCCGCGCTTGTACTCGTACTTGTCGACGGCACGCATCAGGCCGGTGTTGCCCTCCTGGATCACGTCGAGGAAGGGCAGGCCGCGATTGCGGTACTTCTTGGCGATGGAGACGACCAGCCGCAGGTTGCCGCCGGAGAGGTCGCGCTTGGCCTGCTCGTACTCCCAGAAGACGGTGCCGAGATCCTTGGCGCGCCTGGCCATGTCCTCGGGGTCTTCGAGCACCAGGGCGCGCAGGCCGGCGAGCTCCTCGCGGATGACCGCGAGATCGTCGAGGTCGTAGCGCTTGGGAAACTTCTCAGACTTGCGCAGCTCGCCGGCGAGGTCGCTCACCTTCTTACTGATGCTCCGCAGCTTCTTCATCAGCGGGATGATCTTGCCGGTTCGGAGGCTGAGCTCCTCGGTGAGCGCGGCCATCTTGCGGCGGCGCGTGGCGACGCGATCGCGGATCTCGGCGGCCAGCACCTGATCGTCGGCGGCGCGAGCCGCGGCGAGCTTGTCCCAATCGAGCCGGTTGAGCTCCAGCAGCTTGTCGATGGTCTTGAGGTTGTAGGGGATGCGCCGGGTGATCTTGTCTTTGGCGTTCTCCTCGGCCGTCGAGATCCGCATGGTGCGGTCGAATGGGAGCGTTCCCGCGGCCACCTGGCGGAGCAGGTTCACGGCCTGCGCGGTGATGTAGTCGCTCTCGAGGCACCTGCGGCGGAAGATCATTCGCGTGGTCTCGATCTTCTTGGCGAGGCGAATCTCCTCTTCACGGGTGAGCAGCGGGATGCTGCCCATCTGGCTGAGGTACATGCGGATGGGATCGTCGATGCGCTTGCCGCTCTCACCGGCGAGAGCCTCGGCAAAGTCGCGCTGGATCGTGGCTTCGTCGATGATGTCGTCATCTTCATCGAGGACCTCGTCGTCGGTCGGCGCGATCGTCGATATGCCCGGGAGCCTCGCGCGGGTGGCCGGGACGGGCAGAACCAGAAGCGGGATCGGCGGGACCGAGGGTTCCGGGGCAATCGCCACGGCCGCGCTGTTGGACGCGGCCTTCGGCGGCAGACTCATGCCGGGCAAAATCGGCTCGGTCGGGTGGCTGGTGCCCCAGCAGACCGGGCCCATGCGGTCGCCGCCGGCAACGCTCATGGCGCGGATGGGGCGGGCGATGCCGGCCGCGGCGGCCACGCTCTCGACGCGCGGAGTTTTCTTCTTGTTCTCGCGGAAGCAGCGCTGGCGGAACTCCATCTCGTCGATGAGGGGAACGCCGACATGGTCGAGCATGACCAGCAGTTCGTGCAGGCGCTCGGGATCGACCCACTCGTCGGGCAACGTGTTGTTGAGTTCCTCATACGATAACCAGCCGCGCTCGCGGCTGACGCTGATGAGTTCCGCCAATGCGGGATGAAGGTCGAGGGTCACAGTGCCTCCTGCGAACGAACCGTCTTGAGCGCTTCCGACATCGATTCCAAACACCGTCGTTGACTCCGAATACGCACGCCGGTCGTGAATCCGGCGCGCGAGATCGGGGATGTGTCGGTTCCTACACGGGTCCGGCACGCGGAACGGCCCGCGTGTCGGTGCCCATGCGCTGCCGCACATCGCGCAGCGTGGTCAATCTGCTAAGCGAATCCGGCATCGTGCCGGTTGCATTTTTTTCCGATGAGTCGTTGTGGGAGCGCGAGGGTGCCGCGCGTGCGAGCGCGCGTCCGCTGCGAACCTCGTCGCCCAGCGCATCTCGAAGGCGGTCGCGCCAGTGGTGGTGGAGGAGGTCGGCATCCGCGCCGGTCATCCGCTCGACCTCGCGGGCCAGGCGGGTCGCGCACTGCTGAAGTTCGGGGTCGTCCAGCACGCCGAGCACGGCTTCCAGTGTGGGCGGGTGTTCGTCGACAACCAGCGCCGCGATTGCACGGGCCACTTCCTGCATGGGTCCGTCAGAATAGCCCTCGGGGTCGAGCATCGGCGACTGATCCTCGGTGAGCGAATGAAGCAGACCGGGGTCGTTGAGGACGCAGCCGAGCAGGTGCTCGCGCGCGGTCAAGGGCACGGACCGGAGCGGGGCCGCGTTTTCCTGTGCAGATGGGATGCGCCTGCGGGCCCGTCGGGCCTGCAACTCCCCGGTGATCGCGCCCCACTCGACGCCGGTGATCTGGGCGAGCCGCTTGACGATGAGTTGCTGGCGGATCGTGTCGGCCCGGTGCAGGCCCAGGCCGGTGAGTTGATCGAGAAACTCGCCGACGACGCGGCTGCGCCCCGAGACACCCTGATCGCCAATGCGATCTCGCACGCGGGCGAACAGCAGATCCAGAGGATCGACCGCTTTGGCGATCACATCGTCGAGGATGGCCCGGCCGCCCTCCCGCTTGAGGAGTTCATCCGGGTCTTTGGCATCGGTCGCGGCCGAGAGCATGGCGATCCGCACATCGACCGGCTCGGCGAAGAAGACCTCGACAGCCCGCTCGGCGGCCTTCTGGCCCGCGGCATCGCCGTCGAACAGCAGCACGACCCGATCGCAGAGGCGGCGGAGGATGCGGGCGTTGTCGATGGTCAGCGCGGTGCCCAGCGTCGCCACGGCGCTGGTCACGCCCGCCTGGTGGCAGGCGATCGCATCCATATATCCCTCGCACACGATGGCGCGGCGGGTCCGGCGGATCTCCTGTGCGGCCTGTTGCAGCCCGTACAGCGTCGCCGACTTATTGAACAGCTCGCTTTCGGGCGAGTTGAGGTACTTGGGCTCGTCTTCGTCGTCGATGCGCCGGCCGCCGAAGGCGATAACGCGGCCGAGCTGATCGTGGATCGGGAAGATGAGGCGGTTGCGGAACGAGTCGTAACAGCCCGCACCGGTGTCCCGCGTTTTCAGAAGTCCCGCGGCGCGGAAGGGCGTCGTCTCCATACCCTTGCTCTGGATGGTGCGCAACAGACCATCCCACATGTCCGGCGAAGCGCCGATCTCGAAGCCCGCGGCCATCTCAGGCGAGATTCCCCGCCGCTCGACGAGCGCGCGTGCGGCCGCGCCGTGCTCGGGATGATTGAGAATGGCTCTAAAGAACGTGGCCGCAGTGGCATTGGCCGCGATCAGTGCGGATCGCTCGACGATTGCCGCGCCGGGCTCGTGCGGGATGGGCGATGAGGCGCGCCGCTCTGAACGCGGCGCGAGCTTGATGCCGGCACGCTCGGCCAGATGCTCCATCGCCTCACGGAAGCCCATCTTGTGATATTTCATCACGAAGCTGAGGGCGTCGCCGCCGGTGCCGCAGGAAAAGCAGTGGAAGATCTGCTTGTGCGGGACGACGCTCATCGAGGGCGTGTGGTCGTCGTGAAACGGGCAGAGGCCGACGTACTCGCGGCCCTTCTGCTTCAGCGCGAGGTGATCGCCGATGACTCGCACGATGTCGGTCGCATCGAGCACGCGGCGCTTGTCGTCGTTGAAAGCACCGGTATTGGAAAGAGAGAAAGTCATCGAGTGCGTCGGCGGTCCAAGCATCTTCCGGAACATCGCGCGGCGAGAGTGGTGGGGAAAGGCGCGAAAGCCCGGGTTGCCTCAGTGCTGGAACGGAACGGAGCGGAACGACGAGATTCGCTGAACTGGCCGCGGGGCCGAAGACTCCGAGGGAGTCGCTCGCGAAAGCGAAGCGAACCCGACGCCTATGTCCATCGCCTGAGCGATGGAAGGAGCCGCGAGATTGCGGCCGGCCGACGGACCACGGGTCGGTTGCTTGCGGGAGAGTGTGAACCTCTGGTCGGAGCTCGGCGATAAACGCCGCGACGCAGATGGATCCAGTATGAGCAAGCACCGAATCGGGGACGCCTCAAAAGTAGCACCGATCCGGGGGCGGTCAAACATATCCCGCTTTGCGCAGAGGATTTCCGAACGATTGCGCGGGTGGCGTTGTCCACATACGACGTATCTGGTCCGGTATCCATCGGAGTCGGACTAAGCTGGAGCCATGCGGATCGCGGTGAGTTATCGCGGACGTGTTCAGGGCGTCGGGTTTCGAGCGACGGCGCGGGGCATTGCGCGCGGGTTGCCGATCACGGGATGGGTGCGCAATGTCCATGACGGGTCGGTACAGCTCGAAGCGCAGGGTGCCGAAGGCGACCTGAAAGAGTTCCGAAGGAGGTTGACCGACGCCATGAGCGTGCTGGTGGAGTCGGAGGACGCGGTGACGATGCCCGATGCCGCGGGCGAGACCGGCTTTGTTATCAGTCATTGAACGAATTGACCGCATTTATGCAGCAAACACATCTCATCCTGATGGATATCGACGGAACCATGCTGGTCACGGGCGGAGTAGGTGTGCGGGCGATGGAACTGGCTGGCCAGGATCTTTTCGGACCGGGATTTAGCTCCAGCGGCATCGATTTTGCTGGACGGCTTGATCCGATTCTCTTCAACGAGATGTTCGCCAGAGAAAAGATGGATGCATCGGCGGAGGCGCACGGGCGATTCCGCGCGAGGTATGTCGCCAGATTGCAGGCACTGATTACCCAAACCCCCAAAGCCAGGGCGCTGCCGGGCGTTCCCTCGCTTCTCGAAGCGATTCGGCGCGATCAGCGATGCGTGCTCGGATTGCTCACGGGCAACTTTGCGGAAACCGGTTCGATGAAGCTTCGCCACTGCGGCATCGACCCGGCCCTCTTCGAGATCGCGGTCTGGGGCGATGAGTCGCCGCACGATCCGCCGCTGCGCGAGCACCTGCCGCCGGTGGCCATGAGCCGGTACGCCGCGACGCGCGGGCGGGAGATCAACGCGGGCTCGGTGGTGGTGGTGGGCGACACGCCGCACGACATTCGTTGCGCCGGCGTTCACGGGTGCCGCTCGGTGGGGGTTGCCACGGGCAGGTTCACGACCGCCGAACTTCGCGCGGCCGGGGCCGACGCGGTGTTCGCCGACCTGGCGGATACGGCGGCGGTGATGAGCGTTCTGGCCCCGGGCTGAAAGTCGTCGCGGCCTGTCGGTTGGAGGAATGCACGGACCGGCGCGCGGTAGACTCACTGCTTCCCGTACTCCGGACACCACCCAATGTCGAGCCCCTACGCCGCGCTGAGCAGCGACTTCTACATCAATGCCCGCGTGAATCTCAAGATGGATCTGCCGATGCGGCGCGACACGGTGCTGCCGCTCTTCGACCGGGTGCGCCGCCAGCGCCCGTCGATGGACAAGTTTAGGCGATACTCGAACGAACTCGCCCTGGAATCGCGGGCCACCGAGAGGTCCAAGGGTCTCGAAGGCGCGGATCTCGTGGGGGGTGGGGGTGGGGGCGAGTCCGGCGCCTATGACTGGCTGGCCATCCGGCGCACCAGCATCCGCTCGGGGAGCGTGAATCCCGACTCCGACAAGCACGCCCACGACCTTCATGGTCTCATCCTGGAGACCTGCCCGTATTTTCTCGATGTCACGCCGCTGGACATCGAATCGGTCGAGGTGCTGTTCGGCTTCGACTTGATGGCCGCGGGCAATCACGACGCGATCGTGTTCGGGGCGCTGCTCGGCGATTCGCCGCTGGGCGCGATCATGCAGACTGGCAGCGGGCCGGGCAAGGCCGCCTTGCCGATCGACTTCCAGCCGCTCTTGGGAATGTCGCTGACGGAGCAGTGCGATGTACAGGCGATCTTCGAGGTCAAGACGCGGACCTCGGCCGCGCAGGTGCGGAGCGGCGAGTACCGTGAGGAGCCGATCAGCGTCTATCTGATCGTTCGCAAGCACGGGCCGCTGGAGGATGTCACGCAGCTTCCAAACATCTACCATTCGCTGGTGGCGCGGGCGGAAGAGTTGCTCGACCGCCGCGTGGTGCCGAACATGATCGTGCCGCTGCGCGAAGCGATCGGGGCGGGCTGACTGGGTAGGTGAGTGGTTCCCTGTCGATGATGCTGACCGTCCTCCAAGCCGCCGGAGATGCCTCTCGGGCCGTGGCGCTCGACAGCCGCGATGCCTCGCTGCGCATCGTGTACATGGTCGGCGCGATGATCGTGCTGGTGCTGTTGCTCGGGCTGATCGTGCTGCATCTGCGGAGGACCATGCTCGCCGGGGAAAAGCCCGAGGTCGCGGGCGGGTCGGTCTTTGAAGAACTGCGGCTGATGCACCGCCGGGGCGAGATTACCCATGAGGAGTTCGAAGTGATGCGCCGGCGCGCGGCCCAGAAGCTCGGCGGCGTGGGTCCGTCCATAAAGCCGTTATCCAGCGGTGGAGGTGCGGGGGTCGAACCGATCATCAGTGCGAACCCGTCGGCAACGCCTCGCGCTGCGGACAAACCTTCCGCCGAACGGGGCCTTCGGGCCAAGCCCGGCTTCGATCTGACCGGTGAACCGTTACCAAGGCGGGAGGATCGTGCCGACTGAGCGGTTTGTCCCTTGCCGTTCGACCCAAGAAGGGCCATTTTGTGACACCAAGCCCGATCTCGGGCGTACTATGGGCGGCGACGAAACGCAATCGCCGGACCCGCTCAGTCCGTATCCCCTGTTTGAGCCATTCGGGTACAGACGGATGAAATCTTCGCCGATACTGAACACTCGATAACTGCCGCCGCCCTCCTCTTCCCCGATGCGGCCAGCCCACGCCCTCCTAGTGCAAGGATGTTCTCGACATGTCGAACACGCCGACAGGCAATCGTGGGAATCAGGGCAGCAACGACAACTCCGGCTTCCGCGGGCGCAAGGTCACGACCTGCTCGTTCTGCGGCAAGACCAGCCGAGATGTCGGGCCAATGGTCGAGGGGCCGTCGGATGTTTACATTTGCGCCAACTGCACCGACCTCTGCCAGAACATCTTCAAGCAGGAGCGGCGCAAGGTCTCTTCCGCCAGCTCGATGTTCACCGAGATTCCTTCGCCGCGGGCGATGAAGGAATTTCTGGACCAGTACGTCATCGGGCAGGATCTGGCCAAGAAGTCGCTCTCGGTCGCGGTACACAACCACTACAAACGCCTGCTCCACGCCGAGAAGGAAGAGACGCAGGTCGAGCTCGACAAATCGAACATTCTCATGATGGGCCCGACGGGCAGCGGCAAGACGCTGCTGGCCCGCAGCCTGGCGCGGATTCTCAATGTGCCATTTGCCATCGGCGATGCCACCACGCTCACCGAAGCCGGGTATGTGGGCGAGGACGTCGAAAACCTGCTCCTGAAGCTGCTTCAGAGCGCCGACTACGACGTCGAGTCGGCCCAGCGCGGCATCATCTACATCGACGAGATCGACAAGATCGGCAAGACCTCGCACAACGTCTCGATCACGCGGGATGTCTCCGGCGAAGGTGTGCAGCAGAGCCTCTTGAAGTTGCTCGAAGGCACGGTCGCCAATGTGCCGCCGCAGGGCGGGCGCAAGCATCCCGAACAGCAATACATTCAGCTCGACACGACGCACATCCTGTTCATCTGCGGCGGCACGTTCGTCGGCATCGAGGACATCATCCGCCGCCGCATCGGCAAGAAGCGCATCGGCTTCTCGGTCTCGCAGCAGGCACTGCTGGAAGCCGATCAGGAGCGGACGCAGGTGCTGGCCCAGGTGACGGCCGACGACCTGATCGAGTTCGGCATGATCCCCGAGTTTGTCGGCCGCCTGCCCGTGATCGCGCCGCTGATGCCGCTCTCGCTCGATGCCATGGTCAACATCCTGACAGAGCCCAAGAACGCACTTGTGCGGCAATACTCGCACATGTTCACGATCGAGGGTGCCAAGCTCACCTTCACCGACGAAGCCTTGCGTGCGATCGCCGCCAAGGCCATGAAGCGCGACACCGGTGCCCGCGCCCTGCGGGCCGTGCTCGAAGAGCTGATGATCAGCCTGATGTACGAACTGCCGGAAATGGAAAACCGCGGCGTCGAGTACGTCATCGAGGCCACGGATGTGCTCAAGCCGCGGCGGCTGGCGGATCTGCGCGTCAAGCTGGCGCAGTCGGCGTAAGGCTCGGGCCGCGGCCGAGTCGATCAGTTCAGTTCAACGCTGAACCATTCGGCGCCGACCGCACCGATCGCGTGCAGGCGCACGCTGGTTTCGAGCAGCCGGCGCGAGGCTTTGGGTGTAGCGGTGAAGACGTGCATCGTGGCGTTCCTGCTCCCGCCATGCTCGTCAGATCGCAGCGAAGGAATCGCGGCCGCGAGCAGCGAGGCGTGCGCCTCGGCCCAAGCCGCGGCCACCATGAGGCCCGACAAAATGCGTTCATCGTCCGATCCGCCGCCAGATCGCGCCAGCAGGTGCAGGCGGCCGGCGGTGTCGACGGCTATTTCCACGCCCTCGGCGTAAGGGCACTTCAGTTGAAGGCTTTCCGCACCTTCGATGAAGCGGGCCAGTGATGACGCGAGCGCGGGCGGCGCTTTGGCCGAATGTGAGTCGGCGAGTGGCGGAGCAACCGGCGCTTCCTGAGCTGCCGCAGCCGCCCAGAGGACAACATCATCGACCTGTTCGACCTGCACTGTTGTCGGCATCGCGGCCGGCTCGGGCTTATGCGACTCAACAATCCGATCGTCAGTTGGTGTCGGCGGATCAGGGATGACGAGCTGAGCGACAGTCGCGGCCACCGTTGCCGCCGCGGGCGCGAAGGACGCCATTTCCGCGCCCAGCACCTGCTGCACCCGCTCGAGCACCATCTGCGAAGTCATCTCCACGCGGCCGTTGAACACGATCTCGGCGGCGCGCGATGCCCGGATCTTCGCCGAGCAGACCGCGTGCTGCACATCGCGCTTGAGGAACTGTCGCACGGTTTCGACGAGCTTCCGCCCCGCAGCCTCCGCGCCGGCCTCGGGAGCGCTCATCACCGCGACCCGCACCATCGGACCGGTTGCAGCATCGTTCTGTGCGGCGAGTTTTTCCGCGAGCGTTTTCAGCGAGCCATAGGCGTTGACCCGTGCGGTTTCATCCGCGCCGGTCAGGAGCGTGACCAGCTTGATCCCCGGGCGTGCGGCAATGACCGGTTCGTCGGCGGTGTCGACGCGCACGACCCAGCGCGACGTGGCCGCGGCCGCGGCCTTTATTGCCGCGTCGATGTCGAGTCCGCCGGGGGCATGTGCCTGGTGCAGTTCGTCTGGCCCGCCGACGAGTTCGATGGTCACATAGCCGGCCTGAACTCGCAGGAACGCGACGGGCCTCTCGGCCGCTCGGGCGACTTCGCGGACGTATTGCGAAGCCCAGGCCGATGCCGTGACCGGCAAGTTGCCGACCAGCAGAATTTCGAGGAACGGCGGCTGCGGTGCTGCGGGCGTAGGCGGTGTCGATTCAGCACGCACATCGTGCTCAGCTTCATCGCGCACCAGCCGCAGCAGCGGCGTCGAGGTGGGGGCCGGGAAGTTCGTGGAAACACCATCGGTGCGCACCGGCGATTCCCTTCGCGGCCGCGCCACCTCACCCAAGAACAGGTCGGTGAGGGCGTCGAAGCTCTCGTCGGATTCGTCCGGCGTCGTCAGGAAGAGCCGACGCGTCCCCGACAAATGAGCGGGGGCTGTGGGTGGGAC
>Ga0163150_10008890_pt1 | contig 11269 bp, 18 predicted proteins | sample OliLakLV19P2IB_FD_148628 | JGI IMG/M metagenome (GOLD analysis project Ga0163150, IMG submission 148628) | Freshwater microbial mat bacterial communities from Lake Vanda, McMurdo Dry Valleys, Antarctica - Oligotrophic Lake LV.19.P2.IB | ecosystem: Environmental > Aquatic > Freshwater > Lake >...
TGCACGACGCCAACGAGGGTCGCGGCGAACTGGTGATCCTCGACGCAGCGAGCTTCGACGCCGAACCCGTCGCCCGCGTGCTACTGCCCGGTCGAGTCCCCTACGGCTTCCACGGCAACTGGATCCCAACCGGCCAATAGCTCGGGGGAGCTGTTAGGCGCGGGCGATCCGTCACCAGGAACCGCGTGACACGCCCGAGTCACACTTGCTCATGGCTGAAAACGAATCTGCCCCCGGCCGCATCACCGTCAAGCGGGAGAGGCTGCGCGGGGGCTTACGAAGGCCAGTGTAGAGGGGGTTTGCTATGGATGACAAGGGCTCTCTGCCCAACCTCATACGTTCGGTCTCCGACGAGCGATTCGCAACTTATCGAAGGTTGGCTGGAAGCGATAAGCCAGCCTGGGACTTGTACGCGGCAAACGTCGCGCTCAGTAGCGCGTTCTATGCCCCACTTCAAACGCTCGAGGTGACCTTGCGGAATTCTGTCGATCGCGAGATGTCTCATCGCCATCCTGGATGGCTGACCGGCACTGCCGTGCTGCATGGGCCGGAACTGCGCCAGCTGAGCGATGCACGCGAACGGCTGACTCGGCAAGGTAAGGCGCACGACCACGGTCGGCTTGTCGCGGAGCTGTCATTCGGATTCTGGACCAGTCTCTTCGCTAACAGTTACGACACGGACCTGTGGCGCACCGCTCTGCACCGCACTCTCTATCCGCGCCAACAACGGGCGGCGCTGCATGACATGTTGGACAGGTTGCGGACCCTGCGGAACCGGATTGCACATCACGAACCCATCATCCAGCGACGTCTACTTGAGGATCATCAGCGCATCTTGGACTTGCTGTCCTGGCTCGACCCGGCAGTGGCTGGTTGGGTCGATCGAAGGAGTCGGGTCATAGACCTGCTGGTTCTTCCGACCAACGAGATCACGTCATTCTGAACCGACGGCCATGACGGACACTTCCATTTCTACCTCAGGATTTTGGCAGGAGCGCGTGAATGAGACCAGTCTCTAGCTCGTCGAGTTCGTTGTCGATCCTCATGTGCATCCGCTTGCGCTTCAACACGGGTAACTGACCTGCAACCGCGGTCGTCCTCTCGAGCTCATCGAGCGCGTTCCAAAGCTCAGGGCGCGTGGCGGTGGACCTATCGCCGAAGGCGAGCGTGACTCCCTCAGCGAACCATCACGTATCGGATCTGCTTGTTCTGAATCAGGCGGAGAAGTTCCTTTGTTGGAACGCCCGACGGCCTACTACTAGGAGGAATTCCATGCCAGATGAGAACAAAGTCAAGGTCAACCCCAGACTCCAAGAGATCCTTGATGAGGATGTCAGAGTCCACAATGAGCTAGTTCGCCTAGCAGTCGACCCGGCCGTGACCGGTGACCAGGTACCCCTGATTTTGGCAATCGGCCTCTCAGCTATCCACAGCAGGCTGGGCGAGATGTGGCGCTGGGACAAGGCAGTTGACCCCTCGTAAAAACCATGAGGACCAACATGGAGCCCGACCTGGCTTGAGCCGTTGTTCCTCATCCACGACATGGTGGACTCAAAATGCCCGACGGGCGGATCGTCATCGATCTCATCAGGCATCCGCGAACGTTCGACGTTGATCGCAACGGTTCCAACGAGGGCATCCCGACGCTTGAGCGTTGGACGCTTGACCCGGCGCGCGGTTCGGTGCACCAGGCAGTGATCGACGACGCTGGCCAAGAGTTTTGGTGCCGTGCGCACGCACGACTACGGGCCGGGGCGTAGCACGATGGAGGCCGTGTTCGTACCGCGCCACGCGGGGGCGGCGGAGGATGACGGTTGGCTGATCTCGATGGTGCACGACGCCAACGAGGGCCGCGGCGAACTGGTGATCCTCGACGCAGCGAGTTTCGACGCCGAACCCGTCGCACGCGTGTTGTTGCCCGGTCGAGTCCCCTACGGATTCCACGGCAACTGGATCCCCACCGGCCAGTAGGTCGGGCGCTACGCCAGTTCCAACCGTGGGCAGGCGGTGAAGACGCTGTCCGCCGTCAAGAGCGGTACACCTAAGTGAACGGCGGTGGCGGCGATCCAGAGGTCGTTGCCGTGTGCCCGGTCGTGGAGTGGGTGGCCTTCGATGCGACACAGGTGACGCAACTGGGCCGCTGTCGCGACGAGAGCATCGGAGACAGGAACCACCGTGGTGTGCGCGATGGCGTTCTCGAGTCGTTCGAGTCGTGCTTCGCCCCAACTGGCGACTGCTGCTCCGCAACGGAGTTCGAACACGGTCTGTGTTGCGAGTAACACGCGGTGTCCGACCATCCGGGTGAGGAGAGGCGTCAATTGCTCGCTGGGTCACTTGCTCAGCGAAGCGCTGAAGACGCCCGTGTCGACGAGGAAAATCACTCGGAAATTGCGCGGTCGAACTTCTCGAACTCTTCGTCGCTGAGGTCCTCGATCGCCAAGTCGTCAAGGGAACGCAGCACGGGCGCTGCAGCAAGCTCGGCAGCGGTCAGGTCGCGCGGCAACAAAGCGAGCCCGTGTGGCGGGTCATGCTGCTCCGCGGCTGTACTCATGCCGTCAGTCTACTTGTCGTACGAGCGACGTTCGATTTACGACTTTGGCTCGCCGAACTGGGTTCACCTTCGCATCAGGCCCGGTGGCAATAGCGACGATGCTCGGCGACTGGTATGCGAACGTGTTGTTCTGGCGACCACAGGTTGCCATGTTCGTCAACGCGACGACGTTCCTACCGGTGCTGATGCCCTTCGCTCCTTCGGCCTCGGGGTGCGCCCCGATCCGTCGCCACAAACTGTGTGACACGCCCTGGTCACACTTGCTCATGGTCGTCGCGACTGCCTCCTCTGCGCGAGTGCATCTAGAGGTTGCCTTGTGGTCGTCGCTGAGACGCATCTCATTTTCGGCTGACCCGAACAAGCCTTGGTGCCATCGACTCGGGAGACCATGCCGAGGTGACCCGCGTCGATGAGTGCATCGCGCGCGTCCTCGAGCGCGGCGAGCAGTTCCAGGGCTTCCTCAAGGTTGAACCACACGTCGCGTGGGGGCTCGCGGCAATCCGGTGCGTCCAAATGATCACTCCTCTCACGTGCGTCGGTCGATGGGCTTCTCTCTCGATCACGGTGTAGCCGGAGGGTGCGATAGGGAAGCTTCGAGTGGTTCGCGTACGCTGAGGGACGAGAGGAGGGGCGATGACCCGTGTCGACATTCCTGCCGATTTGAACAGCGAAGACGAGACGGGTTTCGTATGGACCTTCCTTGATCAGGCGAACGATCCGTCGATCATCGCGCCCGGCGAAGTCGTGGTTGCTGGTACCCCTCTTACTCCTGCGGTCTGCGAGGTCGTTGACCTCGTGGACAAACCAGCGGGAACGATTGTCCACCTGCGTGTGCTGCCAGGGACCATCGACCAATACCGCAGGTTGCTCTCCCGCGCCGGTGTGTAAGCCCGCCGCCCGCGAACGCCCAGCGCGCTGACAACTGGATCCCCACCGGGCAATAGCTGTCGTAGGCTGACGACATGTCCCGTTTGGACAGCATCGTCTCGGATCCTGCCGTGTGCCATGGGCAACCGGTCATTCGCGGGCTGCGGTATCCAGTTGAGCATCTGCTCGAATTGTTGGCGGGGGGAATGACCCACGCGGAGATCCTCGCGGACTACCCCGATCTCGAACCGGACGATCTGCTCGCCGCTCTGGAGCACGGCGCACTTGCGGCCGGGGTTCGCCGCGTGGTGCCGCTCGGCGGAGCGTGAAGTTCTTGGTCGACGCACAGCTGCCGCGGCGACTCCCCAACAACTCATCTCTGCTGGCCACGACGCGATGCACACGTCTCAGCTTCCCGACGGCAACCGAACTTCCGATGAGCGGCTTGTCTCGCTTGCCGACAACGATGACCGGATCTTGGTGACCAAGGATCGCGACTTCGAGGTCAGTCACCTGATCGATCAAGCTGTACCTCAGCCATGAATGTAAAGGTAGTCGGCGAGGCCTTGGCGTAACCCCAAACTCGGTTGACCTTCGAACCCGCGTCAGAACGGGATCTCGAGATGTCCCGACGTGACGCAGAGGCCCACCGCGTTCACCGCGAGGAGCGCGACGATGATCACCACCACCACCGCCCTGCGACCGCGCGAGCGCGTGAAACCTCCCGGCGCAGGCATGTACCAACTGGGCAGCAATTCGGGGTACTCCATGACCAACGACGACAACGGCACGGCATCGTCGTCGACCGGCGTGTCGGGGTCGGCCGCTAGCGCCAGCGCGGTGAGTTCCTCATCGGTGATCTCAACCTCGTCGGTATCCACCGTGTGCGCCATGGCATCAACCTAGGCACGTTCAGGCTCTGAGGAAAGCGATTCGGTCGAGACGGCTCCGGCTGTGCGCCGAGTCCTCAAGATCGACCCGGTTACATTCCATCAGTACATGTTGCGTTGGCTGATCATCGGTGCGCTCGCTCTAGCCGCCTCGTGGGTCGTGATGATCGTGCTCGCGCGTCGGCTTCCGCCGGGTCTCGCCAAGGACCTCGCCACCGTGCTGCCCGCGTGCGTCACCACCGCTCGCCGACTCCGCAAGGATCCCCGGGTCCCGACGCGAGTCAAGATCGTTGTCGCGTTCGCTGGGCTGTGGGTTCTGTCGCCGATCGATCTCATTCCCGAGTTCCTGCCGGTGATTGGCCCGCTTGACGATGTTGTGGTCGTCGCCCTCGCACTGCGCTACGCCGCGCGCCGAATTCCGCCAGAGGCGCTGATCGAGGCGTGGCCCGCCGAACGCCGCATCCTGGAACGCCTAGTACCTGCGACGGCGATCGCTAGAACCGACGACGGAGAGCGCTGAGCGACCGCCGACAGCCGGACAGCTTGCACGCGGTGGCCCCAAGTGTGCACTCATTGGCTCTGCTTCGGACCCACGCTAGATCGTGCAAGCGGGCGCACATCCGACTGCGTTCGGTTTCGTTTTGAGGGTTTCGGGTATCGTCCGCCGTGACTCGTCGCGTGGCAGACCGATATCTGCTCGGCGAGCAGCTTGGGGCTGGCGGTACGTCGCGGGTTTATGCCGCGCTTGATGAACGACTGGGTCGTCAGGTCGCGATCAAGTTGCTTGACGCGTCGCTGGTTGCATCGGCCGACCCCGCTGGACGCGAACGATTCATACGCGAAGGCCCGACCTCGGCATCTTTCAATCACCGCAACGCCGTCACCGTGTTCGACGCGGGGGAAGACGACGGCGATCTGTACATCGTCATGGAACTCGTCGACGGCCCTTCGCTCGCCGAGCGCCTCGCTCGCACTGGCCCGCTCGCAGTCGACGAGGCGACAAGCATCACTCGCAGCGTGCTCGCGGCGCTCGACGCCGCGCACACCGGCGGGATCGTCCATCGCGATGTGAAGCCGGCCAACGTCTTGCTGGCCAGCGATGGCGATGTGAAGTTGGCCGACTTCGGCATCGCCAAACGATTCGACGACCTCGAGGACTCTGTCACCACCGCCGGCACCGTGATCGGTACTCCACGGTACCTGGCACCCGAACAAGCAACAGGTGCGCCGGCCACGTTCGCCACCGACATTTACGCGACCGGCATCTTGCTGTTCGAGATGCTCACCGGGCACCCACCATCGCCCTCGGCCCCCGACGTACGGACGTTGCGCCCCGAGGTCTCCGAGCAACTCGCGGGCACGGTGGCGCGAGCGCTCGCGGCGAAACCCGCCGACCGCTTCTCAAGTGCGTTGGCGATGGCAACCGAACTCGCCGACTCGTCGGCGATGGCGACCCAAGTGATGGACGCGACCAAGCCGACCGATCGCCAAGGCGACACGGAACTCATGACCGTCCTGCCTCCTGCTGCACCCACTGCTGCGGCGCCGCCGCCAGTCACGGTTGGTCCCGCTCGCGAGGCATCGAAGGCACGACCTTTGGTAATCGCCGCCGTGCTGCTGCTAGTGGGAGTTGTGGTGGCGGTGCTGCTTGCAGTCGGCGGCGACGACACGCGGCTGGTCGTAGGCCCGACCAGTGTCGGCGGTGCGACGGTGCCCGCTACCGCGGTGGTGCCCGCTACTGCGGTGGCGACCGAGGCCACACTTGTCGCTACCGCAGCACCGAACTCCACTGCAGCACCAATTCCACCGACCGCGCCTGTTGATGAAATTATCCCCGGCTTTGCACGCACCGACGACATCGAGGTGTTCTTGCTGCAGCTCGAAGACGATCCCGCGCTTGTCGGCGAGAGAGGCCAAGAGCTAGCCGTGAAGTTGCGAGAGTTGCTCGACCAAAAGTCCGGGAAGAAACAGCGCGATGCGGTGAACGGTCTCCGCAAGGAGATGGAACAGTGGGTAGAGGATGAGGGACTGAATGCCGACATCGCTGCAGCTCTCGACCTTCTGCTCGAGCCGCTGGCAGGTTGAGTCGCCGGTTATGTGAGCGTTCGCTCGTTAGGCGACGGACGCGAGGTCGTCGGTCTGAACCGCTTGCGGCGCGCTGCTGCCTGCGACGTACGCGATCTCTCCGTGCTCTGCGACGTCGAGACCGCTGTGCTCGGCCAGCTCGGAGACTCGCACACCGATCGTCTTCTTCAACGCCAGCATGATCACTGTCGTCACCGCGAAGCAGTAGGCCATCGTCGCTGCATTGCCCAGCGCTTGCTCGCCGAACAGCTTGAAGCCGCCACCGAAGAATGCGCCGGCCATGAAGTCGCCGCCGAAGAATTGTGGGTCGGCGAATAGTCCAACCGCCAACGATCCGACGAGGCCGCCACCGAGGTGCACTCCGACGACGTCGAGCGCATCGTCGTAACCGGCTCTGCGCTTCAGCCCGACCGCGAAGCAACAGATCACGCCGGTTCCCAATCCGATGTAGATCGGCGACATGCCGGCCACGAAACCGGCGCCGGGTGTGATGGCGACCAAGCCAGCGACGATTCCCGATGCGACACCGAGGTTCGTGAAGTGTCCATCGCGGAGTCGTTCGACGATTGCCCACGACAACCCGGCCGCGGCTGCCGCAAGGAACGTGTTGATGAACGCCTGCACTGCTACACCGTTCGCTTGCAACGCCGAGCCAGCGTTGAAGCCGAACCACCCGAACCAGAGGACTCCGGTACCCAACATCACCAACGGCATTGAGTGTGGCCGCTCACCCTTGCTCGGCCAACCCTTGCGCTTACCCAACACCAGTACGGCGGCGAGTGCAGCGACACCTGCGTTCACATGGATGGCGGTGCCTCCAGCAAAGTCAAGCGCACCGCGGTCGCCGATCCAGCCCCCGTACACCCACTTGAAGACGGGAACGAAGACGAGCAGCAGCCAGACCGGAGCGAAGATCGCCCAGGCGGAGAACTTCATGCGACCGGCTACGGCTCCAGAGATGAGAGCTGGCGTGATCACCGCGAACATTCCTAAGAACACCATCGTCAAGAGCGCGGAGCCGCCATCGCTGCCAGTGATGCTGAGCCCGTCAAGAAATGCCAAGTCGAAGTTGCCGATAAAGGATCCATCACCGGATTGCGCCAGCGAGTAACCCACGACCGCCCAGATGATCGGGATCGTGAGCAGACACCAAAAGTTCATCATCAACATGTTCATGACGTTTCTCGTCTGATCCATGCCGCCGTAGAACAGGGCCAGTCCCGGTGTCATGAACAACACCAGGGCCGCAGAACACAACACCCACGCCGCATCGCCAGCTTCCATCGGTCTCCCCTTGGTCAGTGGATTTCGTGCGCATTGTGATGCACCACTGTTTCCGAGGTGTTTCTGTAGAACGACGAGGGCGTGAATACGCGATGCGTAGCGCGAGTGGTCGCTCAGTCGCCAGTGTAGAGCGAGGCGACGCCGGCCTTGAGCGCCGCTAGTCCGTCGCCACTGATGCAGTAGCGCGTGCGTGGGCCTTCGATCTCGCCCTGCACGAGGCCGGCGGCGCGCAGCACGCGCAGGTGCTCGGACACCGTCGATTGGGCAAGCGGCAACTCGGCGACGACATCGGCAGTCATGCAGGTGTCGCGGTGGGCGAGCATCCGAAGGATTTTGATGCGCGCGGGGTGGCCCAACGCTTTGGCCATCGCTGCAAGGGCGTCGTCATCGCGTGCCCGGTTGCTGCCCCTCATCGACGTACCCCTTGCGGTGCAGGGTAATAGCGGCGTCGCGCCCAGAGAGCGAAGTAGACGAGCGCGACCAGGACCGGAACTTCGATCAATGGTCCGACGACGCCAGCGAGCGCCTGGCCGGAGGAAACGCCGAACACTCCGATCGCGACTGCGATCGCGAGTTCGAAGTTGTTGCCCGCAGCGGTGAACGCAATCGACGTGTTGCGTTCGTAGGGGAGATGCATGCGCAGCCCGGCGTAGAACGACCCGAACCACATGATCGCGAAGTAGCACAGCAACGGCAACGCGATGCGCGCAACGTGCAGTGGTTCGTTGGTGATGCGGTCACCCTGCAGCGCGAACAGGATGACGATGGTGAACAAGAGGCCATAGAGCGCGACGGGGCTGATGCGGGGCAGGAACCGTTGCTCGTACCACTCTGTGCCCTTCGCGTGTTCACCGATCAGGCGGGTGAGATAACCGGCGAGCAGTGGCAGGCCGAGGAAGATCAGCACCGACTTCGCGATCTGCCAGACGGTGATGTCGATGCCGTTGGAATCGAGACCGAGCCAACCCGGGAGCAGTTCGAGATAGAAGTAGCCGAGCAATGCGTAAGCGACGATCTGAAACAACGAGTTGATCGCGACCAGCACCGCTGCCAGTTCGCGATTGCCGCCGGCGAGATCGTTCCAGATCAGCACCATCGCGATGCAGCGAGCGAGACCGACAATGATCAGGCCGGTGCGGTACTCGGGTAGGTCGGGCAGCATCAGCCAAGCAAGCGAGAACATCACGGCCGGACCGACGACCCAGTTCAACACGAGCGACATCACCAGCGAAGGCCGGTCGGTGAACACGGTGCCCATCGACCGGTACTTCACCTTGGCGAGCACCGGGTACATCATCGCGAACAGTCCGATCGCGATCGGCAGCGAGACAGTGTCGATCTTGACCTTCTCGAGGGTGTCGTTGAGGTCGGTGAAGACCCTGCCGAGCACGATCCCCACGACCATTGCCACACCGATCCACAGCGGTAGGAACCTGTCCAGCGTGGACAGACGTTCCGCCACGGCCGGGTGATCTCGCTCCACCGAAACGACCGACACATCGCCCATTTTGTTGCCTCCTCGGACGTGGTGCCCAATCGTTCATCGTCGAACAACGATGAGGCTACCCCGCCGACGGCCCTGAGTGAAGTGCGGCCCGGGGGTCAGCAGGCTTGTCGCACGTAGGTCGGTGATCCGGGTGCGCTGACGTCGCGGTCGCGTAAGACGATCGAGATCTGCGGGAACTCGTCGCAGCCCTTGCCGAAGTTCGCTTGCGTGTATTCGATCGCGTACACCTGGTCGCCGTACGCGGCGGTGAACAATCCGCACTCGTCGTACTGGCTGCATTGCTCGACGACCGCGAAGTCGAAGCCGACTTCGGCGCGCCGCGGCAACATCTCGGCCGAGTTCTTCTGGCCGATGGCAAGTCCGTTGGCGTGAGCTCGTTCTGCCAGTTGGCGAGCAAAGTCGACGGCCTGATCTTCGGTGAGTCGGTCGGCGAATCGCGTGTAGGTGTCGAGGTTGTCGATCTCGACGGCTTGGAAGCCCGATGTCGCACAGCCATCGATCCATGCTCCGACGATGTCGGTGAGCTGCGCGCGGTTGGCGGGCGTCGAGATGTCGAGAATGTATTCGTCGGGCCATTCGGGGTCGATCAACGGTGTACCTGTGTCATCGCGCAACAACAGATCGGGATGTTCATCGAGCCACAGCGAGGCTTCGTCGGGCTGGCTCTGAAAGCCGTTGATGTAACAGATGTTGTATCGATCGGGTTCTGGTGTCGCAATGCGGTCGCGCGACAGCACCGCGACGTCGGGACCTGGCGGGTAGGCACCACCGAGTTGGTAGTCGAGTGAGGCATTGGCAGGCGGCAGCGCGATCGTCGACGAGCGATTCACGACCGTGGTCGGAATTGCAGCCTGGTCAGTGTGGTCGGAGCAGCCGACAATGACCAGTGCGAGGGCGGTGATGGCGGTGATGCGTGAGGTACCCACGATGAATCTCCTGATCGTTAGCAGCGTCCGGCCCGACCGCACAAACCGCCACGCCAAGCGTTCAGGTTTCCTCAAGATTCCTACGGAGGGTGGCGCTCTCTCGCTGAGGCGGCCAGCATTGAGCCATTCGTACTGGCCCGGTACGACGTTGCGCGGAGGTGATCAGGTGGCCGAATTGAGAGCCATAACGGCAGTGGATGATCGGATGGCGGATGATCGTCGGTTCGTGGAGCGTCGCCAACCGCGACCCGCTCGTGCCGGCGAGCCTTGGGTCTACTCGCTCAACGGGGTGGCAGTGCGAGTCACGGTTTCCGTGGTGTTGCCGGTGCGCAACGAAGCCGCCAACCTCCCCGATTTGTTTGCCAGCCTTCCCGCGGTCCACGAGATCCTTGTCGTCGACGGCAACTCGGTAGATGGCACCGTCGAGCTCGTCCGCCGGCTCGACCCGACGGCGCGAATCATCCGCCAGACCGGGCGCGGCAAGGGCGACGCGCTGCGCCTCGGGCTCGGCGCCGCGACCGGCGACATCGTGGTCTTCATCGATGCCGATGGTTCGAACGCTCCGGACGAGATCGAGCGGTTCGTCCTCGCGCTCGTCAATGGGGCCGACCTCGCCAAGGGTTCGCGGTTCCTGGTTCGCGGCGGCAGCTCCGACATCACGCCGATCCGCAAGCTGGGCAACGCCGCGATCCGCGGCTGGGTCAACCGCCTGTACGGAACTCGCTTCACCGACATCGCATACGGCTACAACGCCCTGTGGACCAAGCACCGCGTGGTGTTGGACCTGGACTGCAGCGGTTTCGAGATCGAGACCTTGATGCACATTCGCGCGGCGCGTGCCGGGCTGATCATCGAGGAGGTCCCGAGCTTCGAAGGTAAGCGATCGATTGGCAGCAGCAACCTGCACGCGTTCCGCGACGGCGTTCGGATCGCTGCGGTGCTAGTGCGTGAGCTTGCCGATCACTACCTCAACCGGCAGCCGAAGAAAGCAGCTTCGAGGATTCAGTCGAGATGACCCTGGCGCCCGCGGGGGTTGTCTCCTGCTCGATCGTGATCTGTACATACAGCGCCGACCGGCTTGACGGTTTGCATCGGTGCCTCGACGCGGTGCTTGATCAATCGCACACGTCGGAGCAGGTTCTCGTCGTCGTCGACAACA